>ENA-OQIC01000473-OQIC01000473.1-human-gut-metagenome-genome-assembly--contig:-NODE-473-length-17844-cov-2.202687_pt1 | contig 17844 bp, 28 predicted proteins | sample MGYA00242572_ERZ504736 | MGnify/ENA primary metagenome ERZ504736 (study PRJEB26092, sample SAMD00036201) | human gut metagenome | host: Homo sapiens | study: EMG produced TPA metagenomics assembly of... | reverse complement strand
TACATCGATCGATCTGCTCTGTCGCCCAATGCCTGCTTTTCTGCTACGGAGGCAGAAGCACTGTGGATAAGGCATTGGTAATGGCGGAAGGAAAAAGAATAAGGGGAAGCGCCATTCCTGTTAAAACGCCGTAGATAGAAAGAGCAGAGGCGTTGTCCAGTCCAAAAAGCTGTAAATGTCCGGGGATAAGTACGGCTTCTATGCTATGCAGAATGTTTACCAGAAGACGGTTGCAGGTTAAAGGCAGCGAAAGCGCTGTAATAGCTTTTAGTTCTTTGAAGGGCGCTGTCATAGAAGCAAGGCGGTAGTGTCCTTTACAGAAGTCCCATAAAATCATAAAACCTGTAAATAGCCATGCAGCCAGTTCTCCGGCGAGAAGTCCGAAAACAGCCAGCTTTGGTGTGATTGGAACTTCTTTTTCCGACCAGACCAAAAACAGCAGAAAAGAGGCTGCCACACGAAAGCACTGCTCAATGAGCTGGGCGGAAGCAGGAACAGAAAGTTTTTTTCTGGCGAGATAATAGCCGTTGACACAAGCGTGAAACACACCAAAAGGAAGGGAAAATGCCAATATTTTTAAAAGAGGGGTACATTGCTCTTCTAATAAAAAATGTACGGCAAACCAGTTCGCGTGACGGTACAGAAAAAATTCTGTCAGAATAGAAATGACAGCAGCCAGAGAAGTTGACAGGAGAAAAACATCGTGCGCTCCTGCTCGTCTTTTAAAGCGGCTTTTGCCGCTACGAGACGGGAAATAGCTGTCTGTATGCCTCCTGCTGCAAGCGCATAGCATAGGGTGTAAACGGGAAAAATAAGCTGATAAATTCCCATACCCTGTGCACCAATTTTTGAGAAAGGAATATCCTATAAATAAAGCCGATGATTTTTGTAAGAAAGCCGGACAGTGTCAGAAGAAGCGTACCTTTTAAAAGAAAGTTTCTGTTACTCATGGTAAAATCCTTATTTTCTCTTTTTCATAATATATTCTTCAAATGAGCTTGACAGAACAAAGGAAAGGTGTTATTCTACTTCAAGATTAGAAATCAGAGTAAAACAGTCGGAATTGAAAAGAGGCGATAGGATGAAGCTTTCTACAAAAGGAAGATATGGTCTAAGAGCGTTAATCGACTTAGCATTATATAGTGATGAGGAAGCTGTTTCCATACAAAGTATTTCTAACAGACAAAATATTTCAGACAGCTATTTGGAGCAGCTTATGAGAAAGCTGAAAAAAGCTGGTTTGGTTGTCAGTGAACGAGGCGCTCAGGGCGGTTATCGACTGGCAAAGCCGGCGGATGAAATTTCCGTTGGAGATGTGTTAAGAGCCTTGGAGGGAAGTCTTGAGGCAGTATCCTGTGGAGCAGGAAACAATGAACATTGTCAGGGTGAGGATTTATGTGTTACCCGTTATGTCTGGCAGGAGATTAACAAAAGTATTCAGGAAACAGTAGATTCCATAAAAATCAGTCAGTTAGTAGAGGAGAGTCGTAAGGCTCGTGAAAAAGGGCAAATTAAAGTGCAGAAATGTGATTAAATATAGGAGATGAGCGATATGAAAACAAGAATTTATTTGGACAATGCAGCAACGACCAAAACTTCTCAGGAAGTTGTGGATGCAATGCTTCCATATTTTACGGAAAACTATGGAAATGCTTCCAGTATTTACGAAGTGGGACAAAGAAGTAAAGAAGCTATTACTACTGCAAGAGAAGATATTGCAAAAGTTTTAGGCGCAAAAACAGAGGAGATTTATTTTACCGCAGGAGGAAGTGAAGCGGACAACTGGGCGTTAAAGGCTGCTTTTGAAGCATACAGCAAAAAGGGCAATCACATTATCACAACAAAGATTGAACACCATGCGATTTTACACACCTGTGAATATCTGGAGAAAAAGGGCGCTGAAATCACATATTTAGATGTAGATGAGAATGGTCTGGTTAATTTAGATGAATTACAAAAGGCAATTCGTCCGGAAACAATTTTAATTTCTATTATGTTTGCAAATAATGAAATCGGAACCATTGAACCGGTAAAAGAGATTGGAATGATTGCGAAAGAACACGGAGTTTTATTCCATACAGATGCTGTTCAGGCATTCGGACAGGTGCCGATTGATGTGGATGAGATGAATATTGATATGCTCAGCTCCAGTGCGCATAAGATTAACGGACCAAAGGGTATCGGATTTTTATATATCCGCAAAGGCGTAAAAATCCGTTCTTTTGTACACGGAGGTGCACAGGAAAGAAAGAGACGTGCGGGTACAGAAAATGTTCCGGGTATTGTGGGCTATGGCGTAGCGGCAAAAAGAGCAGCAGAAACCATGGAAGTCCGTACAGCAAAAGAAAGAGAATTAAGAGATTATTTTATTGACAGAGTTTTAAAAGAAATTCCTTATGTAAAATTAAACGGTGACCCTGTAAAACGTTTGCCAAACAATATCAATCTCAGTTTTCGTTTTGTAGAAGGGGAGTCTTTGTTAATTATGCTGGATATGAAAGGAATTGCTGCTTCCAGTGGTTCTGCATGTACATCCGGTTCCTTAGATCCTTCTCATGTATTATTGGCAATCGGTCTGCCTCATGAAATTGCACACGGTTCTTTGCGATTGACTTTGGGAGAAGATACCACAAAAGAAGATTTGGATTATACATTAGAGCAGTTAAAAGAAATTATCGGAAAACTGCGTGATTTATCACCATTATATGAAGATTTTGTAAAAAAACAGAACAAATAAGAGAGAAAAAACGGAGGAAATTATTATGTACAGCGAAAAAGTTATGGACCATTTTCAGAACCCAAGAAATGTAGGAGAAATTGAAAACGCCAGCGGTGTAGGAACAGTAGGAAATGCAAAATGCGGCGATATTATGAGAATTTATCTTGATATTGATGATAATCAAATTATTCAGGATTGCAAGTTTAAGACATTTGGATGTGGAGCAGCCGTTGCAACAAGCAGTATGGCAACAGAGCTGGTAAAAGGAAAGACTATTGAAGAAGCTTTAAAAGTTACAAATAAAGCAGTTATGGAAGCTTTAGACGGACTTCCACCGGTAAAAGTACACTGTTCCTTACTGGCTGAAGAAGCAATTCATGCAGCTCTGTGGGATTATGCGGAAAAACACGGAATTAAGATTGAAGGTCTTTCCAAACCAAAATCCGATATCCATGAAGATGAAGAAGACGAGGAAGAATATTAATGAGCGGAAAGAAAGTCGTTGTAGGGTTATCCGGCGGCGTAGACTCTTCTGTGGCAGCGTATCTTTTGAAAAAGCAGGGGTATGATGTAATCGGAGTAACCATGCAGATTTGGCAGGAGGAAGACAATGAGTTTCAGGAAGAAAACGGTGGCTGCTGCGGATTAAGTGCAGTAGATGATGCCAGACGCGTTGCTCAGATTTTAGATATTCCTTATTATGTTATGAATTTCCGAAAAGAGTTTAAAGAGAAGGTTATTGATTACTTTAATCAGGAATATTTGGAAGGCAGAACGCCAAATCCCTGTATTGCATGTAACCGCTATGTGAAATGGGAGTCTCTTTTAAAGAGAAGTCTGGATATCGGAGCAGATTATATTGCAACAGGACATTATGCCAGAGTGGAGCAGCTTCCAAACGGAAGATATGCCATTCGAAATTCGGTAACAGCAAAGAAAGACCAGACTTATGCTTTATATAATCTTACACAGGAACAGCTTTCCAGAACACTGATGCCGGTAGGAGAATATACAAAAGAGGAAATCCGCCGGATTGCTCAGGAAGCGGGACTTCCCGTAGCGCACAAAAAGGATAGTCAGGAAATCTGCTTTGTACCGGATAATGATTATGCAGGCTTTATTGAGGAAAGTACAGGGAAAAAGCTGGAAGAAGGAAATTATGTTTTAGAAGACGGTACAGTAATCGGAAAACATAAGGGAATTATTCATTATACCATCGGACAGCGAAAAGGGTTGAACCTTTCTATGGGACATCCTGTTTTTGTGACAGAAATAAGACCGGATACCAATGAGGTTGTTATCGGAGAAAATGAAGATTTGTTTGTAACAGATTTAATTTGCGACAGAGTAAATTTCATGGCAATAGACCATCTGGAAGAAGGAAAAGAATTTACTGCAAAAATCCGTTACAATCATCCGGGAGCAGTATGTACGCTGGAAGACTTGGGAGAAGGAAAAGTAAAAGTCCTTTTCCGTGAACCGCAAAGAGCAGTTACTCCGGGACAGGCAGTGGTCTTTTATGATGGAGAATATGTAGCCGGTGGCGGTATTATTTTAGGAAAAGCATGAGAGAATATAGAGAGAATGGGAAAAGGGCACTTGTAGAGAGTGCTCTTTTTCTGTCTTTAAACGGATACGCAGAATGTACGGAAATAACATTTATTGGGTGTTATAATATTTTTAGGAAACGTAAATTAAGGTGGTGGAGTTAATATGAAGAATGAGGCGATATTAAGTAGTGACAAAATGTTTACATCTTTTCGGTTTAATAGTCATAATATACGTTTTAGAACATCTCCAAGACTTGAACGATATACGAAAGTAATTGAATGGGATAAGGGATATTTAGTTGTTATGGCTAAATATGAAGGGCACGAGGAGGAAGAGGGTATATAGATTTAATTCCAATTCTTGAAAACTTATATTTTGATACGGAAGATTTTTTAAAACCAATTCAGAAGGTGAGGATTGAATATGTGTGATGTTGTGAAAATGCGGGTTCTGCAAAGTTTTTTGTTATGAAAAATGGCGAAACAACAATTGAAAATATAGGACAATTATCTGATAGGGAAATTCGTATCATTCGTGAGTTTATAAAAGAAAATTATAAAGAAATGTATATGAAATGGGCGGAAAAAAGTGATAATGGTTTTTATGGAGAATAACTATTGGGGTATAGAAGATAAAATATCCCAATAGTTATTGAAAACTTTTATAAAGGAATAAATTCCGATTTTCTCTCTTTGAAAATTGTATAGTATCGAAAACCGCAGGCTTTTAAAAGGTCGGAAGCCTTCTGGAAATCGTAGGCGATATGACAGGGAGCGTGAGCATCAGAGCCCAAAGTCAGCAGTTCGCCGCCTAATTCTTTGTAGCGTTTTAAAATTTCCGTAGAAGGATGTGGCTGTCCCAGACCATATTTAAAACCTGCTGTGTTACATTCCAAACCAATTCCTTTATCTATGAGTGTTTTTAAAATTTCATCTAAGATATCGGCATGATTTTTATAACAATAATGTACATTTTTGGACGGACCGTAGCGAACTACATAGTCAATATGCCCACAGGTATCAAAGCAGGAGTAGGTCTGAAGATTTTTAAGAAGAACTTCGAAATAGCGTTGATATGCCTGTGTCTCAGTGCGATTTTCAAAGAAAGCATTATCATAAGGGTCCAAACAATCTGCAACATGAGTAGAGCCTATAAGAAAATCAAAATTTCTGGAAGCACACAGAGCAGGAATTTCTTCTTTTAAATGTGGCTGTAAGCCCACTTCCAGACCCAAATAAAGCTTGATTTGAGACCGGTATTTTTCTTTTAATTGTAAAAAGGTTTTTTCATACGCATCTAAATCAGCCAGAAAAGTAAAATTATTTCCCGGAAAATCTAAGTCGGTATGTTCGGTAAAACACATTCCTTTTTAAATTTCTGTTTTTATTTCCTTCTTTTATCATATCCTCCATAGGCTGGTGCTGTCTTCGGAAAAATTCGAATGGAGATGGAAATCATAATACATAAATTTTTTCCTTTCGTATAAATAAAATATGAAAAATTCTTTGCTTTTCTTCCATTATAAAGGCAAAACAGAAGCAATTTCAAGTGAGAAAGCATGAAACCTCAGGAAATTTGAAAATAGACTTGAATTTTTGGATAAAAACAGGTACAATATGGACAAGGTTGATGTTTCTTTAACAAAGTACATTTATTTTGTGAAAGAACTCACATTAAATCAATCACTTTTAGGAGGAATAAAAATCATGGCAGTAAAAGTAGCAATTAATGGTTTTGGACGTATTGGTCGTCTTGCATTTAGACAGATGTTCGGAGCAGAGGGATTTGAAATCGTAGCAATCAACGATTTAACATCTCCAGCAATGTTAGCTCACTTACTGAAATATGACTCTACTCAGTAGATACGAATTAGCTGATAAAGTAACAGCAGGTGAAGACTTCATCACAGTTGATGGAAAAGAAATCAAAATTTACGCAAAAGCAAACGCAGCTGAACTTCCATGGGGAGAAATCGGTGTAGACGTAGTTCTTGAGTGTACAGGTTTCTATACATCTAAAGACAAAGCTCAGGCTCATATCGATGCAGGCGCTAAAAAAGTTGTTATCTCTGCACCAGCAGGAAATGACTTACCAACAATCGTTTACAATGTAAACCATGAAACATTAACAGAAAATGATAACATCATTTCTGCAGCTTCTTGTACAACAAACTGCTTAGCTCCAATGGCAAAAGCATTAAATGACTTAGCTGAAATTCAGTCTGGTATTATGTGTACAATTCATGCTTACACAGGCGATCAGATGACACTTGACGGACCACAGAGAAAAGGTGATTTAAGAAGATCTCGTGCAGCAGCAGTAAATATCGTACCAAACAGCACAGGTGCTGCAAAAGCTATCGGATTAGTTATTCCTGAATTAAACGGAAAATTAATCGGAGCTGCTCAGCGTATCCCAACACCAACAGGTTCCACAACTATCTTAACAGCAGTTGTTAAAGGAAACGTAACAGTTGAAGAAATCAACAATGCTATGAAAGCAGCATCCACAGAATCCTTCGGATATAACACAGATGAAATCGTATCCAGCGATATCGTTGGTATGAGATATGGTTCTCTGTTCGATGCTACTCAGACAATGGTTCTTCCATTAGATAACGGCACAACAGAAGTTCAGGTTGTATCATGGTATGACAATGAAAACTCTTACACAAGCCAGATGGTTAGAACAATCAAATACTTCGGAAAATTATTAAACAAATAATTTTTGGGTATTATAAGGCTCAATAAGGTCCGGTCTATTGTGGACCGGACCCTTTTCGTCTATATAAAAGAAAGACGGGAAAATAAGAAAAAGGAGGCATTTCTCAATGCTTAATAAAAAATCAGTTGACGACATTAACGTAAAAGGAAAAAAAGTCCTGGTTCGCTGTGACTTTAACGTACCATTACAGGAAGGTAAAATTACAGATGAAAATCGTCTGGTAGCTGCACTTCCTACTATTAAAAAATTAATCGCAGATGGCGGCAGAGTAATCTTATGCTCACACCTTGGTAAACCAAAGGGAGAAGCAAAACCGGAATTATCTTTGGCACCTGTTGCAAAACGTTTATCTGAATTATTAGGTCAGGAAGTTAAATTTGCTGCTGACGCTGAGGTTGTAGGACCAAACGCAAAAGCAGCAGTAGAAGCAATGAAAGACGGCGAAGTTGTTTTACTTGAAAACACACGTTATCGTGCAGAAGAAACAAAAAATGGTGAGGAATTCTCTAAAGAACTGGCATCTCTTTGCGAAGTATTTGTAAATGACGCATTTGGTACAGCTCACAGAGCACATTGCTCTAACGTAGGAGTTACAAAATTTGTTGATACAGCAGTTGTTGGATACTTAATGCAGAAAGAAATTGATTTCTTAGGAAATGCAGTAAATAATCCGGAAAGACCTTTCGTTGCTATTCTTGGAGGAGCAAAAGTTTCCAGCAAAATTTCTGTTATCAATAACCTGCTTGACAAAGTTGATACTTTAATCATCGGTGGAGGTATGGCTTATACTTTCTCTAAAGCAGCAGGCGGAAGCATCGGTGTTTCTTTATGCGAAGATGATTATTTAGAGTATGCATTAGAAATGAAAAAGAAAGCAGAAGAAAAAGGTGTAAAACTTCTTCTTCCTGTAGACCACAGAATTGGTGATGCATTCTCTAATGACTGCAACATTCAGATTGTAGGCAGCGGACAGATTCCAGAAGGCTGGGAAGGTATGGATATCGGACCTGAAACAGAAAAAATCTTTGCAGAGGCTGTAAAAGATGCTAAGACAGTTGTATGGAATGGACCAATGGGTTGCTTTGAAATGTCAAACTTTGCACATGGTACAGCAGCAGTTGCAAAAGCACTTGCTGATACAGATGCTACAACAATCATCGGTGGCGGTGATTCCGCAGCAGCAGTAAATATCTTAGGATATGGTGACAAAATGACACATATCTCTACAGGTGGCGGTGCTTCTCTGGAATTCTTAGAAGGAAAAGAATTACCAGGTGTTGCGGCAGCAAACGATAAGTAGGCCGAAAGCAACTTAACGAAAGCGAGCGAAAAGGCGAAGGTTGAGTTTAGTGCGAGGCCCTTCTCGAACCTTAGCGAGCCAAAGGCGAGGTTAGTTGAGAGAAGATACCAGAAAGCAACTTAACGAAAGCAAGCCGAAAGGCGAACAAAAAATACAATTATAAAATCAGAAAGAAGGTCATTCCAATGGCAAGAAAAAAAATTATCGCTGGTAACTGGAAAATGAACATGACACCAAGCGAAGCAGTTGAATTAGTAAATACATTAAAACCACTGGTAGCAAATGAAGAAGTAGATGTTGTATTCTGCGTACCTGCTATTGACATTGTACCAGTTGTAGAAGCTGTAAAAGGAAGCAATATTCAGGTTGGTGCTGAAAATATGTACTTTGAAGAAAAAGGTGCATATACAGGAGAAATTTCTCCAAACATGCTGGTAGATGCAGGTGTTAAATATGTTATCTTAGGACATTCTGAAAGACGTGAATACTTCGGTGAAACAAACGAAGATATTAACAAAAAATGGTAAAAGCATTTGAACATGGTTTAACTCCAATTATGTGCTGTGGTGAAACTCTGGAACAGAGAGAACAGGGTGTTACTATGGACTTTATCCGTCAGCAGGTAAAAGTTGGTTTCCAGGGAATTACAGCAGAACAGGCAAAAGAAGCAGTTATCGCTTATGAGCCAATCTGGGCAATCGGAACTGGTAAAACAGCTACAACAGAGCAGGCACAGGAAGTTTGTAAAGCAATCCGTGAATGTATTGCAGAAGTTTATGATGAAGCAACAGCAGAAGCAATCCGTATTCAGTACGGCGGTTCTGTAAATGCTGCAACAGCTCCAGAATTATTTGTTCAGCCGGATATTGACGGTGGATTAGTTGGTGGTGCTGCATTAAAACCAGATTTTGGTTCTATTGTAAACTACAAATAAAAGATATTCCAAATTAAAATGATTGATTTTAAGAGAACCGGAGGTTCCAGTGAGGAGACTTTCCGGTTCTTTTCTGTTATGTAAAAAATTATTTCGTATCAAGACCTTCTAGTTGAAAAGAAGGCGTGTATACGGAAGAGGCACTGCTTCTTTCCTGCATAAATCCCTGATTGAGACCTAGAGCAATTGCTTTGTCCAAAACTTTGTTGTATTCATAAGTTGTTACTCTTCGATTGATTTCAGGGTATTCCTGTGTTCTATAAACAGGTGTATATTGACTTAAAAGACTTAGTAAAAAACTGTTTTTGGGAAGCGATTTACTTAGCCATTCTAAAAGTTTCATAGAGTCTTCTTTGCATCCGGGCAAGACTAGATGACGGATAAGTACACCTTTTTGTAAAATCCCCTCTTTGTTGAATACGGGAGCTCCTGTTTGTTCTATCATTTTCGGAATTGCTTTTGAAGCAAAAGAAAAGTAATCTTTTGCTTTGGAGTAAGAAAGAGATAAGGAAGTATCATAATATTTCAGGTCGGGCATGTAAATATCAACATAATCTTTTAAAAGTGAGATTATTTCCGGTCTTTCATAACCGCCACAATTGTAAATGACGGGTATGGAAAGAGTATTTTTTATTTTATCCAAGGCTTTTATAATAAAAGGAAGATATTGGGTAGGAGTAACCAGATTGAGATTATGTGCACCTTCTTCCTGAAGCCTTAAGAAAATTTCGCTAAGCTGGGATATGGACAGTGTTTTTCCAAAGTTTTCACAGCTGATTTGAGAATTTTGGCAAAAGCAGCATTTTAAAGTACAGCCGGAAAAGAAAACAGTTCCGCTTCCTCTTGTTCCACTGATACAAGGCTCTTCCCATAGATGTAAGGCTGCTCTTGCGGCTTTTATATCAGTAGTACAACCACAAAATCCAGTTGAGATTTGACGATTAACTTTGCAGGTTCGGGGACAAAGCTGGCAACAGGTGGTATCTAATAATGAATTCATACAAAAATATTTCCTTTCAGTTAACATATTATAAATAATATGAAAAAAGTATGAGGATTGCAAGGGAAGTAGAGAAAAAGCTTTTATTTTGTTTTTTTTGGAGTAAAATGGGAACGAATGTAACTTATTAGGATGTGATTTGAGAAAAGGAAGTTTGTTCAATGAAAGATAAGAAAAGCAGTAAACAAAGGTTAAAAGATTTAAAAAAGACAGATCAGAGGATAAAAAGAGAACGAGGAGGGAAAAGCAGTAAGAAGACAGGGAGAGTTCTGTGGGGAATTACAGGAGGAATTACTGTATGTCTGTTAGCAGGATACGTGTCATTGGCTGTTTATTATCAGAACAGATTTTATCCGGGGACAGTGATTAATGACAAATCTTATGGTGGAAAGAAAGTAGAAGATGTCAAGAATATCATAAAGAAAAGTTCCGAGGACTATGTTCTGACAATTAAAGAAAAAGACGATAAAACAGAAATTATTCATGGTGAATCAATTAAGCTTCAATATAAGGATGGCAAGGAGCTGAATAAGATAAAAGAAAAACAGAATTCTTGCTGTGGCCGATACAGATTTTTAAGGATAAGGATTATACGATTTCGGTAGAACATTCTTATGATGAAGCCACTTTTCATCAGGCGGTAAGTCAACTGGCATGTATGCAGGATGCGAATATGACACTGCCTCAGGATGCAAAGATAGAAGATGAGGGAACGGCTTACCAGGTTATACCTGAAGTGGAAGGAACTGCTTTAGATAAGGAAAAAACTATAGAAGTGCTTAAAAAAAGCAGTGGATGAGAGAAAAACAGAAATTTCTTTGACAGAGGAAGATTGCTATTTAAAGCCTGCTGTACTGCAAAGTGACGGAGGCTTGGCAGAAGAAGCAGAGCGACTAAATAAACTTACAGCTACACAGATTACTGTGAACTTGGAAATGGAAAAGAGACAGTTACAAGAGATATGCTCAAATCATGGATGGTAAAAAATGATGACGGAACGTATAGCTTTGATGTAAATCTTGTAAAACCAGTGGTTATCGGATGGTCAGAAAAATACAATACTTATGGAAAGCCTCGTGATTTTAAAACAACCGGGGGAGGAACTGTGCGTTTGACTACCGGTGATTACGGATGGAGAGTATGGCAGGATAAAACAACAGATGCATTAATTGCGGCATTAAACGCAGGACAAAGTGGTGAAATCGAACCTACCTGGCTGTATAAAGGTCAGACACATGAGGGAAATGATATCAATGGCACTTATGTAGAAATATCCATTGACCAGCAGAGAATGTGGTTTTATAAAAATGGAACTTGTCTGGTAGATACTCCGGTTGTTACAGGAAATCCAAATAAAGGACACGGCACACCAAAGGGCGGTGTATGGAGATTAAAAGATAAAGCCAGTCCTTTTACTTTAGTAGGAAAGAAGCCGGATGGAAGCATTGAGTATGAAGAACCGGTGAATTACTGGATGCCTTTTAACGGAGGAATTGGAATTCATGATCTGACAAAGAGAAGCAGTTTTGGTGGAGAAATTTATCTGACAAACGGTTCACATGGTTGTATCAATACACCATTGGATAATGTGCGAACAATTTACGAGAATATTGATGTGAATACGCCGGTTATAGTGTATTGATATACAATAAAAATGAATAAATATAGAATAAAAATCAAAAAAAGTGAAAAAAGGACTTGCAAAATGAATAAATAGCTGTTATAATTCCTTAACAGATGAATAAATATACAAAATATACAAAATTAATGAATAAAAGGAGAGAATAGATATGAAGAAAAAATTATTGGCAGCAGTATTAGCAGCATTGATGGCAATGTCTATGACAGCTTGTGGAAGTGACAAAGAAGAGGGCGGAAAAAGCGAAGGCAAAAAAACAGCTAAGATTATTGATGTGGATCTAACAGATGAGGAATATGCTTTCGGTATTGATAAAAAACAGCCGGAATTATTAGAACAGGTAAATACTTTTATTGCAAAAATCAAAGAAGATGGAACTTTAGATGAAATTTGTGAAAAATATTTCTCAGACGGAGAACCGACTGCAGTAAAATCTGCAAAATTGGACACATCCAAAGAACAGTTGGTGGTTGCTACAAACGCAGCGTTTGAACCATTTGAATTTACAAAGGGTGATGAATATTACGGAATTGATATGGAAATTGCATCTCTCTTGCAGAAGAATTAAATCAGGAACTGGTAATCCAGAACATGGACTTTGATGCAGTTTGTTTATCTGTAGGACAGTCAAAATGTGACATTGCAATGGCTGGTCTGACTGTAAATGAAGAAAGAGCAGAACAGGTAACATTTTCCGATACTTATTATGAAGCTTCTCAGCGTCTGATTGTATCCAGTGATAATACAACTTTTGATAACTGCAAAGAAGCAGCAGATGTAGAAAAACTTTTAAATGAATTAAAAGAGTCTGACAGCATTGGTGTACAGGCGGGAACAACAGGTCAGTATTATATCGAAGGTGATGAAGAATGGGGCTTCCCGGGACTTCCTGCTAAATGTGTTACTTATAAAAACAGTTCTTTAGCAGTACAGGATTTAATTAACGGAAATATCGGATATGTACTGGTAGATGCTGCCCCTGCGAAATGTATCACAGAAGCAATTAACGAAATGCAGTAAGTAAAAAGGTGATGGAATGGGTAACTTTGAACAGAAAATAAACAAATTTATGGAAATTTTTCTGGAGCAGAACGGTTATGTAAAAGTTGTGGAAGGTCTGCAAAATACTTTGATGATTGCCGTAGTAGGTTTAATCGTAGGTATTTTGATTGGTACTCTGATTGCTACGGTCAGAGTACTTCCAAAATATAAGCGTCTGCCTCGGATTTTAAATGGAATTTGCAGCTTTTATGTGGCATTATTCAGGGGAACACCAATGGTAGTACAGCTTCTTGGTTTTCTATTATGTGCTTCTTCCGATTATGGGCATTCGTACTTCCGGAGAAGTTGTGGCAATGGCTGTTTTCGGATTGAACAGTGGTGCATATATTTCAGAAATTATGCGAAGTGGAATTCAGTCTGTAGATGCAGGACAGTTAGAAGCCGGAAGAGCAGTGGGATTAAGCTTTAGCGTAAGTATGGTAAAAATTGTAATTCCACAGGCAGTTAAGAATATTCTTCCTACTTTGGGAAATGAATTTATTTCCTTGATTAAAGAAACTTCTATTGTAAGTTTTGTAGGTGCAGCTGATTTGTATGTGGCATTCAGTTATATTGGAAGCAACAGTTACGAATTTATGGTACCATATCTGGTAATGGCGTTGATTTACATTGTTTTGGTACTTATTATTTCTCTGTTAGTAAAATTATTAGAAAGGAGCCTGAAAAAGAGTGATAGACGTAATTAATTTGAAAAAAGATTTTAATCATGTTCAGGTTTTGAAGGACATTAATGTCACAGTGAATAAAGGTGATATTATGGTTGTCCTTGGACCTTCAGGTTCCGGAAAAAGTACGTTTTTAAGATGTTTAAACTGTATGGAAGATCCTACCGGAGGCAGTATTATCTTTAATGGTGTAGATATTGCCGATATGAAGGTGGATATTAATATCCATCGTCGTCACATGGGAATGGTTTTCCAACATTTTAATCTTTTCAATAATAAAACGGTTATTCAGAACATTATGATGGCACCGGTATATGTAAAATGTCAGGAATTGAACCAGACAAAGAGAAAGAATTTTGTGACAAAAGTGAAAAATGTATTTTCCTCTCAGAAAAAAGAGCTTCTTCCTATTACTACTACAAAAGCACAAATTCGTGAAGAAGCAAAGGCGCAGGCATTTGACTTGTTAAAGAGAATTGGGCTTGAGGATAAGGCTGATGTTTATCCATCTACTTTGTCAGGAGGTCAAAAGCAGAGGGTTGCCATTGTTCGTTCTCTTGCTATGAATCCGGATGTTATTCTTTTTGATGAACCAACAGTGCGCTGGACCCTGAAATGGTAGGAGAAGTATTAGATTTAATGAAGGCTCTGGCAAAAGAAGGTATGACTATGATTATTGTTACCCATGAAATGGGATTTGCAAAAGAAGTTGCCAACCGAATTTTGTTTATGGACGAAGGAAGAATTTTAGAGGACAGCACACCAAAAGAATTTTTCGAAAATCCAAAGACACCGAGAGCAAAAGAATTTTTGTCTAAGTTTTGTCTTAGAAATTTATAGAAAAAAGCATTTACCGATTTCCTATTTCGTGATAGAATACCTTTGGTAACAACATGAAATGAGAAATCGGTATTTCTATTATATAGATATAGAAGGGAGAAAAATTATGAGTAAAAAACCAACCGTGTTAATGATCCTTGACGGATACGGATTAAATGACAAATGTGAGGCAAATGCAGTATGCGAAGGGAAAACTCCTGTAATGGATATGTTAAAGGAGCAGTATCCTTTTGTGAAAGGAAATGCCAGCGGTATGGCAGTAGGACTTCCTGACGGACAGATGGGTAATTCTGAGGTAGGTCACTTAAATATGGGTGCAGGCCGCATTGTTTATCAGGAGCTTACAAGAATTACAAAAGAAATCGAAGACGGAGATTTCTTCAAAAACGAAGCTTTATTAAAAGCAGTAAAAAATGCAAAAGAAAATGACTCAGCGCTGCATTTATTCGGATTATTATCTGACGGTGGTGTGCATAGTCACTTAACTCATGTATTCGGTCTTTTAGAATTAGCGAAAAAAGAAGGACTTTCCAAAGTATTTGTACATTGTTTCTTAGACGGTAGAGATACACCTCCTGCAAGTGGTAAAGGATATGTGGAACAGCTTTGCGATAAGATGAAAGAGCTGGGTGTAGGTCAGGTTGCCTCTGTTATGGGACGTTATTATGCAATGGACAGAGATAATCGCTGGGACCGTGTAGAACTGGCATTCAATGCAATGACAAAAGGGGAAGGTGTACAGGCCGAGTGTCCGGCAGCAGCCGTAGAAGCATCCTATAAAGAAGAAAAAACAGATGAATTCGTAATGCCGACTGTAATTGTAAAAGACGGTAAACCGGTAGGAACTATTCAGGATAAAGACTCTGTAATCTTCTTCAACTTCCGTCCTGACAGAGCAAGAGAGCTTACAAGAGCTTTCTGTGATGATGAGTTTACAGGATTTGCAAGAGAAAAGAGATTAGATTTAACTTTTGTATGCTTTACAGAATATGACCCGACTATCCCGAATAAAGAAGTTGCTTTCCATAAAGTGGCAATCACCAATACATTCGGTGAATTTTTGGCTGCAAACGGCAAAAAACAGGCACGTATTGCAGAAACAGAGAAATATGCCCATGTTACTTTCTTCTTTAATGGCGGTGTGGAAGAACCAAATGAAGGTGAAGATAGAATTCTGGTTAAATCTCCAAAAGTTGCTACTTACGATTTAAAACCGGAAATGAGCGCTTATGAAGTATGTGACAAACTGGTAGATGCAATTAAATCAGACAAGTATGATGTGATTATCATTAACTTTGCAAATCCGGATATGGTTGGACATACAGGTGTGGAAGCAGCAGCAATCAAAGCTATTGAAGCAGTTGATGAATGTGTAGGAAAAACAGTAGATGCAATCAAAGAAGTTGATGGACAGATGTTTATCTGTGCAGACCACGGAAATGCAGAACAGTTAGTAGATTATGAAACAGGTGCTCCATTTACAGCACATACAACAAATCCGGTTCCGTTTATTTTAGTAAATGCAGACCCATCCTATGATTTAAGAGAAGGCGGATGCCTTGCAGATATTGCACCAACTTTGATTGAGTTAATGGGTATGGAACAGCCAAAAGAAATGACAGGAAAATCTTTATTGATTAAAAAATAAAAATTTTTAAAGAGACTGCCCAAAAGGCAGTTTCTTTTATTGTGCAAAATTGCCCTGTGCAAAGAAATATCTTTGTATGAAAAATCGGTGAATGCGAATACTAATACCGGAAATGAAAAAAACAGGAGGTTGTACTATGAATCGTTATTTACCGATTAGACAGGTTTACGCCAGAGAAGTGCTGGACTCCAGAGGCAATCCGACAGTGGAGACAGAAGTGACGGTAGGAGAAGGGATTGTGGGGAAAGACGGATATACAGGGAAATCCATTGTTCCATCAGGCGCCTCCACAGGAAAATACGAGGCTTTAGAGCTGAGAGATAAAGAAAATCGTTACTGCGGTCAGGGCGTTTTAAAAGCAGTAGAGAACGTGAACGATAAATTGGCAGAGTGTATTTTAGGAGAAAACGTTTTAAATCAAAGGCATATTGATACCTTGCTGAAAAGAGAGGATGGAACGGAAAATAAAGAAAAAATGGGTGCAAATGCCATTTTAGGAGTATCTTTGGCAGCGGCTGACGCAGCGGCAAAGGCGCTTCGTATTCCTTTGTATCAATATCTGGGAGGTTGTCAGGCGCATTGTATGCCTGTTCCCATGATGAATATTTTAAACGGAGGGAAGCACGCGGACAATACCGTAGACTTTCAGGAATTTATGATTATGCCTGTAGGTGCCTGCTGTTTTCGGGAAGGGCTTCGTATGTGTGCAGAGGTGTATCATAAATTAAAAGAAATATTAAAGTCAGAAGGTTTGTCAGCAGCTGTAGGCGATGAAGGTGGTTTTGCACCGGATTTAAAGGGAGCGGAAGATGCCTTGAAGTATATGGTAAGGGCAGTAAAAGAAGCCGGATTTATACCGGGAAAAGAAATTTCCTTTGCTCTGGATGTGGCGGCAAGTGGGCTTTATGAAGACGGAAGTATTATTTTCCGGGACAGAGTTTCATGCAGGGCGAAAGAGTAGTAAAAAGTGCAGAAGAAATGATTGATTATTATGAACAGCTTTTGGAAAAATTTCCTATTGTATCCATTGAAGACGGGCTTTGCGAAGAAGACTGGGAAGGTGGTACAGATGACACAGCGTCTTGGAAATAAGGTACAGCTGGTAGGAGATGACTTGTTTGTTACAAATACAAAGAGTCTTCAAAAAGGAATTGAAATGGGGGCAGGAAATGCCATTCTGATTAAAGTAAATCAAATCGGAAGTTTATCAGAGGCTATGGAAGCAGTGGATATGCGCATAAGGCCGGGTATCGTGCTATTATCTCTCATAGGTCAGGCGAAAGCGAAGATACGTTTATTGCTGATTTGGCAGTGGCTATGGGTACCGGTCAGATAAAGACAGGAGCGCCGTGTAGAGCAGAAAGGACAGCAAAATATAATCGTCTTTTGAAAATTGAAGATGATTTAGGCAAAGAAGCACAGTATAGAAATCCATTTATGAAAATAATAGTTGAAATTGCCAGATTCCTGTGTTACACTTGTAGTGCTTAGCAATTAGGAGGTGTAACGATGGAATATTTAAGAATTGCTTTAACTGTGCTTTTCATTATAGATTGTATTGCATTATCTGTAATCATTCTGATGCAGGAAGGAAAATCTCAGGGATTGGGAAGCCTTTCCGGTATGTCTGAAACTTACTGGGGAAAAATAAAGGACGCTCCATGGAAGGTACTTTAGTAAAAGTAACAAAAATTCTTGGTGTATTATTCTTTGTGTTAGCTTTAGTATTGAATTTGAAATTTTAATCATGACACTCTTGCAT
>ENA-OQIC01000472-OQIC01000472.1-human-gut-metagenome-genome-assembly--contig:-NODE-472-length-17869-cov-2.521700_pt1 | contig 17869 bp, 23 predicted proteins | sample MGYA00242572_ERZ504736 | MGnify/ENA primary metagenome ERZ504736 (study PRJEB26092, sample SAMD00036201) | human gut metagenome | host: Homo sapiens | study: EMG produced TPA metagenomics assembly of... | reverse complement strand
ATTAAAGGAACTTGTAGGAAAAAAGCTGAAAAAAGGAAAAACAGCAGAAGAAATCGCAGATATGTTGGAGGAAGACCCTCAAGTTATAAAAGAGTTGATAAAAGAAATAGAAAAAGAAGGGAGAAGCTGATGGATTTTTGTATACAAGATAATGAGATTTATTATATAAATGAAAATGGAGAGAAGGCAGCAGAAGTAACATTTCCAAGTATTGATGCAGATACGGTGGAGATTAATCATACCTTTGTGTCACCGTCTCTTCGTGGAACAGGCATGGCGGAAAAATTGATGCAGACAGCAGCAGAGGAAATTTCCAGACAGGGGAAAAGGGCAGTGCTCACCTGTTCTTATGCCATAAATTGGTTTGAGCATCATGAAGAATTTCAGGATATAATACGGAAGTAAGCGGAGGGATAATTAAATTTGAAAAATATGTGAAATGTGCATTTTCCACTTTTCCCGAACATGAAAAAGTGATAGAATTTATAGCAATGATAATTTTAGAGAAAAGGATAAGAGGATGAAAACAGAAAAAACAAAGGAAGACAGAAAGAAGAAGTGGGATAATTTTTGGTATTATTATAAATATCATGTATTGATTGGCGCATTTGCGCTGATTTGTATTATTACCTTTGCAAAGGATATGCTGGGAAAGGTTTCCTACGATTATGAAATCGGATTTCTGGGCGATTATTCTATGGTGGAAGAAGATAGAATAAAAATGGAAGACTGGTTTACAGAAAATGCAAAAGATTTAAATGAAGATGGAGAAGTTCATGTTCAGATTAGCGATTATTTTATTCCATCAGAAGGGGACGAGGGCTACGACCCACAGATGGTTATGGCAGGTCAGACAAAGTTTACGGTAGACGTACAGACAGCGACAAGTATGATTTTCTTTGTGAGTGAGAGAAGCTATGAGAAATTTAAAGAGATGGAGGTTTTCTCTGAAGACGAAAATCAGTTAATTGCAGTAAAGGATTGTAAAGCTTTTGAAGAAATGGGAAGTCCCGCATCTTTTCAGGACATGTATATTACCCTGCGTATTTTGCCGGAAGTGGCAGATAATGAAAAGGGAGAAGAAGCACAGAAATATTATGAAGAAAGTGAAAAGCTTTTAAAGAAATTTATCGGGGAGTGAGTTAAAACTCACAATATTCCCCGATTAAATTTTTTATATCCTGCATTTGATTGTCGGTAGCAGTAATGGTGCGGGCACATTCGGTAAGCTTCTGTGTAATAAGCGCATATTGCTCATTATTGCCTAAATCCTTTTTATAACGAAGCTGATGCTCCAGACTGGCCCAGAAATCCATACCGATTGTACGAATTTGAATTTCTGCACGAATAGGAGTTTTGCCCTCTGCAAAGAAAACAGGAATTTCAATAATCATGTGATAGCTGCGGTAGCCGTTAGGCTTTGGATTTTGAATATAATCTTTAATCCGTATAATTGTAATATCATCCTGCTCTGCCAGTAGGTGGGCAACTGCGTAGATATCATCAATGAAGGAGCAAATAACTCGAATTCCGGCAACATCATTTAACTGTTCACGAATATTTTGTTCTGTAAATTCATATCCCAGACGCTGAAGCTTATTGTAAATGCTCAACGGTGTCTTAATGCGGCTCTTAATGGAAGAAATAGGGTTTCTTTTATATTTTACAGAGAACTCGTCATCCAGTACCTCCAGTTTGGTGCTGACCTCACGAATTGCACAGCGATACATCATCATTAAGGAATTATAATAATCAGTATTTTTGATAAATCTTTCCGGAAATAAAATATCGAATTCTTCGGAAGCATCTTCTCTTATGCTGTTCTTAATTGTGTCTTTATGCACAAAATCACCTCTTTCGTAAATTCCGTATTATGCTACAAAGAAAGTATATCGGAAAAATAGCAAAACGTCAACAAAAGTGAAAATAAAGTAGAAATTTCAAAAAAGGTATAGTATAATTAAAAGATACGAAATTTATTCTATGAAAGAAAGGTTTTGGAAATGTTTGGATATGTAACGATTGATAAGCCTGAATTAAAGGTAAAAGAGTTTTATCGGTACAAGTCCTATTATTGCGGATTGTGCCGCACCTTGAAAGAAGAATATGGATTTCGGGGTCGTATGACACTTTCTTATGATATGGCATTTTTAGTGCTGTTTTTAACTTCTTTGTATGAAACACCTACAAAGGAATTACAATCCCATTGTCCCCTTCATCCTGTGAAGAAAATTCCTATGCTTCAAAATGAAATATCGGAGTATGGCGCAAAGATGAATATTTTGCTCGTATATTTCAAGTGTGAAGATGACTGGAAGGATGATAAAAGCCTGAAAGGAATTGCGGGAATGCACCTTTCAGAAAGAAGGCAAAAGAACTTTGTAAAGAATATAAGAGGCAGGCGCAAGTTATCCAAAAGCAGCTTAAGGTTTTGGCAGTTTATGAAGAAAAACAGGAAGAAACTCTTGATTTGGCAGCCGGAGCTTTTGGAAAGCTTATGGCAGAGCTTTTTGTATATAAAGAGGATATGTGGGAGCAGGAGCTGCGAAATTTTGGATTTTATCTTGGAAAATTCATTTATATTATGGATGCCTATGATGATTTAGAGGAAGATTTAAAGACAGGTTCTTATAATCCTTTAAAAGCAGTAAAAAAGAACAGCAAAGATGACAATGATTATGAAAATACAGTACAGCAGATATTGGTAATGATGATGGCAGAAGCCACAGTCAGCCTTTGAAAAGCTGCCCTTAACTTTGGGACTACTAAATTTTAAGAAATATTTTGTATAGCGGAGTTTGGGCAAAGTAATAATAAAAACAAAAAGAAAAACAGGAGAAACAAGAGAGAGATGGTAAATAATCCTTATGAAATCTTAGGCGTATCACCAAACGCCTCAAATGATGAGATTAAACGAGCATATCGCGATATGAGCAGAAAATACCACCCGGATTCTTATGTAGATAATCCGTTATCTGATCTGGCAGAAGAAAAGTTTAAAGAAGTACAGGAAGCTTATGACCAGATTATGAAAGAGAGAGACGGAGGGTACCAAAGCGGATATGGTGGTTATCAGAACCAGCAGTCCACATACAATCACAATGCGGCAAGTCAGGATGATATGCAGTATCAGGCTGCTTATAATTATATCAACGGCCGTCAGTATCAGCAGGCATTAAACGTATTATCCAGAATACAAAACAGAAATGCACAGTGGTATTATCTCAGCGCTTGTGCAAATATGGGTATGGGAAACAATGTAAATGCTCTGAATATGGCACGTCAGGCACAGAGTATGGAGCCGGGAAATCCGGAGTACAGTAACCTTGTGAACAGATTACAGTGGAACAGCAACCGCTATCAGGGCGGAGGTTATCCTTATTCAAACGGAGGCGGCAGCACCTGCGGTACAGGAAATACCTGCTGTGATCTCTGGTGTGCAGACAGTCTTTGTGAGTGCATGGGAGGCGATTTGTGCTCATGTATGTAAATACGAAAAAATGGCAGTATCAGGACTTTTAATGGCTCTGGCTGTTGTATTTATTGTTTTAAGCGGAATTTTAGACTTTAATACTTTATTTTTCTTGGCAGCAGCGGCATTCTTTGTGGGAATTATTATACGCGAATTCGGACTGCGCTACGGAGCAGCTTATTTTATAGGTTGTCTGGTATTGGGTATTTTGTTAGCACCACAGAAATTATATTGCATTACTTATGCAATGATGGGAATTTATGTTCTGGGAATTGAATTTTTATGGCATTATCTTGGAAAGCACCCCCAGTGGGAAAAAAGAAAACGGATTTTCCAAATCGGAAAATTTGTAATTTTTAATGTGATGTATTTGCCTGTGCTGTTTTTCTTCCCAAAGCTTCTTTTTGCAGGTGAAATACCGGATACCATGCTGTTTGTGTTGATAGTTGCAGGGCAGATTGCTTTGTTTATTTATGATAAAGCATATGAATATTTTTTTAATTCGTATGTGGGGACAGGTACGAGTAAAAATCTTTGGAAAATAACAACAGAAAAGGAAGAATGTAAATGACAATACTTGAGATAATTGCAGGTCCTGCCATTGGGGCTGTTATCGGTTATTGTACCAATTATATTGCAGTCAAGATGCTGTTTCGTCCTTTAAAACCGATAAAAATCGGAAATAGAACATTGCCTTTTACACCGGGAATTATTCCAAAAGGACAGGGAAGAATGGCGAAAGCTTAGGGCAGGCAGTGGAGAGCACCTTCTTACAAAGGAAGACTTTGAGAAGATGCTTTTATCTGAAGACATTAAAAATGCAGTAGTGGATGCAGTGTCACGGAAGGCAGAAAAATTAAAACATACAGATGCTTCTTTAGAGGAATTTCTGTCACAGTATACGGGACAGGAAGAATACGACCTTATGCGTGACAAGCTGGAAGACTATATTACAGAAAAGATTACAGAAGGCGTTGAGAAGCTTGATATAGGAGCGATTATTGTAGAAGAGGGCACGAAAGAAATAAAAGAAAAGTTCAAAGGCGGAATGCTTTCCATGTTCTTAAATGATGAACTTATTCAGTCCGTTGCAGCTCCTATCGGAAAGAAGGTAGACGACTATATCAAGGAAAACGGGGAAGAGAAAATAAGGCCGGCAGTGGTCGCTCAGTTAGCGGCAGCAGAAAGTAAATCAGTGGCTGAATGGATAGAACTTCTTCCTGTAAGCGATAAGAAATTGCGCCAAATTGTAGAGAATATTTATGTGAAATTCGTAAATGAAAAGGCGGAAGAACTGGCAGAAAAATTCCATGTTGCAGAAATTGTGGAAGAAAAAATCAACGCAATGGATGTTCTGGAATTGGAAAATCTGTTGCTGGGAATTATGAAAAAAGAGCTCAATGCAGTGGTCAGCTTAGGGGCGGTTATCGGTTTTGTGTTGGGACTTTTAAATATTTGGATTTAAGAAAAGGGACTGTCGTATATCAAAGCGACAGTCTCTTTTGCGTTATAAAAATGGACAAGGAATATTTTGTATAAAGTATAAAAAGTAAGTCAATGCCAGCATATCTGCACTTCCGCCGGGGCTGATGTTTCTGGAGACAAAGAAAGCATCCAGCTTTGGAAGTATGGAAAGTTGTTTTTCGTAAGTAGCATGAGCCAGAAATTGCTGTAAATCCTTCTGTATCTTACAGGCAAGCTGATAATCAGAACGGATAATGAGATTGGTATCTTCTGTGCAAGCGATATAATGTAAAAGTGTTATCAAGCCTGCCTGCCACAGGGAAAATCCCTTCTTTAAAACAGCTTGAAAAAGAGGAAATCCTACGTTGAAAAGAAGAGGAAATCCTTCTTTTGCTTCTCCTCGAATGCCTGTAATTTTATACTTCAGATAGAGCTTCTCACCATTGGTTTTGGCTGTATCAGGTGTCAGTGTAAGGTAGTCGCTTAACAGTTCAGGAAGCATACAGCGACATATCTCTGGCAGAGAAAGCAGGAAATTTTCAGAAGAAATATCCTTACTGTTTGTTGAAATATAATAGCCGATAGCAGCGCACAAAATCCCACCGGAAAAGACAATTCCCTTGTGAGTGTTTATTCCCTGCGTAGCGAAAAGCATGTTTTTTCAGCCTGTTTTCCAATACCTCGAAGCTTTTGAAACAGCAGTGGAAGTTCCTTTTTGGAGCAGTCGCAAGACAGCCCTTCTTTTACACATTGGCAGAAGTAATCCGTGAGACTGTAAGCGCTGTTTATGAAGGTAGAAAGACGCATATCTTTGTGAGAACCATTATGCAGTCGGTCTACAAGACCCGGCTTTAAAGATGTATTGACTTCATAAAAAGCGCTTTTGCATGAGCAGTCCAATGTGATTGGATAATCGAAAAACAAAGAAATTTTCCATGATTTCAATCTCTTTTGCAAGAAGCTCTTGTGCGCTATGTGTTCTGGAACGACCGCAGAGAAAGGCAGGATTGCCACATAGGAGACAGGTTCTTTCAGGAAAGCCCAGTTCCTGACGTGATAATTTACTGCCGTCAGTGCGTAACACATCAAAGTCAAAAAGACGCCCTAAAGGATGATGTTCTTCTTGTTCTAAAAGGTAAGTTTTAATCTCTTCGGGAGGAAGATTTAAAGCAAAAAATCCTTCCCATCCAGTTTCGTTTTTCGCTTCAAATTGTTCCAAAACATCTCCATTTAAAAGTGAAACACCTTTTGAAATAATAGAAGAACCCACTTCATAAGCCCATTTTGTATAAGGGAAAACCTTTACAGGACCGGGAATATTTAGGGTAAAGCTTAAAAGACAAGTTGGTGCTTTCTGTAACATTTTTTGCTGTATTTTTACACGATTTTCTCTTGCATTTAGTATTTCTTCTAGGGAAACACAGTTGCCTGAAGTCCATAGTTCATGTTTCATAATGTTGCTCCTGTAGTGAGAAGTTGATTTCGTAGTTCACTGCCTTTAGGTGAAATAAGAAAATCATAAGTGGTTTTCGGTACAAAATCTTTTAAAAGCAAAAAATCTCCTTCCAGAAACTTTTGACGCACAAAGGTAGCACTAATAACCGTGTTATTTTTTTGCATCGTGGAATTTCTGTCACGATTATGTCAAAAGAAGGAAGAATTTTTTTCATCTGTTCATTGTAGGTTCTTGTGATTAAGGAGAAGGGTTCTTCTCCTACAAAACGGTGGGTAATGTGAAAAGCTTCTTTGAAATAACTACCAAAAATTTGCAAGTCTAAAACAGCAGCTTTTTCCGTAGCAGTCGCTTTATCCTTTAAAAAATAATCAGGAAAAGTTGCATGGGAAATAAGATAATCAGAACTTCCGTGGACAGATACATTGGATAAATGGGCACATCCCTGTTTTACCAGTTCCAGACGAATATCTGAAGGAAACTCAGAGGAGTCTGTGGATAAGACAAAGACGTGGAGATAATCACAGGATTTTGCTGCTGTTTCTACCAAATATTTATGTCCGTTAGTAAATGGATTTGCATTCATTACAATAGAACCGATGGAGCAATCTGTACAGTCAGGGATATTTTTTGTTTCTTCCTTGAGGTATTGGCGGATGCCGTCTTTTCGGTTTTCCATAAGAAGCATATCAGGGGTTTCAGTAATGGGGTAAAATCCCATATCGGAAAACATTTGCTCATACATTGGTTTGGTAAATAAAAATAAGTGAGAAATTCCCTGTTCAAAAGCATTTTTGATCAGTTGTGTAATAATAATCTGTAAACAGCCTTCGCCTTGAAAATCTGGATTTATTGCAATACATTTTAATGTGTTTTCGTGGCGTGAACCACAGCCGGCCAATTTTCCGGAAGCTGTTTTTAAGAATACCGAATATTGAATTTGGGAGTCATAAGTTAAATCAAATCTTTTTAAAAAATCTTTCATTTGTTCTAATTTTCGTGAATGAAAGGGAAAACCTTCTTCTAAATAAAATTGTTCCGTAGCCATAATGAGCTCCTTTCTGAAACATATTATGAATATTCTAACATGAAAAATGTAATAGGGGTAGTTTATTGACGAAGAAAATAATTTTTGCTAGTATGAAAATAAAAAAGAATAGGGGAAAAAGCATGAGCAATAAAATGATATTGAAAAAAGCAGAAGATTTTGTAACTTCAAAATGGTCTGGAGGAAGCACAACAGAGCTTTATATTTATCCACCTCAGGCAGTATATCGAGAAGGGAATTTTAAATGTCGTATTAGCAGTGTACAGTAGAGGTCGAAAAATCGGATTTTACTTCCTTACCAGGGGTGAAACGATATTTAAGTATTTTTTTCGGAAAATTGAAAATGGTACATGGAGGGGAGAAAGAAGTCATTTTGAAACCTTATGAGGTAGATTGTTTTGATGGAGGAGACTCTACCGTTAGTTATGGGAAAGTGGTGGATTTTAATCTCATGTTGAAAACGGTGCAGATGGAGAGATGCAGGCAAAAAAATTGAAAGGAGAGGAAGCGTTGATTTTAGAGCCGAAAGAAGGGGAAAATCTTTTGGCGGTTTATGTGAAAACAGGCTGTGTTCAGATAGAAGAAAAGATTGTAGAAGCAGGAGAACTTTTTATCTGTGAGGAATGGGAAGATAAAGTAAAGGTTCTGGGAAAGGATACGGAAGAAAGCGGAATAGGGATTTGCAGAGTTAGAATTTAATAAAAAATCAGGGGCGCCAGTAGAAACTGGCGTCTTTCTTTCGTGCATTTTTACTTTACCACACCAGAATAAAAGGTGCAAATTCGTTAATATACATAAAAAAAGTCTAAAACGTCAAGAAAACAAGGGAAAAATAGACGTTTTAGACTGTAACAATGCTACAATCGTAAAAAAAGCAAAGGAGAGATGCGAAATGAACAATGCAGAGATCGGAAATGCAATGGTAATTAAATTAGACGCGGTATTACCGGAGTATCCAACATTTAAAGAAGGTGTCAGAAGAGCTCCGAAAAGAGAATTGACATTAAATAAAAGAGAAATCAAACTGGCAGTAGCCAATGCCTTGAGATATGTACCTGAAGAACTGCATGAACAGTTGGCACCGGAATTCCTGGACGAATTATTAACACATGGACGTATCTATGGATATCGTTTTATGCCAAAAGAAAGAATTTATGGAAAACCAATCGACGAGTATAAAGGTGAATGTGTAGAAGGTAAAGCTTTTCAGGTTATGATTGACAACAATCTGGACCATGAGGTCGCTCTTTATCCTTATGAACTGGTTACATACGGCGAAACCGGACAGGTTTGCCAGAACTGGATGCAGTATCAGTTAATTAAAAAATATCTTGAAAAACTGACACATCACCACACATTGGTTATGATGAGCGGACATCCAATGGGACTTTTCAAATCTCATGAAACAAGCCCAAGAGTTATTGTAACAAACGGTCTTATGGTTGGTATGTTTGATAATCCGGAAGACTGGGCAAAAGCAACAGCTATGGGATGCTCTTCCTACGGGCAGATGACAGCCGGAGGCTGGATGTACATCGGACCACAGGGTATCGTACACGGTACATTTAATACAATTCTTAATGCAGGACGTAAATTCTTAGGAGTTCCGCAGGACGGAGATTTAGCAGGACACTTATTCGTAACAAGTGGTCTTGGTGGTATGAGCGGTGCTCAACCAAAAGCTATTGAAATCGCAGGCGGCGTAGGTATTGTAGCAGAAGTGGATTACTCCAGAATTAAAACAAGACATGATCAGGGTTGGGTAAGTCTTGTAATTGAAGATGCTGCGGAAGCATTTAAGGTTGCTCAGGAATATATGGACAAGAAAGAAACAATTTCCATTGCATTCCACGGAAATATTGTTGACCTTCTTCAGTATGCTGTTGACAATAATATCAAGATTGAATTGTTATCTGACCAGACATCCTGTCACGTTCCTTATGACGGCGGTTACTGCCCACAGGGGACTTACTTTCGAAGAAAGAACAGAGATGCTGGCTAATGACAAAGAAAAATTCTGTGAATTGGTAGACCAGTCCTTAATTAAACATTATCACTTAATTAAGACTTTAGTAGAAAGAGGAGCATACTTCTTTGACTACGGTAATGCATTTATGAAAGCTGTATTTGATGCAGGTGCAAAAGATATTGCTAAGAATGGTGAAGACACAAGTGAAGGATTTATCTTCCCATCTTATGTAGAAGATATTTTAGGACCAGAATTATTCGATTACGGATATGGACCATTCAGATGGTGCTGTCTGTCCGGAAAACCGGAAGATTTAAGAAAAACAGACCATGCTGCTATGGAAATTATTGATCCAAACAGAAGAAGTCAGGATAGAGATAACTATATCTGGATTCGTGACGCAGAAAAGAATAAATTGGTTGTTGGTACACAGTGCCGTATTCTTTATCAGGATGCTCTTGGCAGACGTGATATCGCACTTAAATTTAATGAAATGGTAAGAAACGGTGAAATCGGACCAGTTATGCTTGGACGTGACCATCACGATACAGGTGGAACTGATTCACCATACAGAGAAACATCTAATATCTATGATGGTTCTAACATTACAGCAGATATGGCTGTACACTGCTATGCAGGTAACGCTGCAAGAGGAATGAGCCTTGTAGCTCTTCATAATGGTGGTGGTGTTGGTATCAGCAAATCTATCAATGGTGGATTTGGTATGGTTCTTGATGGAAGCGAAAGAGTAGATGAAATCCTTATGGCTGCAATTCCATGGGATACTATGATTGGTGTTTCCAGAAGAAGCTGGGGAAGATGCGAACATTCTATTGAAACAGTAGCAGAATATAACAGAATCAGAAATGGTGAAGATTATGTAACAATGCCTTATCTGGCAAGCGATGAGCTGATTGAAAGAGTGTGCAAAGATGTTGTAGTAGAAGAACATCATCATGCACATCACTAAAAGTTTATCTTGAATTTTCAGGGACGGGCACCGGAATATCGGTGCCTGAACCCGATTAAACAGTCGCAAGGAGATAGAACATGAAAAAAAGATATATACGTCATGCTTCTGAATTAGTAACCTGTAGAGGAAATGCACCAAAACACGGGAAAGAAATGTCTGATGTGGGCATTATCAAAGATGGTGCAGTTCTGATTCATGATGATAAAATCGTTGCAGTGGGAACTACAGAGGAACTGGACCAGCAGATAAATAAAGAAGAATATGAGGTTATTGATGCCTCGGGGAAAGTGGTCATGCCAGGGTTTGTAGACTCTCATACACATTTTATTTTTGGCGGATACAGAGCAGATGAATTTTCCTGGAGACTAAAAGGTGACAGTTACATGTCCATTATGGAAAGAGGCGGCGGAATTAATGCAACGGTTATTCCTACGCGAGAAGCTACGGAGGAAGAACTGGTCGAAGCAGGGCGAGAAAGATTAAACCGCATGCTGGAATTTGGTGTAACCACCGTAGAGGGTAAAAGTGGATATGGTATGGACTGCGAAACAGAGTTGAAACAGCTTCGTGCCATGAAAAAACTGGATGAAACCCATGCAGTAGATATTGTAAGAACTTTTTTAGGACCTCACAGTGTCCTTCCAGAATGGAAAGGTAAAGAGAGAGAATTTTTGGAAGAACAGCTTCAGGTTGTAATGCCAAAAGTAAAAGAAGAAAATCTTGCAGAATTTGCTGATATTTTTACAGAAAAAAATGTATTTAATATAGAAGACTCCGAGTATTATCTCACAAAGGCAAAAGAAATGGGATTTAAATTGAAAATCCATGCAGATGAGATTTATCAGTTAGGCGGAGCAGAGCTTGCATCAAGAGTAGGTGCTGTATCAGCAGACCATCTTTTGAAAGCATCTGATGAAGGCATTCATCAGATGAGAGATGCGGGAGTTATCAGTACACTGCTTCCGGCAACAGCATTTTGCTTAAAAGAAGAATATGCGCCGGGCAGAAAAATGATTGATGAAGGATGCGCAGTGGCAATTGCCTCTGATTTAAATCCCGGAAGCTGCTTTACCAATTCAATTCCGTTATTGGTAGCGCTTGGCTGCATTTATATGAATATGTCCATTGAAGAAGTGATTACAGCACTGACAATTAATGGCGCAGCAGCAGTGGATAGAGCTGATATAGTGGGAAGTTTGGAAGCGGGGAAACAGGCGGATATTATTTTCCTCAAATTCCCGTCTATTCATTTTATGCCATATCATACAGGCATAAACTTAGTAGAAACTGTTATCAAAAAGGGTGAAACGGTATACCACAAAGATTGGAAATAAGAAAAGGAGAATGAAACCATGGAGAGAATTATTGAATGCGTACCTAATTTCAGCGAAGGTAGAGACAAAGACAAAATTGAACAGATTGTAGGTTGTTTTCGTAATGTAGAAGGTGTAAAGCTTCTTGATTACAGTTCTGACGAAGATCACAACAGAAGTGTTGTAACAGTAATCGGTGAGCCTGAACCATTAAAAGATGCTATGGTTGCAGCAATTGGAAAAGCAGTTGAATTAATTGATATGACAAAACATCAGGGACAGCATCCTCGTATGGGTTGTGTAGACGTTGTTCCGTTTATTCCAATTCGTGGTGTGACAGTAGAAGATGCAGATGCTTTAGCAAAAGCAGTTGCAAAAGAAGCTTCTGAAAAATTCGGACAGCCATTCTTCCTGTATGAAAAATCTGCAACAGCTCCTCACAGAGAAAACCTTGCAAAAGTTCGTCAGGGACAGTTTGAAGGTATGGCAGAAAAGATGAAAGACCAGGAAAATGGAAACCGGATTTTGGTCCAAATACTATTCATCCAACAGGCGGAGTTACAGCAATCGGCGCAAGAATGCCTCTGATTGCATACAACATCAACTTAGATACATCAAATCTGGAAATCGCTCAGAAAATTGCGGATAAAATCCGTCACGTAAAAGGTGGTTTCCGTTATTGTAAAGCTATGGGTGTTATGCTGGAAGACAGAAACATTGCTCAGGTATCCATGAACTTAACAGATTATACAAAAACATCTGTTTATACTGTATTTGAAACAGTACGTATGGAAGCAAGACGTTATGGTGTAAATGTATTAGGAAGCGAAGTAGTAGGTTTAATTCCTCTGCAGGCTATCGTTGATTGTGCAGAATACTATCTTGGATTTGAAAACTTTGATCCAAAACAGGTTCTTGAAACAAGATTATAATTTATAAAAAAATATAAGAGGTATATGCCATGAAACAGATGACAATTGAACAGTTCGCCATGCAGACAGCCTCTAATGAACCAGTACCAGGGGGCGGAAGTATTTCCGCCCTCGCTGGCGCTTTAGCAGCGGCTTTAACAGAGATGGTGGCAGGACTTACAATCGGGAAAAAGAAATACGTTGAAGTAGAAGAAGAAATGAAAGAAGCAGTAGAACCAATGCACAAAATTTGTGAACAGCTTCTGGATGATATTAAGAGAGATAGTGAGTCTTTTGACTTATATATGCAGGCTTTAACACTTCCAAAGGAAACAGAAGAAGAAAAAGCAGCTCGTACAGCAGCAATGCAGAATGGATTGAAAGCAGCGGTTGCAGTGCCTTTATCTGTGGCAAAAGCAGCTTATGAGGTTCTTCCTTTTGCAGAAACTATGGTGGTAAAAGGCAATAAAACAGCAGTTACAGATGCTTTGGTAGCAACCATGATGGCAAGAACAGCAGTTTTAGGTGCGTTGTTCAATGTAAAAATTAATCTGGAATCCATTAAAGATGAAGAATTCGTAAAAGAAACTTCAAAAGAAGTGGAAGTGCTGGAGAAAAAGGCAATTGCTTTTGAACAGAAAATTTTGGCACAGGCCCAAGTTTCCAAAAGTGTTGTAGAGTAAGACAGAGAAAGGAGAAAACCTGTGAAAATTTTAAAAAATGCAGTAGCAGGAACTCTGGAATCCAGTGATTTGTTTATTCAGATAGAGCCGGACGAAAAGGAATTAACTTTGGAGATTGACTCCGTTGTTGCAAATCAGTATATGGATGCCATTCGGACTGCTGTTCTGGATACTCTGAAAGAATTTGACGTATCCACAGGAAAAATATTTATTAAAGACAAAGGTGCTTTGGACTGCGTCATTCGTGCTCGTATGGAAACTGCACTGAAAAGAGGAGGAGTTGAATAGGTATGAGACGAACCATGTTGTTTTTACCGGGTAACACTCCGAATATGCTGATTAATGGTGATACACTGGGAGCTGATACAATTATTTTTGATTTGGAAGATGCAGTATCTCCGGATGAAAAAGATGCTGCCAGAATTCTGGTGAGAAATGCACTGAAATATCAGTCTTTCCCTGATTGTGAAGTAGTGGTACGAATTAACCCTACAGATACAGAATTTTGGAAAGAAGATTTAAAAGCCATTATTCCTTTAAAACCGGATGTGATTATGCCGACAAAAGTCAGCGGCAAGGAAATGATTTGCCAGGTGGCAGATTTTATGACACAGGTTGAAAAAGAAAATGGTATGGAAGAAGGAACAGTGAAAATTCTTCCATTAATTGAAACTGCTCTGGGTGTGGAAAAATCTTTTGAGATTGCCAGTGCAGATAAGCGAGTAATCGGGCTTTTCTTAGGGGGAGAAGATTTTACGGCAGATATGCACTGTAAACGAACAAAAGAAGGAAAAGAGATTTTCTATGCCAGAACTCGTCTGGTATGTGCTGCCAGAGCGTGTGGAATTGAAGCTTATGACACACCGTTTACAGATGTAGAGGATATGGAAGGACTGGAAAAAGATACGGAATTTGCAAAAAGTCTGGGATTTGCAGGAAAAGCAGTTATTTCCCCAAGACATGTAGATATTGTAAATGCAGTATTTTCTCCTACTGAAAGTGAAATAGAATATGCTCATGATGTGATGGATGCCATTGAAGATGGTAAACGTCAGGGAAAAGGCGTAATTTCTCTTAGAGGAAAGATGATTGATGCACCGATTGTAAAACGTGCCCAGCAGGTACTGGAAATGGAAAAGGCGATTTATGGGGGTGCATGCAGATGAGTAAATTGATTTCTTCCGTAAGGGAAGCCATTGAAAAAACAGGATTAAGAGATGGCATGACAATTTCCTTTCATCATCACATGAGAAATGGAGATTTTGTTCTGAATATGGTTCTGGAACAGGCAGCAGAAATGGGCATTAAGGATTTAACAGTAAATGCCAGCTCTATTTTTGATATTCATGAACCTATTATCGAACATATTAAAAATGGTGTAGTAACCGGTCTTGAATGTAATTATATGGGGGGAAAAGTTGGAAAGGCTATTTCTCAGGGAATATTAGAAAAACCTGTGATTTTCCGAAGCCACGGTGGCAGAGCCGGGGATATGGAAAATGGTTCTTCAAAAATTGATATTGCCTTTCTGGCAGCACCTTGTGCAGATAATATGGGAAATTGCAGTGGAAAATACGGTCCATCTGCATGTGGTTCCTTAGGTTATGCTTTTTCTGATGCGATGCATGCAGATAAAGTGGTTGTGCTGACAGATAATTTAGTTCCTTACCCATTAAAGGATACTTCTATTAACGAAGGTTATGTAGATTATGTGGTAGAAGTTCCTCAGATTGGTGATCCTGCACGTATTGTGTCAGGAACAACAAAAATCACTCGTGATCCTGTTGGACTTCGAATTGCAGGATTGGCAGCACAGGTGGTAAAACATTCAGGATATTTAAAGGATGGATTTTCTTTCCAAACAGGTGCAGGCGGTGCATCTTTAGCAGTAGCTAAATATGTGGAAGAAATGATGGAAAAAGAAAATATAAAAGGCAGCTTTTGTATGGGCGGCATTACCGGATATATGGTAGATATGGCAAACAAAGGATATTTTGACACTATTTTAGATGTACAGTGTTTTGACCTGAAAGCCATTGAATCTATTCGGGAAAATCCAAAACATCAGGAAATTTCTGCTATGCGTTATGCATCACCGGCAGCAAAGAGCGCTGCAGTAGACAGTCTTGATGTGGTTATTTTGGGTGCAACACAGGTAGATGTAAACTTTAATGTCAATGTACATACAGATTCAAACGGATTTATTATGGGAGGTTCCGGCGGTCATTGTGATACAGCTGCAGGTTCTAAACTGGCAATTATTGTAGCGCCTTTAATTCGTGCAAGACTTCCTCTTATCGTAGACGAAGTGCTTTGTAAATCCACACCGGGGGAAACGGTAGATGTGGTTGTGACACAAAGAGGAATTGCAGTAAATCCAAAGCAGAAGGAATTGAAAGAGAAGTTGTTAAAAGCCGGACTTCCGGTAAAGGACATTGAAGAGTTAAAACAAATAGCAGAGGACATTGCAGGTGTTCCAAATAAAATTCAAACAGGGGACAAAGTGGTAGCACAAGTGCTTTATCGTGATGGAACTTTGCTTGATACAATTAAAAATGTACTGTAAAAGTTATAAAAAGCCATTTAATCAAGAAATCGGAAGGGAGCGGTTTTACAATGGACAAAAAGAAATTGGTCATTGGTGTAATCGGCGCAGATGTACATGCAGTTGGAATTAGTATTCTTCAGCATGCATTTGAAGATGCCGGATTTGAGGTGACAAATCTGGGAGTTATGGTTTCACAGGAAGAATATATTTCAGCAGCGATTGAAACAGGAGCTGACGGAATTATGGTATCTTCACTGTATGGACATGGTGAGCTGGATTGTCGAGGTTTAAGAGAAAAATGTGATGAGGCTGGCTTAAAGGGGATTTTACTCTATGTAGGCGGAAATATTGTAGTTGGTAAGCAGCCTTTTGATGAAGTAGAAAAACGTTTTAAAGCTATGGGATTTGACAGAGTATTTGGTCCTGGTACAGCACCGGAAACAACCATTGCAGCTTTATATGAAGATTTTGGCATCGAAGCTCCAAAAACAGCAGAATAAGAGACGAGGCGGTGATTGAAATGAAACCAATTTTATTGGTGGACTTCGGAAGCACCAACACAAAGGTGACAGCAGTTGATGTAGAAACTATGAGGTTCTTGGAACAGCAGCAGCATATACAACCGTGGAAACAGATATTAACAACGGTCTTCGGGAAGCAGTTTCTAATTTGGAAAAGATAACAGGTCATATTGAATATGAAGAAAGATATGCCTGTTCCAGTGCAGCCGGAGGACTGAAGATGATTTCCATTGGTCTGGTACCGGAGCTTACAGCTCAGGCATCCAGAGAAGCTTCTCTTGGTGCAGGTGCAAAGGTATGGAAAACATATTCTTTTAATCTGACAAAAGGGGATATGCGGGAAATCGAAGAATATCATCCAGATATTATTTTGCTCACAGGGGGAACAGACGGAGGAAATTCAGAGTGTATTTTGTACAATGCGCAAATGTTATCTTCTCTGAGTTACGACTGTCCGATTGTTATTGCAGGAAATCGCTGTGCAGCAGAAGAATGTCAGGAAATTTTGGGAGAGAGAACTACATTTCTTTGTGAAAATGTAATGCCAAAGCTTGGTGAGCTGAATATAGAGCCAACGCAGAAACAAATCCGTGAAATCTTTTTAAAGAGAATTGTACAGGGAAAAGGGCTTTCAGAGGCATCAGATTTAGTATCCGGAATTATTATGCCTACACCGTCTGCCATGCTTACAGCAATGGAGCTTTTATCAGATGGATGGGAGGAACTTCCGGGAATTGGAGAATTGGTAGGTGTAGATTTAGGAGGAGCGACTACCGACATCTATTCCATAGCAGAAGGAAGTCCGGCTAATATGGGAACGGTTATGAAAGGTATTAAGGAGCCTTATGCAAAAGAAGCGTAGAGGGCGATATCGGTATGCGTTATAGCGTTCACGGCATTCTGGAAGCAGTAGGTGACAGACGACTTTCTAAAATAGCCGGTATTAACCGCCAGAAAGTGAATGAATTGGTAGATTATCTGAGTAATCATACAGATTATATTCCTGACAATGAGGAAATGGAGAAGATGGATTATGCATTGGCATGTGCAGCAGTGGAAACGGCTGTATCCCGTCATGCAGGTTCTCTGGAACAGGTTTATACACCATGTGGTTTAACGTATTTACAAAGCGGCAAGGATTTGCGCAGAGTAAAATACGTAGTTGTTACCGGCGGAGCTTTAATACATGCAAAGCATACAGAAGAAATTGCAAAGTTTGCACTGTATGATGAGAGCACTTCTGGCTCTTTGCGCCCGGAGAATGCGGAAATCCTGGTGGATCGAAAATATATCCTGGCAGCAATGGGACTGCTTTCACAGCATTACCCGGCAGCTGCTCTGGAAATTATGAAGAAGGAGATTGCTTATTATGGACATAAGAAATAAAAAGTTATCTGATGATGAGTCTATGGTATTCGAAAAGAGATTTTAGGACAGTGGTCAACAGGAAAAGACGTTGATTTTGACGAAGCAGTAGAATACCACAAAAATATGCCTGAAACAAAAAGCTTTTC
>ENA-OQIC01000471-OQIC01000471.1-human-gut-metagenome-genome-assembly--contig:-NODE-471-length-17907-cov-3.178346_pt1 | contig 17907 bp, 18 predicted proteins | sample MGYA00242572_ERZ504736 | MGnify/ENA primary metagenome ERZ504736 (study PRJEB26092, sample SAMD00036201) | human gut metagenome | host: Homo sapiens | study: EMG produced TPA metagenomics assembly of... | reverse complement strand
ATTTATTTTTTCGGTCTTTTAGCACCGTATTTAGAACGAGCCTGGCGTCTGTTAGCAACACCTGCTGTATCTAATGTACCACGAATAATGTGATATCTTGTACCTGGTAAGTCTTTTACTCTACCGCCGCGGATAAGAACAACGCTGTGCTCCTGTAAGTTGTGACCTTCTCCTGGAATGTAGCTTGTTACTTCAATTCCGTTAGAAAGACGAACTCTGGCGATTTTTCTAAGAGCAGAGTTAGGTTTTTTAGGTGTAGCAGTCTTAACAGCTGTACAAACACCTCTCTTCTGTGGAGAAGACATATCAGATGTCTTTTTCTGTAAAGAGTTGTAGCTTTTCTGGAGTGCAGGCGCAGTAGATTTTTTAACTGTTGTCTGACGTCCTTTTTTTACTAACTGGTTAAATGTTGGCATTCCTTTCACCTCCTGTAAAATTTGCACATTCTTTTATTTTCATAAAAGAAATAAGTGGCTGCCAGTTATTCATCACCGTGAATAATCTTTTTTGCGCACAAAAATTTACGTTTCTTATGCACGCTTTTTCATTATATCTATGAACTTTTCCCGTGTCAAGGGATTTTTTCTATTTCTTACAGAAACTTTTCCTTTCTGCGCACAAAAAACGAGGCATCCCTTTTCCCAAGGAAATGCCCCGCCCAAACAGGAGTCTATCGATTGTTATAACTTTCTGTCGTATAATCTTCCAATGGGTTCCAATTTGCAAATTCAAAGTCTGCTGCTGAAACGTCAGCGCCGCCTTCTTGTGCTTTTGCAATCGCTTCATCCCATGCCTTCTGTGTATTGTCGGATAAGGTCTGTAAAGACTCTTTATAGTCTGTTTTTCCTGTCAGCACACCCTGAACAATCTGGCCAAGGTTTGGTGAAACTTCTGTTACATTTGCGTAAACCTTCGCTGCATCTGCTTTTGCTACAATCGGATCCGACATAATTTACCCTGTTCTTTTGCGATTGTATAATATTCTTTCATAACGCCGTCTTTCATATATTTTTCATTGATACCTTCAATCGCAGATACAAATCCACCGTCTTCCACTACGCCTGACTGATATTCTTCTGAATACAATCCTTGAAGATATTTTGCTGCCAGTTCCGGATTATCGGAGTTTTTAGAAATACCCATCCATGGCTGTGCTCCGATATATGGAAGACCGCCTTTTGCACCGTCATCCGGTTCAGGCATTGGCATAACACCGAATTTTAAATCCGGGTTTTCTTTTTCCCATGTTGAAATACACCAAGCACCCTGAATTAAGAATGCAGCCTGATTTTGTGCAAATAAAGCTCTTGCTTCCGGAGCTGCAAGGTTTGCAGAGTCCGGATGGAGCTTCTGTCCTGTACTAATCCGCTGTAAAAATCAAATGCCTGAACCATTGCATCGGAAGCTAAAACGTTTTTTTCCGTCTACCATACTGATAACCCCAATATCATTGGATTTACTTCCTGCAAGGTTGGATAATGCACGAATTGCAATTTCCAGACGATTAACCTGTTTTCCACCCTCAATCATTCCGTAATATTTACCTTTTCCTGCTTCTGTTACCTGTTTACAGACTTCTCTGAATTCTGTCCATGTTTTTGGAAGATTATTCACATCAACTCCTGCATCTTCTAAAACTGTTTCATTATAAAAAACAAGAGTATTTACAATATTCGCTGCTTCAGGTAAAACATATACCTGTCCATCCATTGTAGTAACACCTTCATTTAAAGAACCTTCTGAAAATGTATCAAAAAATCCCTCTTCCACATAATCATTCATTGGCATATACCAGCCTCTTCAACTGCTGTGGAAAGTTTTACACCACTTGGCAAAGCAAATAAGTCAGGAGCTGTATTTGCTTTAATAGAAGAGTTGATAGTTGTCTGATACTGGTCACCAGAAAGAACGGTATATTCCACCTTACAGTTGTTTTCTTCTTCAAACTTTTTGTTGTACTCTTCCCTTCTGGCTTTTGTACTGTCACTCATATCTACGACCTGAAGAACTTTTTCTCCGCCTTTGTCATCGTTCTTTTTCTCCGTAGATGCTTCTTCTTTCTGTGTTTCCTTTTCTCCGCTTACGTTTGGTCCGCATCCTGCTGCTGAAACCACCATAAGACCTGCCATAAATAATGCTGCAATTCGCTTCTTCATTTTTTTCCTCCTTATTTTAAATCATAATGATTTTTTCACTTAATAAAATTTCTCAACTCTTAACTGCTCCTGCTACGCCGTCTACAAAATATTTCTGTAAGCATACAAAAATAATGATAATCGGAAGAACTGCAATACATGCACCTGCTGCAATTCCTGTCCAGTCTACTACGTTTTCACCTCTTAAAGCATAAAGACCTACTGCCAAGGTTCTAAGCTCCGGCTTACTGAGTGTCACAATCAATGGAAGTAGGAAAGAGTTCCATGTCCAGATAAACTGCATAATCACTACCGTAGCCATAATCGGTTTTGCAAGAGGGAACATAATACTGCTGTATGTTTTCATAAATCCGCTTCCGTCAATAGTTGCCGCTTCTTCCAGTTCCTTGGGAAGACCTCCGTAAAAACTGGAAAACAGCATCAGGAAGATTACATGTCCTCCTCCGGCTTCTGCCAGAATTAAGCCTAACAGATTGGACTCTAATCCCATTTCTTTTAATAATTCGTAAATAGGAATAACTGTAAATACCAACGGGATTGTGATACTTGCCATAAAAATTCCCATAATCAGCTTTTTACCGACAAATGCGTAACGCCCCATAACATAACCTGCCGCTGATGTAGCCAGCAATACGATTACAACAACGCTGACCGTTACAATAATAGAGTTTTTAAAGTATACGCCGAAGTTGGCATTGTTCCACGCTCTTACATAATTTTCAAAATTTAAGCTTTTCGGTATCAGACTCAATCCGCTTGCAAAAATTCATCCTGTGTTTTCAAGGAAGCTGTAATCATCCAGATAAACGGATATACCCAGACAAACGCCACTACCGCAAGCAATATGTAAATGATAGATTTTCCTACTTTTTTCATAGTGTTCTCCTTTCTCACACATTTCTCTTCTTATTAAAGTAGTTCTTCACAAGATTAAGAACCACACCAATTGTTACTACCATCAAACCAAACAGCAATGCCGCCGCACTGGCATATCCCAGCCTTGGGCTTCCTGTTGTACTAGAGTATGCAGTACGATATACAAAGGTTGCCACCACATCGGTTGCAAAATATGGTCCTCCGTTTGTCATCGTTTGAACAATATCAAATACTTTCAAAGAACCGATAACACAAAGTACAGCAATAACTCCTCCAATAGGAAGAATTAATGGAAATACTACATCCGTAAAAGTTCTGAATTTGCCTGCTCCATCAATTTTAGCTGCTTCATATACATCCTGAGATACGCTTTGCAAAGCCGCAATCCAATAAATCATATAGGTTCCCAAATCTTTCCATATTCCTATAAGAACCACAGTAAATAATGCAGTCTTTTCATCTCCCAAGAAGTTAATAGTATCAATTCCCAAAAGAGCAAGCACCTGATTGATTGGTCCTGTTCCTCCAAAAATAAAAATCATAATAATTCCTACAATAGATGCCGTGGTAATAACCGGAATAAAGTACATCGTACGAAACACCGTAGCGCCTTTTCTGATAATACTTGTCAGTATGTAAGCAATTACCAATGATAAAATCAACTGTATCGGCACGCTGAATATCATATACTTAAAGCTGTTTACAACAGAATTCTTAAATAGCGGATCCGCCAATAGCTCCTTAAAATTCTGTAAGCCTACAAAAGTTGCATTCATAGTCATTCCTGACCAGTCCAGCATGGAATACCATGCGCTTGTAATAATCGGATATCCCTGAAAAAGAATATATAAAAACAATGTAGGCAGCATAAAAACCCAGCACCACATATTCTTTCGCACAATCCTTTTTTTCTTTACAGAATTCATTTTTCGAAATTCTGTCAAAGTAGTTTTTCCCTCCATATCTTCCTCCTGTATTTATTATTTAATATAAATTATTAAACCTGTTTTTCTCTGGTTATAATATACTATATTTATTTCTATAAATCAATATATCTTAAACATTTCGTTAATTATAGTCAATAATCGCCCTTTATTTATGTGCATTTTCAACATATACTTTTCAATTTCTTTCCGATATAATTTATCTATAATTTTTTATTTTAAATAATAATTAAACGGAGGAAATACCATGTATATCAGATTAGCATATTCAAAAGAGTCAGAAACTATTTCTTTCGCTGCTTCGGAGTTAAAATATTATTTATCAAAAATAACTAATTCAATTGTTTTTGTTGACGACAGCACGATACAGCACTCTACTATTGCACTTGAGCTTTTCCCTGACTCTCAAAAACATTCTGATACAGATGATGAATATCATATCGAAATCTCTAAAGGAAACGGACATATTTATGGAAGTAATTCTCGCTCAGTCCTGCTGGGTATTTATAAATATCTGACACTTTTGGGTTGCCGCTTTCTAAGGCCCGGAAAAGCTTATGAATATCTTCCGATGCTTTCTTCCACGGAAGACTTGAATATTTGCTGTCATGAAAAAGCAGAAAATAAATACCGCGGCGTTTGTATTGAAGGGGCAGATTGTCCTGAAAACATTTTTGAATTTATTGACTGGCTTCCAAAATTGGGCTTCAATACTTTTTTCTTACAGTTTGAGCTTCCCTATGCTTTCTTAAATTTATGGTACAGTCACAAAAATAACCCTATGCTCTCTGCCGAAGAATTTTCATTAGAAAAAGCTGCTGAAATTTCACTTCTGATAGATAAGGAATTACAAAAACGTAGCTTAAAGCATCATCGTGTAGGGCATGGCTGGACTTGTTCTGTTTTAAATCAAAACACACTAGGCTGGGTAGAGGCAGATAACACCTTGGATAAATCTCAGCTCCCCTCACAGCATTGGTAAATGGCGAAAGAGGCTTCTTTGGCGGCATCCCTATTAACACAAACTTATGCTATTCCAATCCTGACGTAGTGGAAAGTTTTGCCGAAAAGGTTGTAGCTTATGCTAAAAAACACCCTGAGGTTGATTACCTTCATGTATGGCTGGCCGATGCTGCCAATAACCATTGTGAATGTGAAAATTGTCAAAAGTCCATACCGACTGATTTATATGTGCGTATACTGAATAGAATTGATGCTCTTCTCACAGAAAAAAAATTAAAAACAAAAATTGTCTTTTTGATTTACGAGGAATTGCTTTGGGCGCCTCAAAAAGAAGAAATCCTAAATCCTGACCGATTTGTTATGATGTTTGCGCCAATCAGCCGTACTTTTAAGAAATCTTACCAAATGCCAAAAGAGCTTCCTGCTTCTCCTGCATATGTGCGTAATAAAATTACTCTTCCTGTTAATCTGGAAGAAAATTTGTCTTTCTTAAGCCAATGGCAAAAACCTTTAATGGCGAATGTTTTGACTATGACTATCCTTTGGGACGGGCGCATTACGGTGATATGGGGTATGTGCATATTTCAAAAATCATTTATGATGATATTAAATATTTAAAAGAGCTTCATTTAGACGGTTATATCAGTTGTCAGGAGCTTCGGGCATTTTTACCTAACGGACTCCCCAATTATGTAATGGCAAATGTCTTTTCGGAACAACACAAACCTTTGAAGAACTGGCTGAAGAATATTTTTCTGCAGCATACGGCGAAAACTGGAAAATTTACTACAAATATTTAAGTCAGGTTTCTGCTCTTTGCGACTGTGATTACTTTAACGGAAAAGGTCCTCGTGAAAACAAAACCGTACAGGAAAATATGATGAAATTAAAAGAAGTTTTGCTGCGCTTTAAGAAAAATCAGGAGACCTGCCCTGCCACACATCCATCTGCTATAACTGACATTTTCTGTAAACATCTTGACTACCATAATGAGTATTGTATACTATTAGCAAATGCACTTTATTATTTAGCAGGAGGGGAACAGGAAAATACCCAAAAGGCATGGAACGATTTTCATGATTTTATTTGTTCACACGAGCTTGACTTCCAGAAGGCGCTTGACGTTTATCGTGTTATAGAGGTTTCTACCAATTATGCCGGTTTCCCTGTAATAGGAGGTTAAACGTTTATGACTAATCAGGAAAACCGAAGTACCATATTGGAATACATTTTCCGCAATGCACCTGTTGCACGCTCCACGATTGCCAAGCAAACACAAATTACTCCGGCAACAGTAACGTCCATTTCCGGAAACTTTATTCAAGAAGGCATCATACAGGAAATCGGCGCAGAGGATAATGCCGCCGATTGTTCCCCCGGAAGAAAAAGAATTTTGCTGGATATTGTTCCGGACAAGGTATATGCTATGGGAATTGAATTTACTTCCCGACATATCCGTTTTTCTATTTGCAACTTGCGAGGTGATACAGTATTTCAGTCTTCGTTTTCTGTCAAGGAAACCGATAATGGCAATATCACTGATTTTATAGCAGAAAAAGCAGAAGATATTTTAAAAGAAAATCCTTCCTTCGCAGCTTCCATAGTCGGAATGGGAATTGCCGTTCCCGGGCATATCGATGCGCATCAGGATAAGGTAATTACCAATTCCTCTCTGTGTCCGCAGTTTAGCGAGAAGCTTTGAAAAAGCGGTTAAACATACCTATTATCTGCGAAAACAATGTGCGCTGTATGGCGTTTGGAAGATATTTATTTGACCGTTCCTCACCTGATACCTTTGCTTTTTTTCATGTGGCGCCGGTATGTTCTGCGCTCTCATAGAAAACTCAAAGCTTTTTCAGGGAACAAATTACTATGCCGGCGAAATCGGACATACCATTGTAAATCCAAACGGCAAGAAGTGTGAATGTGGAAAGTATGGCTGCCTTCAAACATATTGCAGCGAAACATGGCTTTTAAAATATTGCCGTCTGTTGTACGAAAGTAACGCAGACACAATTTTGCCCTCACTGAAACCCTGTGCAGATGCGTTGACCATTGAAGATATTTCCAACGCTTTTTCTCTAGGGGACACTCTGGTTGGAAATTATATTTCTACTGCTTTAAAATATCTGGGCATCACTGTATCGAATTTAGCAATTATTACTAATCCGGATAAAATTTATCTTCACGGCAATCTTTTTTCAAATACAGAAATTAAAGAAGAGCTGATGGATTATATCACAAAACAGCTCCTTTTTGTAGATGACCCATCCGACCAAACAGTTCAAATTTTAGACTATGATACATACGCCGGAGCTTCCGGAGCTGCTGCCTATGCAATCAAACATTTTATATCTCTAATATCTAAAAAGGCGGTGTCCGAATTACCGGACACCACCTTTTTCTATTTATTCCTCTTCAGTAATTTCTTCTTCCACTTCGTCCGCTTCTTCTGCGTCCTCAGCTCCATTTCTTCTACTGCTTCTGTTTCTTCAACGATTTCTTCCTCTTCGAAAAATTCGTCTTCTAATTCTTCTTCATCTTCTCCGTCTGTATCCAGTTTAATATTAGCATATTTCTTCATACCTGTTCCGGCAGGAATTAACTTACCAATAATAACGTTTTCTTTCAGACCGATAAGTGGGTCAACTTTTCCTTTAATTGCTGCTTCTGTCAGAACCTTTGTTGTTTCCTGGAAGGAAGCTGCAGATAAGAAGGAGTTTGTTGCCAGAGAAGCTTTTGTGATACCCAGCATAACCTGTTTTCCGTCTGCCGGCTCTTTTCCTTCTTTAATAAGTTTTTCATTCTCTTCTTCAAAATCAAGAACGTCAACCAATGTTCCCGGAAGGAATTCTGTATCACCATTGTTCTCAATGCGGATTTTCTTCAGCATCTGACGAACAATAACTTCAACGTGCTTATCATTGATTTCTACACCCTGAAGGCGGTATACTCTCTGAACTTCACGGATCATGTAATCCTGTACCGCACGAACACCTTTAATTCTAAGGATATCATGTGGATTTACAGAACCTTCTGTCAGCTCATCTCCGGCTTCCAGATAATCTCCGTCCTGAATTTTAATACGGGAACCGTAAGGAATTAAGTATGTCTTACTTTCTCCGCTTTCATTGTCCGTTACAATGATTTCACGTTTTTTCTTTGTATCTTTAAGAGTAGCAACACCCTTAATTTCAGTAATAATTGCAAGACCTTTTGGTTTTCTTGCTTCAAAAAGCTCTTCGACACGAGGAAGACCCTGTGTGATATCGCCGCCGGCAACACCACCGGTATGGAAAGTACGCATAGTAAGCTGTGTACCCGGTTCACCGATAGACTGAGCAGCAATAATACCAACAGTTTCACCTACCTGTACAGGCTCTCCTGTTGCCATGTTTGCACCGTAACATTTTGCACAAACGCCAATGTGGCATTTACAGGTAAGAATTGTACGGATTTTAACTGCATCGTAAGGCTTGCCTTCTGCATTTACACCTTCGTTTACTACACGAGCAGCACGTTTTGGTGTAATCATGTGGTTTGCTTTCACGATAACATTTCCGTCTTTATCCTTAATTGTCTCGCAGGAGAAACGTCCTGTAATACGTTCCTGAAGACTTTCGATTTCCTCTTTTCCGTCAACAAAAGCTTTTACCCACATTCCCGGAATTTCGCCTTTGCCTTCGCAACAGTCTACTTCACGTACAATCAGTTCCTGTGATACGTCAACAAGACGTCTTGTCAGGTAACCGGAGTCGGCTGTACGCAGCGCTGTATCGGACAGACCTTTACGGGCACCATGTGCAGACATGAAGTACTCCAATACGTCAAGACCTTCACGGAAGTTTGACTTAATAGGCAACTCAATTGTATGACCTGTTGTATCTGCCATCAAACCACGCATACCTGCAAGCTGTTTAATCTGCTTATCAGAACCACGGGCACCAGAGTCAGCCATCATAAAGATGTTGTTGTATTTATCAAGACCTGTAAGCAGCGCTTTTGTCAAAGCATCGTCAGTCTTTTTCCATGTATCAACAACTTCTTTGTAACGTTCTTCTTCTGTAATAAGACCACGTTTGAAGTTCTTTGTAATCAAGTCTACCGTATCCTGTGCCTGTTTAATCATTTCCGGTTTCTGTGGAGGCACTGTCATATCAGAAATGGAAACTGTCATGGCAGCTCTTGTGGAATATTTGTATCCCATTGCCTTAATTGCATCCAGCACTTCTGCTGTCTTTGTTGCGCCATGTGTATTGATAACTTTTTCCAAAATCTGTTTTAACTGTTTTTTACCTACAAGGAAATCTACTTCCGGAAGAAGTTCATTTCCCGGAATTGTTCTGTCTACAAATCCTAAATCCTGCGGAAGGATTTCGTTGAATAACAGACGGCCCAATGTAGACTGTACTTTTCCTCTTAATACGCTTCCGTCTGCCATGTGTTTTTCCATGTAAACGAAAATCTTTGTCTGTAAAGTAATTGCCTGATTTTCATAAGCAAGGATTGCTTCGTTCAAGTCTTTAAATACTTTACCTTCACCCTTATATCCCGGTCTTTCCTGTGTTAAATAGTAAATACCGAGAACCATATCCTGAGAAGGAACGGCAACCGGACCACCGTCAGATGGTTTCAGAAGGTTGTTTGGTGAAAGCAGAAGGAAACGGCACTCTGCCTGCGCTTCTACGGATAATGGAAGGTGAACAGCCATCTGGTCACCGTCGAAGTCCGCATTGAACGCTGTACATACCAATGGATGCAGCTTAATTGCTTTACCTTCAACTAAGATTGGCTCGAATGCCTGAATACCTAATCTATGCAGAGTAGGTGCTCGGTTCAGCATAACAGGATGCTCTTTAATAACGTCTTCTAAGACATCCCATACTGCCGGCTCAAGCTTTTCAACCATTTTCTTTGCATTTTTAATGTTGTGTGCAGTACCGTTGCTTACCAGTTCTTTCATAACAAACGGCTTAAACAATTCGATTGCCATTTCTTTTGGAAGACCGCACTGGTAAATTTTAAGCTCAGGTCCTACAACGATAACAGAACGTCCTGAGTAGTCAACACGTTTACCTAACAGGTTCTGACGGAAACGTCCTGATTTACCTTTCAACATATCGGAAAGAGATTTCAGTGCTCTGTTACCAGGTCCTGTTACAGGACGACCGCGGCGTCCGTTATCAATTAAAGCATCTACCGCTTCCTGTAACATTCTCTTTTCATTACGAACGATGATATCCGGTGCACCCAGCTCCAACAGTCTTTTCAGACGGTTATTTCTGTTAATAATTCTTCTGTATAAATCATTTAAGTCAGATGTTGCAAAACGACCACCGTCCAACTGTACCATAGGACGTAAATCCGGCGGAATAACAGGAACAACTGTCATGATCATCCATTCCGGTCTGTTTCCTGACTCTCTGAAAGCTTCAACAACTTCCAGACGTTTTACAATACGTGCACGTTTCTGTCCGGTAGAGTCTTTTAAACCGGCTTTTAACTCTTTGGACTCTCTTTCTAAGTCAATGGCTGCCAGAAGCTCCTGAATAGCTTCTGCACCCATACCGACTCTAAAACTGTCACCGTATTTTTCTCTTGCATCCTGATATTCTTTTTCTGTCAGAACCTGTTTGTACTGTAAATCTGTTTGTTCCTGCATCTAAAACGATGTAGTTCGCAAAGTACAATACCTTTTCCAGTGTTCTTGGAGACAGGTCAAGAATAAGTCCCATTCTGGAAGGAATACCCTTAAAATACCAGATATGAGAAACCGGTGCGGCAAGTTCAATATGTCCCATACGTTCTCTACGAACAGATGCTTTTGTTACTTCAACGCCACATCTGTCACAGATAACGCCTTTATAACGGATTTTCTTATATTTACCGCAGTGACATTCCCAGTCTTTACTTGGTCCGAAAATTCTTTCGCAGAAAAGACCGTCTTTTTCCGGTTTTAATGTTCTATAATTGATGGTTTCCGGTTTTTTCACCTCACCATGAGACCATTCACGGATTTTCTCCGGAGATGCCAGTCCGATTTTGATGGCATCAAAGGTCATCGGCTGATATACCTCTTTGTTTGCTGTTTCCGGCATTGTGGACTCCTTTCCTAATTACTCATCAAGAGCATCTTCATCTAAGTCTAAGAAAACATCTTCGTCTGTGTCTTCTTCCACATCTACTAATTCTTCGCCTTCAAATTCCTGTTTGGAAAATCCGTGGCTTCCGTAGTCCTCATTGTCATTGCCTCTGGAGTCCCCTTCGATAATGGAACGCATATCTGTGTCGCCATAATCAATGTTCTCCATAATTTCAACTTCTGTCATATCTTCTCTAAGAACTCTTACATCAAGTCCTAAGGACTGTAATTCTTTCAAGAGTACCTTGAAGGATTCCGGAATACCCGGTTCAGGAATATTGTCACCCTTAATAATTGCTTCGTAAGTTTTCACACGTCCGATAACATCATCAGATTTTACTGTCAGGATTTCCTGTAATGTGTAAGATGCACCGTAAGCTTCCAGTGCCCAAACCTCCATCTCTCCGAAACGCTGACCACCGAACTGAGCTTTACCACCCAGAGGCTGCTGTGTTACTAAGGAGTATGGACCTGTGGAACGTGCATGGATCTTATCATCTACCAGATGATGCAGTTTCAGGTAGTGCATGTGTCCGATTGTTACAGGGCTGTCGAAGTATTCACCTGTACGTCCGTCACGCAGTCTTACTTTTCCATCTCTGGAGAGAGGAACACCTTTCCAAAGCTCTCTGTGTGCTTTGTTTTCGTCTAAGAACTGCATTACTTCAGGTCTTAATGTATCTTCGTATTTTTTACGGAATTCTTCGAAATCTTCTGTATTTACATAATCATTTGCTAATTCCAGTGTATCCTGAATATCGTTTTCGTTTGCACCATCGAAAACAGGTGTCGCGATATTAAATCCTAATGCTTTCGCAGCAAGACTTAAATGGATTTCAAGAACCTGTCCGATATTCATACGAGAAGGCACACCAAGCGGATTTAATACGATGTCCAGAGGACGTCCGTTTGGCAGGAATGGCATATCTTCTACCGGGAGTACACGGGAAACAACACCCTTGTTACCATGACGACCAGCCATTTTATCACCAACAGAGATTTTTCTCTTCTGTGCAATATAAATACGAACTGCCTGATTTACACCAGGAGATAATTCATCACCATTTTCTCTTGTAAATACTTTTGCATCCACTACGATACCGTATTCACCATGAGGTACTTTCAGGGAAGTATCACGAACTTCTCTTGCTTTTTCACCAAAGATTGCACGAAGCAGTCTTTCTTCTGCAGTAAGCTCTGTTTCTCCCTTTGGAGTAACTTTACCAACCAGAATATCTCCGGCTCTTACTTCTGCACCGATACGGATGATACCTCTTTCATCCAGATCTTTTAACGCATCATCACCTACACCAGGTACATCTCTTGTAATTTCTTCCGGCCCTAATTTTGTATCTCTGGCTTCAGCTTCATACTCTTCAATATGAACAGATGTATAAACATCGTCCATAACCAGTCTTTCACTTAAAAGAACAGCATCCTCGTAGTTATAACCTTCCCATGTCATAAATCCGATAAGAGGGTTCTTACCAAGAGCTAATTCACCATTAGAAGTAGATGGACCATCTGCAATAACCTGACCAGCTTCTACGTGCTCGCCTTTTACAACGATTGGTCTCTGGTTATAGCAGTTACTCTGGTTACTTCTCATGAATTTTGTCAGATGATAAACATCTTTTGTTCCATCATCATTTTTCATAATAATTTCTTTAGAAGCAGCACATTCTATAGTACCGGATTTTTTTGCAACAACACAAACACCGGAGTCTACAGCTGCTTTTGATTCCATACCTGTACCAACCACAGGAGCTTCTGTTGTAAGAAGCGGAACTGCCTGACGCTGCATGTTGGATCCCATCAGCGCACGGTTGGCATCGTCGTTCTGAAGGAAAGGAATTAATGCAGTAGCAACGGAGAACACCATCTTAGGTGATACGTCCATGTACTCAAACATCTGTCGTTCGTATTCCTGTGTTTCTTCTCTGTAACGACCGGATACGTTTTTATGAATGAAATGCCCTTCTTCATCCAATGGCTCATTCGCCTGAGCAACATGATAAATATCTTCTTCATCTGCTGTCATGTAAACAACTTCGTCTGTTACTCGTGGATTTTTCGGATCAGTTCTGTCAATTTTTCTGTATGGTGCTTCTACAAAACCATACTCATTAATTCTTGCGTAAGATGCAAGAGAGTTAATCAAACCGATGTTTGGACCTTCAGGAGTTTCAATCGGACACATTCTTCCGTAATGGGAATAGTGAACATCTCGAACTTCAAATCCAGCTCTGTCTCGTGACAAACCACCAGGTCCCAATGCAGATAAACGTCTCTTATGTGTCAGCTCACCCAATGGGTTGTTCTGATCCATGAACTGAGACAACTGGGAAGAACCAAAGAATTCTTTCACCGCTGCTGTTACCGGTTTAATATTAATCAGGGACTGTGGTGAAATTCCCTCTAAATCCTGAGTTGTCATTCTTTCACGTACCACTCTTTCCAATCTGGAAAGACCAATTCTATACTGGTTCTGTAAAAGTTCACCAACTGCTCTGATACGTCTGTTTCCTAAGTGGTCAATATCATCATCTGTACCAAGACCATATTCCAAGTGCATGTTATAGTTAATGGAAGCTAAAATATCTTCTTTTGTAATATGCTTCGGAATAAGCTCGTGGATTTCTCTCTTAATTGCATCCTTGATATCATCCAGCTCTTCATTTTCTTCTAAGATTTTCGCAAGTACCGGATAGTAAACTAATTCTGTAACACCCAGCTCTTTTAATTCTTCATCGCTTAAATCTACATAATTCTTCAGGTCTACTGCCATACTGGACAGCACTTTGATATTACGCTCTTCGCCCTGTATCCATACATAAGGAACAGCTGCATTCTGAATGGTATCAGCCAGCTCCTGACTCACAACAGTACCTGCTTCGGCAATAATTTCACCAGTTGTCACATCAACCACTTCTTCCGCAAGCATGTGTCCTGCAATACGGTTACGAAGAAGAAGCTTCTTATTAAATTTGTAACGACCTACTTTTGCCAAATCGTAACGGCGAGCATCAAAGAACATACTTGTAATCAAGCTCTCTGCGCTTTCTACTGCCAGAGGTTCACCCGGACGGATTTTCTTATATAATTCCAGCAGACCTTCCTGATAGCTTTCGGAAGTATCTTTTGTAAAGCTGGCTAAAATCTTTGGTTCTTCGCCGAACAAATCTATAATTTCTGCATTCGTACCAATTCCTAAAGCACGAATCAAAACGGTAATAGGACTTTTCTTGTTCTGTCTACACGTACATAGAATACGTCATTGGAGTCTGTTTCATATTCCAGCCATGCACCCCTGTTCGGGATAACTGTTGAGGAATACAGGGTTTTACCCAGTTTATCGTGTGCGATTGCATAATAAATACCTGGTGAACGTACTAACTGGCTGACGATAACACGTTCAGCTCCGTTAATTACAAACGTACCAGTTGCTGTCATAAGTGGCAAATCACCCATGAAAATTTCATGTGTGGTAATTTCGCCGTTTTCTTTGTTGTGTAATCTTACCTTTACCTTTAAAGGTGCAGCGTATGTTGCATCTCTTTCTTTACATTGCTCGATGGTATATTTCTTTTCATCTTCACACAAAGTAAAGCCAACAAATTCCAAGCTTAATTTACCGCTATAATCTGCGATTGGAGAGATATCTTCAAAAACTTCATTTAAGCCTTCGTCCAGAAACCACTGGTAAGAGTCTTTCTGAACCTCAATGAGGTTCGGCATCTCCAGTACCTCTTTCTGGCGCTGGTATGACATTCTCATGGCCTTACCATTAGTTACGGAACGGATTCTGTTTTTCTCCATTGACGTTTCACCCCTTGTATGTTTTAATTTAAATTAATGCAGGAGTCTCTTTTTTATAGACTCCTAGGCATAACTTGCCATAATAGTGCATTTCTCACTATATCACCTTTTGTCAACAGTGTCAATAGCTTTCCTTATTTTTTTCGTAACAGTTCAGCCATGCACAAATCCAACAAAAATGGATTGGCAAGCTTGCTTGCAACAAGACAATTTTGTTGGATTTGTATATGGCGCTCTGCCATAAGCGAGAATTTGCGCTGCATTGCAGCGTATAGGTGGTGAAACCACCAATTCGAGCTGATATGGCTGAACTGTTACTTTTTTCAAATCCAATGTAACAAACCATTCAGAGTAATCGGCTGCGCAAAAAGAGCCTGCGCCTTTTACAAGACGCAGACTCCTCTTTTCATCTCTTATTTCTCTGTACCATGACTTCCACAGTCACAGCCGCCATGGCAGCCGCCTTTTTTAGAACAGCAGCCTCCCGACGGACACCCGATACATTTTGTACCGCTCTTTTTCGCTTTTACAATATAAGCCACAGCAGCTCCCACTGCTAAAAGCAAAATTCCTGCTACCAATAAATTTGCCATATACATACTCCTCTCCATTATCTGTATCTATGCGTGCAGGCTGTATTTTGCACCAAATGCTTTCTGTGTTCTTCTTGATAATACTACTAAAACACCTGCCATTACAAGCACTGCCGCCAGTCCCGGAAGAAAACCTGCTCCCAAAGAGCCTGTTGTTATCAACGTTCCAATCTGGTATACAAAAAACGCAATGGTATACCCTGTTCCTAATTGTAAGGCAATACCGCCCCACAGCCATTTTTTATCCTGCATTTCAGAATTCATTGCTCCAAGAGCCGCAAAGCAAGGCGGTGTAAAAAGATTAAACATCAGATACGCCAAAGCCGCCACTTTCGTAAGTCCCATAACAGCAGCAACCTCGTTTCCGCCTCCTACTAACGCCAATTCCTCTGTGTCAATAAAGTTTGTAAGCCCATATACAACTGCCAATGTTCCCACCACATTTTCTTTTGCAATAAATCCGGTAATGGCTGCCGCTGCCAACTGCCATACACCAAATCCCAAAGGAATTAAAAGCACAGCAAAGGGAGATGCAACAGATGCTAAAATGGAAGTGTTTTCCATTCCTTCTTCCACAACCTGAAACTGCCAGTTAAAGCTCTGCATAATCTGTACCACAGTATTACATACTAAAATAATTGTTCCCGCTTTTACAATATATGCCTTGCCACGGGAAAGCATAGATAAAGTCGCTCTCTTTAAGCTTGGAACTTTATATTCCGGAAGCTCTATAATAAAGAAGGATTTCCTGAATTTATATCCTGTAATTTTCTTTACCAAAAGTGCCCCTAAAAAAATCAACACAATTCCCACCAGATACATCGTAGGTCCTACCCACGCCGCATCTGCAAAAAACGCTCCTGCAAATAAAGCAATAACCGGTAGTTTTGCCCCACACGGCATAAACGGTGTCAGCATAGCCGTTGCTCTGCGCTCTCTTTCATTACGAATGGTTCGACAGGACATAATTCCCGGAATTGCGCATCCTGTACCGATTACCATAGGAATAACAGATTTACCGGAAAGTCCCACTCTTTTAAAAATCGGATCCAGTACCACCGTTGCCCTTGCCATATATCCGCAGTCTTCTAAGAGAGCAATCAGGAAATACATAACCATTACAAGAGGCAGAAATCCTACCACAGCGCCTACCCCGCCAATAATACCGTCTACCAAGAGCGCCTGTAAAAATGGATTTGCATTTTCTACCATTCCCGCTGCCCAGCCTTGAAAGGCTTCTATCCAACCTACCAACCAGTCAGCAATCCAAGTCCCTACTGTGGACTGGGAAATGTAAAACACAAGAAACATCACGCTGCGAAAATGGGAATTCCCACAAACTTATTAGTAAGAACAGCATCAATTTTGTCCTGTTTATTTTTGTCCCTTGTAAAAACTTTCCTCTTTTCTACTTCTTTTACAATACCATTTACAAAAGCAAAACGCTTTCTATCTGCCGCTTCTACTTCTGCTTTATTCTGGAGATTAATCTCCTCCTGAACATAAGGCGCTTTCTGCACGCAGCCCTTTAACATGACCGCTTTATTCACCACTTCTTTTAATCCTTCATGCCCTGCTGACGTAGATACTGTTTGAATAACCGGACACCCCAATCTCTCGGATAGCAAAGAGAGATTAATTTCTGTCTTTTTCTTCTGTGTGATATCACTTTTGTTCAAGGCAACCACCATAGGAATTCCTAATTCTAAAAGCTGTGTAGTAAAAAACAAACTTCTGCTTAAATTCGTAGCGTCTACAATGTTAATGATCACATCCGGACTTTCATTTTTACATAGCTACTGGTAATACTCTCCTCCGATGTAAAGGGAGACATGGAATATGCCCCCGGCAAATCTACGGCAATTAATTCTTCCGCTCCCTCAAAATAACCTTTCCGAATAGGACTTTCTTTTTTGTCCACCGTAACACCTGCCCAGTTTCCCACTCGCTCATTTCTTCCTGTGAGGGCATTATACATCGTAGTTTTTCCACTATTGGGATTTCCCGCTAACGCAATTCTCATCATTACTCTCCTTCTTTCAATTAGTTCATGCTAACTCACTCTTTTAAAAAAAGAACTCCGCTTTGCAGAATTCTTTTTCTGCGACAGACCGTTTCGCAAACCCTGTCTATATTAGAATAGCCTGTGCCAAATCTGTATCCATATTATATCTGGCATCTTTTAAGGAAACTACACAGCCGCCTTTCCGCTTTGAAATTACGGTAACAGGTCACCACTGTAACATCCCAAGGAAAACAAGAACGCATCCAGTTCCTCATCTTCTGTGGCAATACCTTTTACAATATATTCTTTTCCTTCTTGCGCTTCTGATAAGTTCATAACTATTGACACACTCCATTTTCTTTTGAGTTATTCGCAACTTACTTAAAGTTAGTTTATACTAATTTTTTAT
>ENA-OQIC01000470-OQIC01000470.1-human-gut-metagenome-genome-assembly--contig:-NODE-470-length-17912-cov-2.885184_pt1 | contig 17912 bp, 23 predicted proteins | sample MGYA00242572_ERZ504736 | MGnify/ENA primary metagenome ERZ504736 (study PRJEB26092, sample SAMD00036201) | human gut metagenome | host: Homo sapiens | study: EMG produced TPA metagenomics assembly of... | reverse complement strand
TAGCTACAAGGAATTAGAAACAGCACTTACTCAATATATACTCTATTACAATGAAAAACGAATAAAAGAGAAGTTGAATTGGCTAAGTCCGGTAAAGTATCGCTTAAAGAATACAGTAGCATAAAAATTCCGAGAAACCTATTCAGGCTTCTCGGAAATAAAAGTCTAACTTTTTGGGGTCACTACAACTCAAAGCTCTTTTTTATTAATCTTGAATTTTACCGGTAACGGCCGACGATGTATGTCAGAACTGCAATGACAATCATAACCGGGAATGTGGTTCCCAAAGGTGTTTCATAGGTCATCACATTTCTGTATAAGACAAACCCGACTAACCAAAGAATCAGGTTGGGAAGGTAAAATTTACGCCCAGATGCATCCTGCTTAAGGAGAAGTATTGGGTAAAGAGAATCGCGATCATGGGCGTGAAAACCGAACCGATGAGGAACAAGAAGTTCTCATATTCTGTCATAGGTACTAAAATGCTAATACAATGCCGAGTACCGTGAGGCTGATAGCCGTTGTTTTTTCAGACAATTTCGGAAAAATGCTGACAAAGCTGACACCGGCGGAAAACGCATCGAGATACGTTGTCGTTACGGTGGCAAAGATAATGATTAATAAAGGCCAGAGGCCGAGCCCCGTTTTTAACATAACGGCGGCAATGTCTGTTTCGCCGGCATAAATAGCGGATCCGAGACCGATAATATACATCCAAATGCTGACAATGGTATATGTTAAGGTACTCACTACCGTGGCTGCTACGGGGCGTTTGGCTGTACGTGTATAGTCAGACACGAGCGGTAACCACGATAACGGCATGGCAGCGGCCAGTTCAACGGCGGCACCGAAGGAAAGACCTTGGTCTTCCGTTAACTGTAAAGCACCGGCCACGGCTGAGGACGGATCAAAAATAATGAAACTGAGCCAAATGGTAAGGCAGAATAAGAGTGCTACGGCTACGAGGTTTAAACGGGTAAGATTACTGTAACCGAGGACGAGCCAAAGAATGATGAGAACGCCGATTACGAGGGACCAAACGGCAGTACCCCAAGGTAAAATCGCATTGGTAGCGGCGGCGCCGGTAATAATCATGACGGTAGTCCAACCGATTAATTGCAGTACGTTGGCCAAGGCAAAGCCGGACGCTCCTTGACGGCCAAAGCCGATACGAACGGTTTCCATGGCACTGCGGCGCGTGTTGGCACCGATGAGACCGGCTAAGAAAAATAGAAAACCGCCGATAATATGGCCCAGCAAAATGGCAATGACGCCTTGCTCAAAGCCGAGTGGTGCGAATAACGTGCCTGTAAAATTTCGGCAATGGATAAGGCGGCGCCAAACCATAAAAGACCGTGAGATAATAATTTCGTTTCAGAAGTAGCTGTACTCATAGAATACCCTTTCTCCGGCATCAGGGACCATAGGCGGCCAACCGACAATCGGCGCTTTCAGCTATGCTGAGGCGTCAACAAGGGCTTAGGCACGGTCTATAGATTAGGCTACTGATGCTGTTTTAATTGCGCTAAGGCTCCGGTGCTGCGTAATGTATAGAGCAAAATCCCTGCCAATAGGGAGCCACCTATGGTAGAAATCAAAAAAGGAACCACATAGGTATAAAACGCAATTTGACCGGCCGATTTACCCAAAACGATAATGGCCAGCGGGTAGGCAGAAAGACCGCCAAGAATGCCGGTACCAAATACTTCGGCTAAGAGCGTTAAGAATAGATTGCCGGTACGATTATAGACAATGCCGGCCAAGAGGGCACCCCACATACTGCCCGGAAAGGCGAGTACACTGCCAAGGCCCGTAACGAGACGCAAAGTGCTGGCGCAAAAAGCTACGCCCACCCCGTAATAGCGACCCAATAATACGGCGCAAAGAATGTTAATCATATGTTGTACGGGGCACATTTACTGATGCCAACGGGAAAGGAAAAGGTGCTGCCTACTACGGCTACGGCCACTAAAATACCGGCCATGGTTACTTTTTTTACATTACTGGTAGATTCGTTCATTACAAACTCCTGTAGCGGTCGAGACTTACTGGTCTCCTCTCACGCCGGAACACGGCTTCCCTTCGCTGTAATGACAGCTGTCGGGCGCTCCCCCGCCAGCCGGTCTGTTTTGACAGACAGCATAAAAAAACAGAGGCACCAATACGGTGCTCCGTGAGAAGTCGCTATAACATCTTCCTACGACGGCATTATCCGTACAGGTATAAGGGTCGAAGTTTGATGACTTCCTCTCAGCCTACGTTCATAAGCTCCCCTGAATTTTCTAACGTGATTATAGCACAGGCGGCGCATGCTTGCAATGTTTTATTGTCAGACCGTTTGAAAATAGGGTGAGAATGTTTTATAATAAAGCGGATATATTACACCTGAAAAAGGAGGGGGAGATACTATGAATATCGATGTTTTACCGATTGGGGCGGACGATGTGAAAACATTGCGCGACTTATCGATGAGAACATTTTCAGAAACATTTAGGGATGAGTACACTGACGAAGAGTTCGACACCTATTTTAATACCTCGTTGGCGGAAGCAACGTTACAAGCGGAGCTAACTGATTCCGAATCACAACACTTTTTTGCCGTAGTAGACGGCCAGCCGGTCGGTTTTTTGAAAGTTAATGTAGGCCGTGCGCAAACTGAGCAGGAATTGCCACATGGTTTTGAAGTACAGCGTATTTACGTATTGGCTGATTACCAAGGACTCGGCCTTGGTAAACTTCTCTTTGAAAAGGCTCTGCAATTAGCGACCCAAACAGACTGTGATTATGTTTGGCTCGGTGTGTGGGAACATAACTACAAAGCTCAGAAATTTTATGCTAAATTCGGTTTTGAAAAATTCGGGGAGCATACCTTTGTGGTAGGTGATTCGAACGATACGGATTGGCTCTTGCGTCGTTCGGTGGCAAGTATCCGTGAAGAATTGAACAAATAGAGTTTTCATGCGACTTAAATTATTCAAGTCTGCTGAATGATCAAGTGAGATTAAAATTTAATAGGCAATATGGCAATACCCCTGAATCCATAGGACTCAGGGGTATTTTTATAAGGGTTAGGCATTGCGTGTAAAAATTTTATGCATGAGGTTATTGTCTATTAGCCGGATATTAGGCTTTTAACGGTTTTTTCAAAATAGCCAATAATAAAGCGGTCACAACAGAGCCTACTAAGATAGCCAATAAGTACATGAGCGGGTTGCCGATGGTAGGTACTACGAAAATACCGCCATGTGGAGCGCGCAAGGTACATTCAAAGGCCATGGATAAAGCACCGGCTACAGCTGCCCCAACGATACAGGATGGAATTACGCGAACCGGATCGGCTGCGGCGAATGGAATAGCTCCTTCGGTGATGAAGGAGAAGCCCATAACATAGTTGGTAATACCGGATTTACGTTCAGCCGGAGTGAAGCGATTAGGGAAGAACGTTGTGCAAAGGGCGATAGCCAATGGAGGCACCATACCGCCGGCCATAACGGCCGCCATAACACCGTATTCGCCGGTAGCGAGAAGACCTGTGCCGATTACATAAGCCGCTTTATTTACCGGACCACCCATATCAACGGCCATCATGCCGGCAAAGATGATACCGATAACGATACGGCTGCTGGTGTCCATGCTCTTCAAGGCGTTCATCAAGCTTCGTTAAGTGCACCAACAGGTGGGTTAATAATGAAGGTAATGATGATACCCATGAAGAGTACCCCCAATACCGGATAGAGTAAAACCGGTTTGATACCTTCCAAAGATTGTGGTAAGCCGGAGAAAACTCGTTTTAATAAGAGCATGAGATAACCGGCCACAAAACCTGCCAAGAGGGCGCCGAGGAAACCGGAACCGCCTGCGTTGGCGAGATAACCGCCGACGAAACCGACGGCAAGACCCGGACGGTCGGCAATACTCATGCCGATGAAACCGGCTAAGACCGGCAACATGAAGCTGAAGGAGGCACCGCCGATTTTCATGAAGAAGGCGGCCAGTTCCGTACCGGAACCGAATTTACTTGGGTCGGCCGGATTGAAGTCGTCGAATAAGAAGGCGAGGGCAATAAGGATACCGCCGCCAATAACGAACGGTAACATATGGGATACGCCGTTCATCAAATGTTTGTAAATCTGGCGACCGAAGCTGTCTTGGGCGGTAATGGCATTTTTGTCGGCTTTTTCTTCGCCTGCTTCGAAGATTGGCGCCTTGCCGGACGTTGCTTCTTCCAATAATTCTTTGGCTTTATTGATGCCGTCGGCTACTTTTACCTGAATGAGCGGTTTGCCGTTAAAACGCTCCATAGGAACGCTCTTGTCGGCTGCCACAATGATACATTCCGCATTTTTGATGTCTTCGGCGGTGATGGCGTCTTTAACGCCGGCTGCACCGTTTTGTTCTACTTTAATGGTAATGCCCATGTCAGCAGCTGTGCGGGTTAAGGCTTCAGCGGCCATAGCGGTATGAGCGATGCCGGTAGGGCAAGCGGTTACTGCCAGTACGCGATAAGAGCCGTCGGCAGCTTTAGCCGGCATTGCTTTTGGTGCTTTTGCCGGTTGTTGAGCCTCTTGTTTAGCGTTAGGCGCAGCGGTAGCGGCTGTGGTTACGTTTTGTTCCACAATAGCTAATGCTTCCGTTTCTGTCATTTTCGGTTTGAATTGGTCTGCTTCTTTTACATCAATTAAAGCGAGGAATCCTTCAACGGTTTGTGCTTTGATGAGCGCTTCTTTAAATTCGGGATCCATGATGAGGGTTGCTAAGTTGGCAAGAACCTGCACATGGGTATCGGCTTGCCCTTCCGGGGCGGCAATCATGAAAAATAGGCGGGTCGGTTCGCCGTCCAGGCTTTCGAAGTCCATGCCTTCCGGCACCGTCATAGCGGATAGGCCCGGTGCTTTTACGCCGATACTTTTAGCATGCGGGGTAGCAAGCCCCATGCCGAGACCGGTGGAGCCGGATTCTTCACGAATCAATACATCTTTGATGTACTGTTTCTTTATTTTTTAAATTACCGCTTGCATCCATCAATTCGGCCAGTTGGCGAATGGCGATATCTTTGTTGGTCGGATGGGCGTTCAATTGAATTGATTGCTTCTGTAGTAAATCCGTAATTTTCATGATATTACTCCTTCTCCAATAATGCTTCTACTTGTTCACGATTTGCGAGCCACTCTTCAAAGGCGGACGCTGAACCGGCGGCGACGCCCATAGCCAGGGCTTTGTCATATTGGCCATCCGATTCGATATAGCCGGCCAAGAAACCGGCCACCATGGAATCACCGGAACCTACGGAATTGACGAGTTTGCCTTTCGGTACGGGCTGGTTCGTACCTCGCCGTTAGCATCAACTAATACGGCTCCGTCAGCGGCTCTTGATACGAGGACGTTCTGAGCACCTTTGGCCTGTAATTGGCGGGCGGCTTCGATGATGTCTTTTTCCGTTGTAAATTTTGTATGGAATACACTTTCTAATTCGTGATGATTCGGCTTAATTAAAAACGGTTTTAAATCGAGTACATTCATGAGTAAATCTTGGGTGGCATCGACGATGATGCGAATATTGCGAGCGCTGAGGCGCTCCATGATATCACGATAGGTTGTTTCCGGAAGTCCTTTGGGAATGCTGCCGGAGAGAACTAAGGTATCACCGCTCTCTAACGTATCAAGCTGTTTGTAGAGCTTAGCCATGGCGTCTTCGGTGATAACCGGACCTTGCGCATTGATTTCTGTTTCACCGTTGCTCTTTAATTTCACATTGATGCGGGAATACCCTTTTTCAAGTCGAATAAAGCTTCTTCACAACCTTCTTCGCGCAGTTGACGAACGATTTCATCGCCCGTAAAACCGGCAATGAAGCCTAAGGCTGTGTTCTCGTGGCCTAAATGACGCAACATAATGGATACATTAATCCCTTTACCGCCGGCTACGATGAAGTCTTCATAGGTGCGATTAACGCCGTTTGCTTCAAAGCCGTTAACGCGCATGACATAGTCGAGGGACGGATTAAAAGTAACCGTGTAAATCATGGCTCTACCTCCTTAATTTCAGTATAGTTATGATAAGCACCTTTTACTTTAGTTGTAATAATCGTTGCACTTTCCAATGGGGCAAACGTAACAGACGATATTTTGTCAAATTTTGACGAATCACAAAGTACGTAAGCACGATGACATTTATGAATCGCTTTGGCTTTGATAGCTGCTTCGGCCGGATCCGGTGTACTGAAACCGCCTTTTATGCTGACGCCGTTGGTTCCGAAGAAGCCTTTGGTAAAATTAAAAACATCTAATTGTTGTAAAGCTGTGTCGCCAATGATGGCACCGGTAACCGCTTTTACCTGACCACCAAGGAGAATGACACGACGATAACGGGCTGCCAGCGCTGCTGCATGAGATGTGCCGTTTGTGACAAAGGTTACATTTTTAGCATTTACAAAAGGTAACATCATTTCCGTCGTGGTGCCTGCATCGATAAAGACGAAGTCGTGCTCTTCAATGAGAGTGGCTGCTGCTTGGGCAATCGCCGTTTTTTCATCAGTAAACAAATTGGCTTTCGTCGACATATCGGGTTCGGTGGTGAAATAGTCTACATCGCAACTTACAGCGCCGCCGTGCACCTTTTGTAGTAAGCCCTTCTGATGCAGTTCGGTTAAATCGCGACGAATCGTGGCCGCGGAGGAATCAAGGTCTTGCACCAACTCCTGTACGGTAACGGCCCGTTTAGTCCGTAACCGTTCGAGAATTAAGGATTGCCGTTCTTCTGATAGCATGGGAATCTCCTCTGTGTAACATCACATATATTTTATTAATTATATTAGTATTTTGCTTAATTATGGTTTATCTTAACTATAATATAATCATAATCGCTCATTTAGTCAATGATGAATGACGTTTTTTGAACAAATGTAATCAATAGTGGTAAAAACGATGATTGAATGCCTTTTGGGTATATTAAAAATGCAATTTTTAAGAATCTTTCGATTAAATTATAAACCATACTAAAATGGTTCGAGTTGACAATAACCCCTTGGCGTGATTAAATTAAATCAAAATCAATTTGTTAACCACGTGTTAACAAATAGGGTAATAATAGAGGAAGGGATGTTATTATGGCACAACTCGAATCAAAGAGTAAGGGCTTATTTGTATTGGGCACGGGAACGGATATCGGCAAGACATTCATTACCGGCCTTTTGGTGAAAACATTGCGAGACGGTCAATATAAGGCCGGTTATTATAAAGCGGCGGTCAGTGGTGCGCCGTCAATTGCAGCCAGTGATGCGGGTTATGTGAAAAAAGTGGCCGGCATTGATGTACCGGACGAAGATTTATTATCTTATTTATATGATCATGCCGTATCGCCTCATTTGGCAGCTCAATGGGAAGGTCATCCTCTTGAAAAAGCCGTAGTAGAAGCGGCTTTTGCGAAAGCAAAAGAAAACTTCGAATACGTCACCATGGAAGGTAGCGGTGGCATTATGTGTCCATTGCGCTATGATGAAACGGCACATATTTTTCTGGAAGACGTTATCCAATGGTTCAATTTGCCGACCTTGTTGGTAGCTCATGCCGGATTGGGTACGATTAATGCTACGGTCTTGACCATCGAATACTTGCGGGCTCGTAATATTCCGGTTAAAGGGGTTATTATAAACTTCTATACGGATAGCCCGATGGAACGGGATAATAAGCTGATGATTGAAGAATTAACGGGCGTACCGGTAATTGCTTGCGTACCGGAAGGGGCTAAGGACTTAGGTGTTTCCGCGGATACGTTAGCCGCCTTATATGACGAAGTGTAAGCAATATTTTTTTCAAACAGCAACATGTAAGGGTTATATATAAGTTTTTACATATTAAGTTAGGTTACGTATTAGTTAAGTTAGGCGCGTATCAGGCTGCGAATACAGTTAACATACGTAATGATTAGGTATAGGTATTTAGAGGTAAAAGGAGTTCAACATGAGTTCACAGGTGTGGGTTGAAAGAGATTTAGCGCATATTTGGCATCCTTGTTCACAAATGAAGGATTATGAAACATTGCCGCCCATTGTTATTGACCATGGCAAAGGTTCGTATTTATATGATGTAGACGGCAATGAATATATCGATATTATCAGCTCTTGGTGGTGTAATTTATTGGGGCACTGCAATCCGAAAATCAATGCATCCATCAAAAAACAGCTGGATACATTGGAACATGTTATTTTTGCTAATTTGAGTCATAAACCGGCTATTACCTTGGCGGAAGAGTTGACTAAAGTATTGCCAAAAGGACTCAACAAATTACATTTTAACGACAATGGCTCCGGTGCCGTTGAATGCGCTCTTAAAGTGGCTTTCCAGTATCAATATCAAACGGGGCATCCGGAACGTCAGAAATTCATGTGTCTCACTGAAAGTTATCACGGGGAAACCATGGGTGCTTTGGCTGTTGGCAGTATGGATTTATTTGCTAAAATGTATCAGCCAATGCTGATGGAAACAATCCATACGGAAGCGCCGGATTGTTTCCGTTGCCCATATAATAAGACGCGTGAAACCTGTGGCTGCGAATGTTTCGAGCATATGGAAGAAATTTCGCCAAACATAGTCATGAATTGGCGGCTGTTATTGTGGAACCAATCGTACAGGGCTGTGCGGGTATGCGTATCTATCCGCCATTGTATTTGAAAAAAATACGTGCTCTTTGCGATGAATACGGCGTCCTTCTTATTGCGGATGAAATTGCCACCGGTTTTGGCCGTACGGGCAAAATGTTTGCGTGCGACCATGCCGGCATTACACCGGATATCATGACCATTTCCAAAGCCTTGACCGCCGGTTATATGCCGATGTCCATCATGCTGTTACCGATAAGATTTATGATGCCTTCTATGCCGATTATTTCGAGTACAAAGCGTTTATGCACAGTCATACCTATGCGGGCAATCCATTGGGGTGTTCAGCTGCGCTGGCTACTTTGGATATTTTGCAAAACGACGGTGTCTTAGCGGCGGCGCAAGATAAAGCGGTCTTCTTGCACAATGCCTTGGAAGATGCATTGGGTAAACATCCGAATGTGGGTGAAATTCGTCATATCGGACTCATTAATGCCATTGAATTGGTTAAAGATCCGGCAACGAAAGAACCATTGCCAAGCAAAGCACGTACAGGCTATCAGATATACAAAAAAGCATTGGACCATGGTTTATTGCTTCGTCCATTGGGTGATGTGCTCTACTTCAATCCGCCGCTCAATACGGATAATAAGACATTGACTGATGCCATAGATCGTACGGTGGAATCCTTTGCCGATGTATTAGGAAAATGAGAGGCCCCCATATTAGGTAAATGAGAGGCCGATATATTATGAAAATGAGATTACATCTCAAGATAATATGCATCTGAAAATAGGCTATTATTCGTAATTGGTATTTGTCACAGGAACAAAATAAGAGTACTCTATATATAGAAAATATTAGAATTGATATAAATTATCAATAGGAGGACTTTTATGAGCAATGTGCGAGTAACGAATATTCACGAAAATGAAGTGGAATGGCGCTCAGAACAAGAGGCGTGGAATAATCGTTCCGAATTTTTTGTGGAATTACATGACAAACAAGAACGTGCTGCGCAAGTTACGAATTTTATAGATTTTTTGAAAAAACATAACTTGTTACCGGTTCCGGGCGGTCGTACCCTCGATGTAGCTGCGGTGTCGGTGACTACTCCTTGGGCTTGCCAAACTGGGGTATCAGGCTACGGGCATCGATTTATCGAATGGTATGATTGCGGGCGCTCGTAAAATAGCGGAAAAAGAAGATCTTGATTTGGACCTTTACGTAGGTCCGTGGAGTGAAACCACTCGTGAAGAACTCGGCTGGGAACGTCAATTTGATTTGAGTTACAGCTTTTTCTGTCCTGTTATGTTTGACATGAACAATATTGAAGCATTGACCAAGACAAGCCGCAATGCCTGCTTGTTCGTTGGTTTTGCCGGTCGTCAGGACACTATCGTGGACGCTTTATATGAACACTTTTACGGTCAAAAAGACGACTTCAAATGGCAGGCTAATGTAGATGATGTTATTGCTACGGTTAAAAAAGTTGGCCAAGACGTGGCAGTGGAATATGTAAACGTGCCGGAAGTGGAATTTTTCACGGAAGAAGAAGCCCTTCGCTACTTTACTATGCGCCTTCATTCGGAAGAATGGGGTACGGAAGAAGCTATGCGTGCTGAAATTTTGCCTTTATTGGCGCCGTATCGCACGGAAGACGGCCGCATTCGTAATACATCGGAAGATAAGGTTGCGTGGGTTTCCTGGCGCGTTAAATAGCTTAATTTACAAATAAATTAAATAAAGCCACGGTAGCCGAAGATGATTACGGCTTACTGTGGCTTTTTGTAGTGGTCTGAATGATAGCAGTTCAGACCATTTTCACTTCTTTAGACTTGAAAACTCAGTCTAAGTGGGTATAATGTTGTGTATGCTAAACAAATCGATATAGTTTAGTATGGATATTAGCATGACACTAGCATGCCCATTAGCATGGATATTTTATAATGTAACTTTTGATTTATTTAGGTTTTAATTTATATAGAAAGAGGCTAATTATGAGACTACTGAATAGAACATTGGCCATGTTAGGCCTGGTAGGTACATTGAGCCTATCATTGTTAGCGCCTGTACAGGCAGCGGATTATTGGTATTATGTAGGTGCCGACATTCATGATAACACAACATCCATCGACAACAGCAGCGTCGACAAAGAAGACGATGTAGCCCAACTTTGGATTCGTGTAATTCAACCGGGTGGAGACTATTATTTTGAAAAAATGGAAATTAAGAAGAATGAACGCACCATCCAAACCTTGGATATGCAGTATTTCCATCAAACCGGCATCGCTTACGATAAAAGCGAATACACTTATGATTCCAAACCGGCCGCCATTCAGGCAGGCACTATCGGCGAATCGCTGTATAATTTAGTGTGGGGTGCCAAGTAATAAATGATTTTGCATATTTTCCTGACGACGGTTCTGCCTATATTATTATTGGTCCTCATCGGCTATTTTATGGATAAAAAATTCCACATGGACCTTGATACACTCAGTAAAATGAACTTCTATGTGGTGGCGCCGGCATTTTTGTTTACGAATACATACAGTTACAACGTGACCGCTGAAAGTGCCAAGTAGTGTGGCTCACGGTGATTGGTTTTGCGGCCACCTGGCTGGCCAGTTTGGTTTTTGAAAAATGTTGGGCCTGTCCCATGAAAAAGCGGTATCTTCCGCAATGCGGTACTCTTTAATAACTGCGGTAACATTGGTGTGCCGCTTATTGTATTTATCTACTCCAATGAACCGTTTTTACAAGACGGCTCGCCTATATGGCTGCAGGCGCTATCGCCATTCAAATCGTTGTCTTTGTTTGGCAAAACATCGTGACCAACAGCCTTGGCTTTTATTTTGCGGGACAGGGCAAAATGAGTAGCACTGATGCGGTCAAATTAGTTTTTAAAATGCCGATTATTTACGCCGTAGCCTTGGCTTTAATTTGTAATTTCGGTAAAATTCCCGTGGATCAAACATTCTTTTGGCCCGTCCTTACCAATGTGAGTAACGCTCTCGTCATGGTGGCCCTCTTTACTTTGGGCGTACAACTGGCCAGAACCCCGTTCAACTTCTTTAATCGCGACGTTATGTGGGGTAGCGCGGTCCGTTTGATTGTGGGACCATTAATGGCTTGGCTCGTTATTTGGCCCTATGAACTCATAGCCGGCCCCGTTTCGGAACTCGTTATGCAAGTCCTCGTTATCTCCGCGGCTGTGCCGGCCGGCGTAACCACAGCACTCATTGCGGGCGTACTTCGTACCGAAACTGAATACGCCACCCAACTAGTCGTCGCCACCACCGTGCTGTCGGCCGTTACATTGCCGATAGTAATTTTATTAGTTAAGTAAAACACGCGAGCTTTTTTGCGAAGGCCGTGATGCAATTTCTAAGGCTTGGTTTTGCGCAGCAAAAGACTCTCAGAAATTGTATCACGGCCTTCTTTTCGCAGAAAACCTCTCGCCGTTTTATAACGGGGAGAGGGAGAAGAGGGGAGGTTTCTGCGTTGCAGAAACCTCCCCTCTATCCTCCTCCGCCGGTAAGAACGGCCATAAAGTTCTTTGCGCAAAGCCCCTGATGGAGTGCTCTGCGTCGCTAAAAACAGACATAAAGTACTCTGGGAAGAAGAAATGGAGAGGTCCACATCTAAGGGTCTTTTTTGCTTGCAAAAACCAAGCCTTAGATGTGGAGCCTCTCCATTCTTTATAAGTTTATGCTGTTTTAGCTCTGATGTAGAGCCCATCAGGAGCTTAAGGACGAACCTTATGCCGTTCTTACCAAGTCCCCATCCACGTAATAATAATGGCATTGACGAAGTCAATCAAGAAGGCACCAACGAGTGATACGATGAGCCAAGCTTTAGGGGAAGGACCGTATTTTTCAGCCAAGGACTGCATGTTGGCAAGACCGTTGGCAGTAGCACCCATGGCAAAACCGATACCGCCTACGCCGAGCATAACGCCGTCGTAGTTTTTACCAAAGAGCAAGAAGTAACCGAGCCATGCGAAGACAATCATGAGAAGTGTCTGAGCAAGGAGGATGACTACGAGCGGTAAAGCCAAGTGAATCAATTCGTAGAGTTTCAAGCTGTTGATAGCCATGGTAACGTAAACTGTTAAGGCTACTTCGGATACTACATTGAGGCCGCCGCCTTGTACACGATACATACCGGAGAAATCGCCGATGTTACGGATAACAGCTGCTACGAGCATGGCACCGATGTAAGCAGGTAAGGTAATGATGGTGTTGAGGTACGCACTAAGTACGGCACCGAGACCTACGGCTACGAATACGAAGCCGGCTGCTTTTAATACGCCGTTTACGTCGGTTGTTTCTTCTTCTTCAAGAATAGACATATCGAATACATGCGGTTCCAATTGAGCTGCTGCCGGATTATCAGTATCGGCTGCCGGAATATTTTTAGTTGCATTTGGCGTTGTGGCCGGATCGATATGTTGTGTACCCGGTGTTTTAATTTTGTAGTGTTTGATTAAGAATTCGCCGAAAGGTCCACCGAGTACGAGGCTACTACCATCCGAAGGTTGCTGCTGTGATGGCAACGGTTGTGGCACCCGGAATACCGTAAGTGGTTTCAAAATATGGACCGAAGGCTGCCGAGGTACCGAGACCACCCATGAGGGAAACAGCACCGGCCAAGATGCCGTAGTGGAAGTCAATGCCCATGGCACCGGCAATGGACATACCCAAGAGGTTCTGAACAAAACCGAGAATGGAAGATACAATTAAGTATAAGATGAGAGCTAAGCCACCGTATTTGATGAGTTTTAAGCTGGCCATCATACCGATGGTGGTAAAGAATACTAAGAGGGCTACGGTAGATAAGGTGTTGTCAAAATCTACTTGTAGAATTCCGTATACACGCAAACCGGAAAGGATAAAAGCGAACGGTAGACCACCGATTACCGCAGCCGGTAAGCTGAGTTTTTGAAATACGGGAACTCGGTTTTTAATCCATAAACCGATGAAATACGTCACAAATGCGAGTGCGACCGCTTGTACGCTACTGATTTTGACTGTCAAGACTTCTGCGCCCATAAACAACGCCTCCTTTAAGCAAGCTGACTCCCTTATTAAAAGGGGCTTCATAATACAGGTGGGTAACCGTAGTAGTTGAATTAATTGGAATAATGATGGCATCCGGTATTATGAAACTGGAAAATGATGAGTACGGAAGGAGAGTTTTACGAGTGAAAAAGCTCCTTCAATTTAATAAATATTTCAACTTGATAATATTATACTATGTGATTGCGTAAAAATACAATAAAATTTCAGTAAACTTCTATGTATACAAAAATCATGAGAATGCATTTAAGCCGATATATATTAGAATTCGTGCCTTAGTTCTTATAAAATATATTATATTATAAATTCTATATGTTGTTTATTTGTGCATAAAATATAACTAATTATACACATAAAAACAAATGTAGTTACCTTAAAAACACAATAAAATAAACAAAAGTAGAGTATATAAGGACATTTTTATATACTCTACAAAATGTATAAATGTATAGAAAATTTTGTATATTACTGTTGGTCTAAATAGAGGATAAGGTCTTTCAAATATTTTGTACCGGTTACTAAATCCTGAATGTCGATAGCTTCGGCCGGGTTGTGGCTTACGCCGGCGCGACAAGGAATGAAAATCATGCCTACATCGGTGTAATCACCCCAGTTCATGGCATCGTGGCCGGCACCGCTGGAGAGGGTCATATAATTGTACTGTTTAGCTTGAGCCACCGTTTCCATGGCTTTAATCATAGAGTCTTTGACCATGAGCGGGATTTCATCGGCGATTAGCGTGGTGTCGATAGGAATCTCGCGTTGGGCGCCGACTTGTGAAATGGCGTGCAGAATGTCTTGGGTAGCGCGCGTTTTGGCTTCGGCGGAAATGCTGCGAATGTCGAGACCTAAGGTTACTTCGCCGGGGATGACGTTCATGACACCTGGCGTGGCTTCGATAACACCGACGGTAGCTACGACCGGAATAGGTTCGCTGTTTTGAGCAATCCGTTCGGCAGCAAGGATGATTTCGGCGGCTGTACACAGACCGTCGTGGCGGTGATTCATAGGCGTGGCTCCGCTATGACCGGCGGTGCGTGAATATGCACCTTATAGCGTGTGGGTGCAGCGATACCGGTTACGATACCTATGGTGTGGTTTGTTTTTTCGAGAACAATGCCTTGTTCGATATGAAGTTCTAAAAAGGCTTTTAGGGGCGTCGTAAATTTTGCATGAGGAAGGGTATCCGGATTAAAGCCGCGTTCTTTGAGTACTTCATAGAGACTGAGTCCCTTTTTATCGCGCAATGTTTGCAAACGATCGAGACTCAATTGACCGCGCATAGCCTGGCTTCCCAAAGTGGCACTGCCAAAGCGGTTGATTCTTCGCACATGAAGAGGACAATATCAAGCGGATGCTCCGGCATTTCTTTTGATTCTTTTAAATCGGTGATAACTTCCAGGGCGGCCACGATACCGGCAAGACCGTCGTAGTTACCGCCTTGGGGCACGCTGTCGGTATGGGACCCATCATGATGGCCGGGGCGTCGGGATTATGACCTTCGTAACGGCCGATGACATTGCCGAAGTCATCGATGCGTAAGCTTAGACCAAGCTCTTTCAGCTGTTTTATGAGATAGTTCCGTCCCTGCCAATCCTCATCAGTAAAGGCAATGCGATTGATTCCCGGCACACCTTCGATGGTGCTTATGGTTTGCATGGCGTTGAGATGTGCTAATAGGCGTTCTTTATTAATCATGGGGGCCTCCACAAATTAAAAATTGAATAATGATTTATAGTTAGCAAAAAGCAGTATTTAATTCAATTGTGAGTTAAATACTGCTTTCATATTTGCGGATATATTTTGCTAAGAACGTTTAGAAATTCTTGCAAAATCTTTTGGCTATAAAGCTATTTTTTAAAATCTGTATTTACGACGATAGGAATGCGGTGTTTCCGAAGTAGCTTCTTTGAAAACCTTGCAGAAGTAGCTGGTTCGATTATAGCCCAGATTACGAGCAATGGATTCGATAGATGAGTCAGAACCGCGAAGCATCAATTTGGCCTGTTCCAATTTGCGTTCATTAATATATTGCACGAGGGACATGCCCGTTTCTTGTTTAAAGATTTTGGACAAATAGGATTCACTTAAGTAAACGTGGGAGGCAATATCCCGTAGTGAAGGGTTGTTGTTTAAATGCTTGTCGATATAAACAACAACCCTTTTTATTTCCGGACGATACGACGTTTTCATATGATGCTGTACATCGGATTTACTGCTTTGTAATTCAGGAATATCAAGACTGCGGTTTAATATGTCCGGGAAATAATGGCCGGCCATAAGGTTCAATACTTTAGAGGCACTATTTATTTCTTCCGTAGAATAAATGGGCAATTGACGGTAATACATTTTGGCCGTTGTGTCGTTTTGCCAATCACTGCGTGCTGCAATTTGTGGCAACTGCGGATCCGTTACGGCTGTTTGACCGGCACAAATAAAGCCCAGTAAATGACCTTCATGAATTACGGGCACAGAAAAGTCTACAATGCCTGCATGACAGCGATAAGCAGACGGGCAATGTCCTTTGGATGCTTCGAGGCCGCCATAGGCGTCGCAATAGGCGCAAAGACGCGACAATGTAGGATGACTGCGAATATACTTGCAAAAATTACTGAAGTTGTATTTGCACGAAAGCACACGACCGCGCAAATCTACATATACGGCTGCTAATTCCGTAATGTTTGTAAAATCACGCATGATCTCATTAATCATGGTTGTTTCTGTCTTAAAATTACCGGTTGGCATCGTTGCCACCCCTCTCTCTTTTCTGTTTGTATGGGCGTACAAAACAAAAGGATTAAAAAATAGTAATACAACAAATAACTAAAACTCATGATAAACACAGAACTTACTGAGGTTTTATGATTAATCGTTATACCAATTATAACAAAAAATTGTTAAAAGTAGAACAAAAAAATCAAAATTCGTAAAAATGTGTTAAAAAATGGAATACTAGTATTTTGTATAATTAGCGTATACAGAAAACCGCAAAATGTGGTGAATATTTGAATTTTTATTTTTTGTTTTATGTGCGCCCAAGATAGGAGATGAATTGTATGTCGCAAGAAGCACTAGGTATGGTTGAAACTAAAGGCTTAGTCGGTGCTATTGAAGCCGCCGATGCATGGTAAAGGCCGCCAATGTAGCCTCGTGGGAACTGAAAAAATTGGTTCCGGTCTCGTAACCGTTATGGTACGAGGCGATGTAGGTGCCGTAAAAGCATCTGTCGATGCCGGTGCAGCAGCTGCCGAACGAGTAGGGCAAGTTGTCTCGACGCATGTAATTCCACGGCCTCACAAAGATGTGGAAAGCGTTATCTTAAAGGAAAAAGGTGAAGCTTAATGAGTAATACGGATCAAATGGTTGATGAGATTTTGAAACGCGTTTTACAAAAAGCCGATAACTTATCGGCAGCCACCCCGAATCAAAGTGAAAGCAAAGGAGCGGAACAAATTATGGCGAACAGTTGCAGTTTAACAGAATTCATTGGCACGGCAAAATTTGGTGATACTATCGGTTTAGTAATCGCTAACGTGGATCAACAAGTATTGGATGCCATGAAATTAACAAAAAAATATCGTTCAATCGGTGTTGTAGGTGCTCGTACCGGTGCCGGCCCTCACATTATGGCCGCTGATGAAGCCGTAAAAGCTACCAACACTGAAATCGTAAGCATCGAACTCGCGCGCGACACTAAAGGCGGCGCCGGTCACGGTTCCTTAATCGTATTCGGTGGCGACGACGTTTCCGACGTAAAACGTGCCGTTGAAGTAACGCTTAAAGAAGTTGAACGTACTTTCGGCGACGTATACGCTAATGAAGCAGGCCACATCGAATTACAATATACAGCTCGCGCAAGCCATGCTATTAACACCGCATTCGGCGCTCCTGAAGGCAAAGCATTCGGCCTTATCGTAGGTGCTCCGGCAGCTATCGGCGTGGTAATGGCTGATGTGGCTGTAAAAGCAGCTAACGTAGACGTTATCGGCTATGCATCTCCTGCAAACGGCACAAGCTTCTCCAACGAAGTAATTTTACAGATCTCCGGTGATTCCGGTGCAGTTCGTCAGGCTGTTATTACAGCTCGCGAAATCGGTAAAGAATTATTAGGCACTTTAGGTAGCGAACCTAAAAATGATGCTCCTTCTTACATTTAACTTCGATAGAAAGGAAGCTTGACATATGAGATCAAAACGTTTTGAAGTATTAAGCAAACGCCCTGTTAACCAGGATGG
>ENA-OQIC01000469-OQIC01000469.1-human-gut-metagenome-genome-assembly--contig:-NODE-469-length-17957-cov-1.775827_pt1 | contig 17957 bp, 26 predicted proteins | sample MGYA00242572_ERZ504736 | MGnify/ENA primary metagenome ERZ504736 (study PRJEB26092, sample SAMD00036201) | human gut metagenome | host: Homo sapiens | study: EMG produced TPA metagenomics assembly of... | reverse complement strand
GGACAGAACAGTTTTCAAAAATGAAAGCGGGGGATACAATCCCGGTGATCGGACCGCTTGGAAACGGATTCCCACTGATTGAGAAGAAAGCATTTCTGATCGGTGGAGGAATCGGAGTACCTCCGATTCTGGAACTTGCAAAATCACTGAACTGTGAGAAACAGATTATCGTAGGATACCGTGATGCACAGACTTTCTTAAAGGAAGAACTGGAAGCAAATGGAACACTTTATATTTCCACAGAAGACGGAAGTGTCGGAACAAAGGGAAATGTTATGGATGCAATCCGCGAACATAGTCTGGAAGCTGATATTATCTATGCGTGCGGTCCGACACCAATGCTCCGTGCACTGAAAAGCTATGCAGAGGAAAACGGAATCGAATGTTACCTTTCCCTTGAGGAGCGTATGGCGTGTGGAATCGGCGCTTGTCTTGCATGTGTGTGCAAATCAAAAGAGAAAGACCACCACAGCAATGTGAATAATAAGCGGATTTGCAAGGACGGACCGGTATTCTTATCGACGGAGGTGGAATTATAATGGATATGCGTGTAAATATAGCAGGAGTAGAATGGAAAAATCCTGTGACAGTTGCCTCCGGGACTTTTGGTTCTGGTGCAGAGTTCTGTGATTTTGTAGATCTTAGCAAGCTCGGAGCAGTCACGACCAAAGGGGTGGCAAATATTCCATGGGAAGGAAATCCGACTCCGCGTGTGGCAGAAACTTACGGAGGAATGATGAATGCAGTCGGTCTGCAGAATCCGGGGATTGATCTATTCTGTGAGCGCGATATCCCGTTCCTTCGTCAGCATGACACAAAGATCATTGTCAATGTCTGTGGACGCTCGAAAGAAGATTATTGTGAAGTTGTAGAACGTCTTGCAAGTGAAGATGTAGATATGCTGGAGATCAACATTTCCTGCCCGAACGTCAAGGAAGGTGGGATTGCATTCGGACAGAATCCAAAGGCGGCAGAGGAGATCGCAAGCGCAGTGAAAAAATATGCGAAGCAGCCGGTCATCATGAAGCTAAGCCCGAATGTAACAGATATCACAGAGATGGCAAAAGCTGTGGAGGCAGGAGGAGCCGATGCAGTATCGCTGATCAATACACTGACTGGAATGAAGATCGATGTACATCGAAGAGCATTTGCGCTGGCAAATAAAACCGGCGGTGTCTCTGGTCCGGCAATTAAGCCGATCGCAGTCCGCATGGTCTACCAGGTGGCAAATGCAGTCAATATCCCGATCATTGGAATGGGCGGAATTGCTACAGCGGAGGATGCGATTGAATTTATCCTCGCAGGGGCAAGTGCAGTATCTGTTGGAACTGCAAACTTCATCAATCCAGGTGTCACAGCCGAGATCGTGGATGGAATCGAAGCGTATATGAAGAAATATCAGTTCGAGACTGTGAAAGATATGGTTGGAATTGTAAAATAGAGAAGAGAAAACAGTAAATCAAGGCAGCTGCTGCCTGAAGATATGGAGGTAGAGAGATGGAACAGTATAAGAAAGAGTTTATTGAATTTATGGTGGAGAGCAATGTGCTCAAGTTTGGAGAATTTACATTAAAAAGCGGAAGAAAATCTCCGTTTTTCATGAATGCGGGAGGATATGTGACTGGTTCTCAGTTAAAGAGACTCGGGGAGTATTATGCAAAGGCAATCCACGATAAATACGGAGATGATTTTGACGTTTTATTTGGACCGGCATATAAGGGAATTCCGCTCGGAGTAGTGACAGCGATCGCATATAGTGAATTGTATGGAAAGGAAGTCCGTTACTGCTCTGACAGAAAAGAAGAGAAAGATCATGGAGCAGACAAGGGAAGCTTTCTTGGAAGCAAACTTCAGGATGGCGATCGAGTGATCATGATCGAGGATGTGACGACATCAGGAAAATCCATGGAGGAGACTGTGCCGAAAGTAAAAGGGGCAGCAGATGTAGAGATTGTAGGTCTGATGGTATCTCTTGACCGTATGGAAGTTGGAAAAGGCGGAGTGAAATGTGCTCTGGAAGAAGTAAAAGATCTCTATGGATTTGAGACAAATGCGATCGTGACGATGGCGGAAGTAGTAGAGCACCTGCACAATAAAGAATGCAATGGAAAAGTAGTGATCGATGATGAGATCAAGTCTGCAATTGATGCATACTATGAACAGTACGGAGCAAAATAGACAGGAGAGACTTATGAACGAAAAGATTTATAAGACGATGACGACAGTCGGCGCAGGAAATATAGTTCTCGGTGTGATCATGATCGTGACCGGGATCGCAGCAGGAGTGATCACAATCGTAGGGGGTGCACGCTTACTAAAGAATAAATCCGGTCTGACTTTTTAGTCCGGAAAGAGAGGAATCATTCTGAAAGGGTGCAATGGTGAAGTATAAAGAAAGAAAACGTCTGCGTATCCTCGGGAAAGTGTTGTTTGTATGTTATGTGTTGTTCATTATATACTTTCTGCTTTTCTCAGAGTGGTATGGGCGTACTGGGAAATGAGCGAGTATCGTTACAATCTCGTTCTGTTTAAAGAGATTCGGCGTTTTCTGACATATCGTGAGACACTGGGGACTTTTGCAGTGCTCACGAATGTTGTCGGAAACGTAGTAATTTTTGTGCCATTCGGTTTCTTTATGCCGATGGCAAGCAAATACCGCAGCTTTTTTATGACGGTATGTTACAGTTTCGGACTCAGTCTTTGCGTGGAAGTATTTCAACTACTTACAAGAGTAGGATCTTTCGATGTGGACGACCTTCTGTTAAATACAATCGGAGGGCTCGCAGGCTACATACTGTTTGTTATATGCAATGCAATAAGGAGAAGATACCATGCAAAGAAGTGAGAGAAGACGAAAAAAAAGACAGCGAGAATTAGAAAGACAGCAGAGACGGCGGGAAAAAGAAGTACAGCGCTATCAGAAAAAAAGAAACCGCTATGGAGAAGAAAAAGTGATCCGCCATGCGAAGCATGGAGTTCGTTCTACCCTTATTGCTATAGCGGCCATCGTACTTCTTTCTCTTCTTGTTACAGTGTCGTACGTTCAGGAAGGAAAAGCAGCAACAATGATCGGTGCGTTGGGAATTTGCGCCTGGATACTTTCGGGAGTTGGGATTTTCTTTGGAATGATCGGACTGCGGGAGCGAGAGCGGAAGTATCTTACATGCCGGATCGGAATTGTATGCAATGCCGCTTTGTTTGTCGGTTTGGCAATAATATTTTTCAGGGGGATATAAGTTTATGTGGAACGAACAGTGGAAAGAAGAAAATGAAATATTTCACGAAAGACACGATCTGACGATCGAACGTATCCGAATGATCGGTACAGAGCAGACTGCCGCAGAGCAGTTTCGTCCATATTTTAGACATGTGGCAGAATTTCTTCTTTTTGTAGAAGAAGTAAGAGCAATGGTGGAAGATGGATCGTGGGAAAAACTTTCATTTGATGAGATGAAAGAAATCAATCACAAGCTGTATGCAGACATTTCAGAAGAAAATTACGGAACATCGTATGCAAATCCGGCTTGGGCAGTAGAAAAACTCGGAGAAGATTTTGGAACTTTTTTAAGTTTTCTGTATACTGAGATGCGCGCTCAGATAGGGTATGCCTATGAAGGAAAATTAAAATACAATACAATCTGTAATGAACTGTTTATTGAAATCTATAATTGTTTTGAAGATGCACAGTGTCCGGAGTTCAGAGAACTTAAGGAGATCGTGTACTGGTATGCAAGTGATTATTGTGATGTTTTTCTGGCAGATCGGATCGAAGAGCAGATCTCACCGGATTGCGGTGTGTTTGTGCCGATGCTTGCAAAGACGGATGTCAGTGATGAGCGGTTTATTTTCCGTACCGGAGAATGGATCACAGATTATGAGATCCAGACGATGCGTCACCTGAACAGTCTTCCGGAAGAGACGATTCAGAAGATGGCAGATACCTATACAGAAGGATTCCGAAGAGGATTTATACTTGGCGGCAAAGATCTTTCAAAGAAAAAGACGGTCAATGTGCTGTATTCCGCAGGGTTTGAGCGGATGATCCAGTATGCGATACGCAATTTTGAAAAAATGGGATTACGTCCGTTGATCTTTCGTGCAGCAAACAGTGTTGTGACCAAGAAAAACCATCAGAAATCCGGTTATTACGGAGCGGTCAACAAACAGTTTGAATATGATCACAGAGCAGACCAGGCATTGTTCCTCGATAAAAAATATACAGAGCGGAAGCTGGATGTGATCAAAAATACATATGAGAAACAGAAAGAGCTGGCGGCATGTTATGCGGGTCCGGCATGGATCGATCCATTTGGAGAACCACCGTTTTCACCGGAGAGAAAGTCGGAGGTATTCTCCTATACGGATAAGCAGGAAGAACTGCTGCAGGCATTTGCAAGTAAGTCCAGCCAGATGATCAATCAGTATATCAAGGGAGAAGAGAGAAGCTTCACGATCATCTCGTATCCGAAGCCGGAGATTGGAGAAGACTACGAGGCAATCTTTAACGATACGATCGAGATCAATGCAGTGGACAGCGAAGTGTATGGACAGATCCAGCAGACGATGATTGATGCCTTGGATCAAGGCGAATACGTGCATATCATTGGAAGAGGAAAGAATCAGACGGATATCAAAGTCAGACTGCATGCTTTAAATGATCCGGAGAAGGAGACGATCTTTGAAAACTGTGGTTCGGATGTCAATATTCCGGCAGGGGAAGTGTTCACCTCTCCGACACTGGAAGGAACAAACGGAACATTGTTTGTCAGTGAAGTATATCTGCATGGAATGCAGTATAAAGATCTGAAGATCGAATTTCAGGATGGAATGATCACAGATTATACTTGTGCAAACTTTGAGAAAGAAGAGGAGAATAAAACCTATATCCGGGAAAATATTCTGCACAATCATGAGACACTTCCACTTGGAGAGTTTGCGATTGGAACGAATACGACGGCATATGTGATGGTCAACAAGTATCAGATCGCGGATAAGATGACCATTTTGATCGCAGAGAAGATGGGACCACATTTTGCGGTCGGAGACACTTGTTACAGCTGGAACGAGGAGAACCGGGTGTACAATCCGAACGGAAAAGAGATCATTGCAAAGGATAATACTATTTCGATTCTGCGAAAAGAAGATGTGAATAAAGCATATTTTCAGTGTCATACAGACATTACGATTCCATATGAAGAACTGGCAGAGATCAGTGTCATCCGAAAAGATGGCAGCAAGATCGAACTTTGAAAGATATGAGATTCGTACTGCCGGGGACGGAAAGTCTCAATGAACCACTAGATCGAATGGATGCAGAAAATGCGTAAGATTTTTGGAAGAACGAGTTTAGAAATAAAACCTTATAAGTATTTATAATCACTGATACCGGGCGGGACTGTTGACATCCTTGCCCGGTATTAGTAAAATTAACTTATAAATGAACAAGTATTTATACTGGTAACTTATAAAGGTGCCGGGAAAAAGATGGATGATGGATCATTTCATACTTTGTATTTCCAAGTGCCGGCATTTTGTAAATGAGAAAAGGAGAGAATTATGCCAAAAGTAGGAATTGTTATGGGCAGCGACTCAGACATGAAAGTCATGAGCAAGGCAGCAGATATGCTGGAAAAACTGGGTGTAGAATATGAAATGACAATTATTTCTGCACACCGTGAACCGGACGTATTTTTTGAATATGCAAAGTCCGCAGAGGAGAAGACTTAAAGTCATCATTGCAGGGCAGGTATGGCAGCACATCTTCCTGGAATGTGTGCAGCGATCTTCCCAATGCCGGTCATTGGAATTCCGATGTCAGGAAAGAACCTGGAGGGTGTAGATGCACTTTATTCTATCGTACAGATGCCGCCGGGAATTCCGGTAGCGACAGTGGCAATTGACGGGGGAGTCAATGCAGCGATTCTTGCGGCAAGAATTCTTGCAACATCTGATCCGGAGCTGCTTGGAAGATTGAAAGCATACTCTCAGGAGATGAAAGAGACTGTACAGGCAAAGGCAGAAAAACTTGATCAGTTAGGACATAAAGAATATCTGAAACAAATGTAGGAAAAAGCAGGGAAAGCCTTGAAATGGAGGAGAAAAGATGGATTACAAAAATGCAGGCGTCGATATTGAAGCAGGGTACAAATCAGTAGAATTGATGAAAGAACATATCAAACAGACAATGAGACCGGAAGTTCTGACAAATATCGGAGGATTTTCGGGAGCATTTTCTATGGAGAAGTTCAAAGAAATGGAAAAACCGACATTAGTATCTGGAACAGATGGTGTCGGAACAAAGTTAAAACTTGCATTTATTCTCGATAAGCATGACACAGTGGGGATTGACTGTGTTGCAATGTGTGTCAATGACATCGCATGTGCGGGCGGAGAGCCGTTGTTTTTCTTAGATTATATTGCATGTGGAAAAAATGTGCCGGAGAAGATCGCTACGATCGTCAGTGGTGTTGCAGAAGGTTGTAAACAGTCCGATGCAGCGCTGATCGGTGGAGAGACTGCGGAGATGCCAGGATTTTATCCAGAAGATGAATACGATCTTGCAGGATTTGCAGTCGGAGTCGTAGATGAGAAAGACCTGATCACTGGAAAGGAATTAAAAGATGGGGATGTTCTGATCGGAATTGCGTCTTCCGGAGTACATAGCAATGGATTTTCTCTTGTAAGAAAAGTATTTAAGATGGATAAAGACACTTTAGATACATATCATGAAGAGCTTGGAACTACGCTTGGAGAAGCACTGATCGCACCGACAAAGATCTATGTGAAAGCACTTCGCGGTATTAAGGAAAGCGGAGTGAAGATCAAAGGATGCAGTCATATCACAGGTGTGGATTCTATGAGAATATTCCTCGTATGCTCTGTGATGGTGTGCGTGCAGTTGTGGAAAAAGACAGCTATCCGGTTCCACCAATCTTCCGTATGCTGGCAAGAGAAGGTGAGATTGCAGAAGAGATGATGTACAATACTTACAATATGGGACTTGGAATGATCGTGGCAGTCGATAAAGATGATGTGGAGAAGACTGTTGCAGCAATCAAGGCTGCCGGAGAAGATGCATATGTGGTAGGACATATCGAAGCAGGAGAAAAAGGAGTTACTTTATGCTAAAAATAGTTGTATTAGTTTCCGGCGGGGGGACAAACCTGCAGGCAATCATGGATGCAGTTGAAGCTAAGACAATTACAAATACAGAGATCATCGGTGTCATCAGCAACAATAAGAATGCCTATGCTTTGGAACGTGCGAAGAAGCATGGGATTCCTGCAATGTGCATTTCACCGAAAGATTATGAATCAAGGGAAGCATTTAACGATGCTTTCCTTGATGAGCTTCAACAGTTAAATCCGGATCTGATCGTGCTTGCGGGATTTCTTGTGGTGATTCCGGAAAAGGTGATCAGACAGTACGAACATCGCATGATCAATATTCACCCATCTTTGATTCCGGCATTTTGTGGAAAGGGATATTATGGGCTGAAAGTACATGAGGCGGCACTGAAACGAGGGGTGAAGGTTGTCGGCGCGACAGTACACTTTGTAGATGAAGGAACGGATACCGGTCCGATTATTTTGCAGAAGGCAGTGGAAGTGAAAAATAGTGACACTCCGGAGACGCTTCAACGGCGTGTGATGGAAGAGGCGGAGTGGAAGATTTTGCCGAAGGCGATTGATTTGATCGCAAACGGGAAGATTGAACTGATCGATGGGAAGGCGGTAGTCTGCGGCGAGTAGTGTACCGAAAAGAGTTATTGGTGAGTGGAGATAGAGAACAGATCGGCATAACAGGTCTGCATTCAGAGAAGAATGAGCAGAGAAACGGTAGAAAATCGTAGGAGGCATTAATTTATGAAAGTACTAATTGTAGGAAGCGGCGGGAGAGAGCATGCGATCGCATGGAGTGTGTCAAGAAGCAGCAAAGCAGAGAAGATTTACTGTGCACCAGGTAATGCAGGGATCGCAGAGTATGCGGAATGTGTAGACATCGGTGCGATGGAATTTGAAAAGCTGGCAGCATTTGCAAAGGAGAATGCAGTTGATCTGACGATCGTTGGAATGGATGACCCACTTGTCGGAGGAATTGTTGATGTCTTTGAGGCAGAAGGATTGCGCGTATTTGGTCCAAATAAGGCATCTGCGATTCTGGAAGGATCGAAGGCATTTTCGAAAGATTTGATGAAGAAATATCAGATTCCGACAGCGGCATATGAGAATTTTGATTGTGCAGAAGAGGCGCTTGCTTATCTGGAAACAGCAAAATTTCCAATCGTTCTGAAGGCAGACGGACTGGCGCTCGGAAAAGGTGTGCTGATCTGCAATACGCTGGAGGAGGCGCAGGAAGGCGTGAAATCACTGATGCTTGATCATCAGTTTGGAGAGGCCGGAAATACGATCGTAATCGAAGAGTTTATGACTGGACGGGAAGTATCGGTGCTTTCCTTTGTAGATGGAAATACAATCAAGACTATGACATCAGCGCAGGATCATAAGCGTGCAAAAGACGGAGATCAGGGACTGAATACAGGGGGAATGGGAACATTTTCTCCAAGTCCGTTCTATACAAAAGAAGTGGATGCCTTCTGCAAAGCACATATTTATCAGGCAACAGTCGATGCGATGAAGGCAGAGGGAAGACCATTTAAAGGAATTATTTTCTTTGGATTGATGCTGACAGAAGAAGGACCGAAGGTACTGGAGTACAATGCAAGATTTGGTGATCCGGAGGCACAGGTGGTACTGCCGAGAATGAAAAATGATATCCTTGAAGTGATGGAAGCTTGTATTGATGGGAAATTAGATCAGATTGAGCTGGAATTTGAAGAGAATGCGGCAGTCTGTGTTGTACTTGCATCAGACGGCTATCCGGAGAAATACGACAAAGGGCTTCCGATCAGTGGACTGGAAGAATTCCAGAAACATGAAGGTACTACTGCTTCCATGCAGGAACAAAATTTGACGGAGATACGATCGTGACAAACGGTGGGCGTGTACTTGGCGTGACTGCGAAAGGAAAAGATTTAAAAGAGGCAAGAGCAAATGCATATGCTGCGACAGAGTGGGTTACATTTGCGAACAAATATAAGAGAAACGATATCGGAAAAGCGATTGATGAGGCATAAAAAGCAGACGGTAAAAAGAAGCATGCGATAGAGAGAAGGGGAAGATGACAGCAGGAAGTGGCTGTGGTCTTTCTCTTTTTGTTTTTCAGAAAGAACATGTGGCTGAAAAAAGAGTGAGGATTTTTTATATACTTTGGAGAAAAGTTGCGCTATAATACGGCTATCGACAAAACGAAGAACAGGAAAGAAGGAGTGAATAGATATGAAGATCAGGAAACTAAGAGAGATCGATTATGATACTGTAAGCCAGTTTATGGCGGAACTCCATAAATTACATGCAGAGAGCAGACCGGATATGTATCGGCAGATGGAGGAAATTGGAACAGTCTATACAAAGGAAGAATTTTACAGTATGCTTCAAAATGATGAAATGATCACGCTTGGTGCGGACACAGAGGAAGGCGAGCTGCTGGGAATCTGTATTGCTACCATACGGGAGACAAAGCATCCGATCATGGTGCCGAAAAAGACGGTGTACATTGAAGATATTTATGTATCACAGCAATATAGAAAGCAGGGAGTCGGAATCAGTTTATATCAGTCAGTAGAGAGACTGGCACAAGACATTGGGCAGAACGCATCGATCTTTGTGTCTGGAACTTTAATGAGGCGGCGCTTTGCTTTTATGAGAAAGCAGGGATGAAGCCACAGCGCTGGCTGATGGAGAAAATCCTCTTAAAATAGAGGTGTGAGAATTGGAGGCAGGATGTGAAAGAAAAAGAAGAAATTGTAGAAATCAATAACGGAGAGTCGCACAGAGTACTGGAACTGGCAATGGAGGCAGGGAGAATCCTCTTAAGAAACGGGGCGGAGATCTTTCGGTAGAGGAGACCGTGTGGCATATCTGTGAGCATTATGGAGTGCAGGGACTGGATACATTTGTACTGAGTAATGGGATTTTTATCACAGCAGATGATGGCGAGAAGACAATCTATGCAAAAACAAAGCATGTGCCATTGTCAGGTGCACATTTAGGAATTGTAGCGGAGGTCAATGCGCTCTCAAGAGAGATTGTAGAAGGGAAAGTCAGTGTCGATGAGGCATTTCAACGTCTGAAAGAGATCGAACAGATGCCCCGCACGAGCAAACCGTTGCAGACGTTTGCATCGGGGATGGGAGCAGGAAGTTTCTGCTATATTATGGGGGCAACTTTGATAGAAAGTGGAATTGCATTCTGCATCGGGGTATTACTGCATGTATTTCTGATGGGAGTCAAAAAATATAACAGTTCAAAAGTGATCGTCAATATTCTGGGAGGTGCATTTATCACGGTGATGACACTATGCGCGATCAACTTCCTGCCGTTTCCGCTTCGGATGGATAAGCTGATCAGCGGTGCAATCATGCCGCTTGTACCAGGAATTGCTTTTACAAATGCAATCCGCGATATTGCAGACAGTGACATTTTATCAGGGACTGTCCGCATGGTGGATGCCGTTCTTGTATTTGTCTATATTGCAGTCGGGGCAGGATCTGTACTGTCTATTTACAATAGTCTGATGGGAGGAATGTTTTTATGACATTTGTATTAAATTTGCTTCTGGCATCCACAGGATCACTTGCATTTGCGATTCTCTACAATGTTCCTCGCAAATTTTATTTGTGTGCAGCATTTACTGGAATGGCAGGATGGTTTTGCTATTATCTGATAGTACCGTTTACGGATACAGCGGTTGCCTCGTTCTTCGGTGCAGTCGGAGTCGTGCTTGTTTCCCGCATTTTTGCAGTCTGGAAGAAATGTCCGATCACGGTCTTTTTGATCTCGGGGATTTTCCCGCTTGTGCCGGGAGCAGGCGTTTACTATACCATGTACTATCTTGTGTCAAATGAGTTGACACTGGCGGCGATCAAAGGACTGGAGTCGTTAAAAATCGCATTTGGAATTGTACTTGGAATTGTATTTATTGTTACCATTCCGAAAAAATGGTTCTTTATTCAAAACTGGCGAAAAAAAGATGTGGAGAAGGAATACATTGCACCATCGCGAAAGTAGGTTTGTGCGAAGAGAAAATAGGATAAAAAGAGAAAATTTTATAGAAGCAGATAGAAAGAAAAGATGGGAGGAAAAAAGAATGGGATATATTAAGAAATTGGAAGGGAAACATCTTTATCTTGCGGTACCAAAGGTGGAAGATGCAGCAACTTATGTGAAGTGGCTCAGTGACTTTGATACGACAGACGGACTTGGGAATTCTGCGATGATCATGACGGTTGAGGCGGAAGAGGCATGGATCCAAAGTATGCAAGGGAAAACACAGTTTGCGATCATCAGAAAAGAAGATGATACACTGATCGGCAACTGTGGGATCCAGGAGATCAATCAAATCCGTCAGTGTGCGGAAGTCGGACTTTTTATCGGAGAGGAAGAAAATCGGGGAAAAGGATATGGGCAGGAGGTATTAAGGCTCCTTCTCGATTTTGCTTTTGAGACATTAAACCTTCACAATGTGATGCTGCGAGTATTTGCATTTAATGAGAGAGCGATCCACACTTATCAGAAAGTCGGCTTCCGTGAGTTTGGAAGAAGAAGAGAAAGCTATTATGCAAAAGGACGTTTCTGGGATGAAATCCATATGGATATTTTAAAAGAAGAGTATCTCGCAGACAGAATAAAAATACAAGTGGATGGATGAAAAAAGAAAAATAGGAAATAGAAGAAAAAGAGGTAAAAATCATGATACAAGATATTGCACCACACCGGTATCGAAATGAGTACAACCCAAAACCGCCGGAGAAAGACAGTATTATGCTATGTTATGACGGACATCAGGTATTGTTGGAGAAAAAGGGAGAGGAAATCCGTTTTCCGACTTTTGCGGAACTGGAAAAGGAAAATGATGGGATCTATGAGAATTATACATATCTGTTTGAGATAGACGGGAAGTGTTTCTATTTGGGAGAACATATCCGTTATGCACAGCTGTCTACATTTCAGATGGAACATACTGAAGCTTTCCGGCAGGCGAAGCCACTTTATCTTGCCTTTGCGGGGATTACAGGTTTCCAGCTGTATAACTGGTATCGGAGCAGAAAATTTTGCGGAGTATGCGGCAGACCGATGGTACATGACAAAAAAGAACGTATGATGCGCTGTGAGCATTGTGGACAGATGGAATTTCCGAAAATCTGCCCGGCAGTCATTATTGGTGTGACGGATGGTAATCGGCTGCTCATGTCAAAATATGCAGGCAGAGACTACAAGAAATATGCATTGATTGCCGGTTTTGCAGAAATTGGCGAGACAATCGAGGAGACGGTGCAGCGGGAAGTGATGGAGGAAGTTGGCTTGAAAGTCAAAAATCTGCGTTATTATAAAAGCCAGCCGTGGTCTTTTTCGGATACACTGTTGTTTGGATTTTTTGCGGAGTTAGATGGAAGTGCCGAGATTACGCTTGACGAAGAGGAACTTGCCTTGGCAGAGTGGTTTGAGCGTGAAGAAATTCCGGTAACAGAAAAGCATATCAGTCTGACAAATGAGATGATTCTTGCGTTCAAAGAAGGAAAGGTATAGAAGATTCTCTCAGCAGAAGCGATTATAATGTGAATATAAAGCGAGCACAACAGAGCGGAGGTCAGAAAAAACAGAATAAGTGAGAGAAAAATGGTCCATACTTTCTATAACATGTAGAAGTAACAAAAATGAGGTGGAGTGTATGGATACAATCTGGACGAAGACAAGCAAGCTTCCTGCGTTCTCGCCACTTGCTCAGAGTGTTCGAGCAGAAGTTGCGGTGATCGGCGGAGGAATGGCCGGAATTTTAACGGCTTTTTTTCTGAAACGAGCAGGAAAAGATGTGATCGTTCTTGAGGGGAATCGAGTGGGAAGTGGACAGACTGCAGGGACCACAGCAAAGATTACGATTTCTCACAATTTGATTTATGAAAAACTGTTCAGAGAGGCGGGAGAGGAAAAAGCAAGAAAATATGTCAGTGCAAATAAGCGTGCACTGAAGATGTATAGTCGGCTGGTGCAGGAAGAGCAGATAGACTGTGATTTTCGAGAATGTAGTTCCTACCTCTATTCACTGACCGATGCAGAGCAGATAAAGAGAGAAGTGGAGGCGGCAGTACGTCTGGGGATTGAAGCGGAGTTTACAACAAAGACAGAGCTCCATTTTCCGTTATAGGAAGTATCTGTTATCAGAAACAGGCAGCATTTCATCCACTGCTCTTTTTAAAAGCACTTGCAGAACAGCTTGTAATTTATGAGCACACAAAAGTAACTGGTGTGGAGGAGGGGAAAATTTATACGGATCATGGAAACGTGTTGGCAGATGCGGTTGTATTTGCGTCTCATTATCCGATTATGAATACACCAGGATATTATTTTGCAAGGATGCATCAAGAACGCAGTTATGTACTTGCATTGAAACAGGCACAACCCTTTGAACATTTGTATTTGGGTGTAGATCCCGGGGAAGACTTCTCCTTCCGGAATTTCAGAGAGTTTACATTGTTTGGAGGAGAAGGGCACCGGACCGGAGAAAATGAGACCGGAGGGCAATACAAGAAGCTGGAGAGGCGGGCAAAAGAATATTGGAGAGATTGTGAGACGATAGATAGATGGTCGGCGCAGGACTGCATGACACTCGATGCCATTCCCTACATCGGACTTTATACAGGAAAAAATAAAAAGTGGTATGTAGAAACCGGATTTGGAAAATGGGGAATGACTTCCTCGATGGCAGCGGCTCTGATGATTACAGAACAGATCTGCCAGAAAGAAAGTGGAAATGCAGCAGTGTTTTCTCCGCAGAGAGTTCCGATCAGAGCATTGAAAGCAGCAGCGGTAGAAGGAGCAAAGAGCGCCAAAGGACTGGCGGCTCCCGGAGGCATCCGCTGTCCCCACCTCGGCTGTAAGTTGACGTGGAATCCAGAAGAAGAGACATGGGACTGTCCTTGCCATGGATCGCGGTTTGATAAAGAAGGAAATCTGATTGATAATCCTGCAGTAAGAAATGCAGCAGTGGAGAGGAAATGAGCAGAAAAATTATTTTTATGGGGGACGAAAAAGAAGTAGCTATTTTGAAGGATGGTATTTTAAGCATGAAAATGGATCCCAGACTATTTGCTTTATTCCATCGTTCCATATCAATCCAAGAGGAGAAAAAAGTGCGATGCTGCAGGTGATCGCAAATGATCATGTTTGGAAGATTCATTATGCACCGGAACAGTTTTATGCGGCAAAGGGACGTCTGTACTGCCGGATCGGAAGAAATGTCTTTTCGGAAACTGGGATTTCTATTGATATACGGACGAGAGAATTGAAAATGAAAGGGAAGCTTGTCTATGGGAAATTCTCCCAACTGTCTGGGGATATTATGGGTCCGTTTCGCTGGATCCCATTTATGCAGTGCCGACATGAGATCATCAGTATGAGACACAATGTGGCAGGAACATTGAAGATCAATCGCGAGCAGCTTCATTTTGGCAAAGGAATCGGGTATATTGAGAAAGACCGCGGCACGTCTTTTCCAGATCAATATGTCTGGACCCAGTGCAGCAGAGGGGCAGGAGGAAGATTGCACTTGATGGCGGCAGCAGCAACAATTCCGGTGGGACCATTTTCCTTTGAAGGAACGATTGCAGAAATCTGGTACGGAAGAAGACACTATCGTCTTGCGACTTATTGTGGAGCTCGAGTCAAGGAAAGAACAGAGAAGCAAATAGTGATTGAACAGAAACATATAAAATTTGAGGCACAACTACAGCAGAACCATCCGCAGAAACTTCTGGCACCGCAGTTAGGGGCGATGGGAAGAGGAATCTACGAACATGCTGCATGTACGGTCAGATATCGGCTTTTTGTGGATGGCGATCTTCTCTTTGATGAAATATGTACGCCGGCAGGATTTGAGGCTGATATCAGAGAATAGGCAAAGGGAACAGATGCAATACAAAAGATGGACAATGAAGATACAGAAAGGAGATTGAAAAGATGGAAGAACAGATTCGTGAAATTATAGAATATTATACAAAGGAGGGAGAAATGATTTCACAGGAGGATCTCGTCAATATGCTGCGGGAGATCCAGGATGTGAAAGGATGTATTCCGGCAGCAGTGCAGAAACAAGTGGCAGAAGTTACAAAAATGAAGGAGACATTTCTGGCGGCAGTCATCAAACGTTATCCAAGCCTGAAGGCGGAGAATTATCGTCATGAGATTCAAATATGTGTAGGAGCAGGGTGTTCAGCAAAAGGCTCTTACGATCTTTTGAAAATACTTGAGAAAAAGTGGAAAATTCGGCAAGGAGAAGTATCTGAGGGAGGCAGATTTTATCTGCGGACAAGCGGGTGTATGAAACAGTGTGCCAAAGGGCCGAACATGATGATTGACGGAACGGTATATCATCAAGTGACGGAGGAGAGTCTGGGAGAGATTCTGAAAGCATATCGATAGAAAAATGAATTAATAAGTATGAATTCATTCAAAAAAGAATAAAAAATAAAAGAAAACAATGAAAATGCGTAAATAAATGCAAGAAAGTATTGACGAAACGTCAAAAAGTGAGTATGATGTTAAATTGAAAACAGATTTTGGAGGTCTTGCAATGTTAGCGTATAAGGATAGAAGTAAAGAGGAACTTTAGAACTGAAAAGTCAGTTAGAACAAGAATTTCAAAAGGTAAAGGCACAGGGACTGCAGCTTGATATGTCTAGAGGAAAACCTTCTGCAGCACAGCTGGATCTTGCGATGGGGATGATGGATGTCCTTACAAGTGAATCCGATCTGAAATGCGAGGAAGGGTAGACTGCCGAAATTACGGAGTACTCGACGGAATCCGTGAAGCGAAGCAGCTCCTTGCCGATATGACAGAAGTGCCGAAAGACAATATCGTTATCTTTGGAAATTCCAGTTTGAATATTATGTACGATACGATTGCACGTTCCATGACGCATGGGGTGATGGGAAGTACCCCGTGGGCAAAATTGGACAAAGTAAAGTTCTTATGCCCGGTTCCTGGATACGACAGACACTTTGCGATCACAGAGCATTTTGGAATTGAAATGATCAATGTGCCGATGACGATGGATGGACCGGATATGGATATTGTGGAGAAGCTGGTCAGCGAGGATGATGCGATCAAAGGAATCTGGTGTGTCCCGAAATATTCGAATCCACAGGGAATCACATATTCTGACGAGACAGTACACCGCTTTGCAAAACTGAAACCGGCGGCAAAAGATTTCCGTATTTATTGGGATAATGCATATGGCATCCATCACTTATACGAAGACAAGCAGGACTATTTAATAGAGATTTTGATGGAATGTAAAAAAGAAGGAAACCCAGATATGGTGTATAAATTCTGTTCCACATCCAAAGTAAGCTTTCCGGGTTCCGGAGTTGCAGCGATTGCGGCATCGGATGCCAATCTTGTGGCAATCAGAAAACAGATGCAGATCCAGACAATTGGACATGATAAGTTGAATCAGCTGCGCCACGCACGCTTTTATAAAGACATTCACGGAATGGTGGAACATATGAAGCTGCATGCAGATATTCTGCGTCCGAAATTTGAGACAGTCCTGACAATTTTAGAGAGAGAGCTGGAAGGACTTGAAATCGGTTCCTGGTTACGGCCGCGAGGAGGATATTTCATCTCGTTTGATGCGATGGATGGATGTGCCAAGGCGATTGTTGCAAAGGCAAGTGAGGCAGGACTTGTCATGACACCTGCAGGGGCGACATTCCCGTATGGTAAAGATCCAAAAGACAGCAATATCCGTATTGCACCATCATATCCGACACCGGAGGAACTGGCGAAGGCATGTGAGATTTTTGTACTGAGTGTGAAACTGGTAAGTATTGATAAGATTTTGGAGAGTAAATCATAATAGGGAATGCAGTTGATGCTGTGAAAGGAAAAGAGCCGGGGATTTTGTTCCCGGCTCTTTTGGCAGAAGCGGCAAGAAATCACTTTTGCCAAAGATTTTATTATAGAGGAATTTGTCTCTATTCAGAGATAAATTTCAAGATTGCTTCCCGTGTAGTCTGATAGTAATCTTTTTCAAGATACATTGCGTGACCAGCGCCGTGCAGATGAAGTAATTTTACTGCTTTTGTATCGATCAGCCAGCCATCGCCGATTTCCATAATCTCTTTCGCACCGCCGTTTGGACGTCCATGTCCGCCATCCTGAGCATATGTATGGTCTACCCACATTCCGTGAAGTTCTGTTACTGGAGTCGCTTCAAATGCACACCGAAGCAAGGTCCAAGCCATACGACTTCTTTAATAAATCCGGGCGCTGTGAAGCAACTTCGGAAGTTGTCATTGTTCCCCATGACCAGCCAAGCAAATCAAGTTTTTCTACACCCTGTAACTCACAGATTTTTTCGAGAGCATAAATTTTATCTTCTGCAGCATGTTGTGTTGTGACTTTCCATCCGTCTTCGTATTTTCCAGATTTTCCATATCCGCTAAGATCTAGACGCCATACAGTGTATCCGTTCTTTGCAAAATATTCGCAAACACTGTAATCTTTGATTGATTGCTGCCATGGCACCAGACTGCTTGAGTACGTTCATAAGGAGAAGAGCTCCAAAAAAGATAAACAAAGTTTCCAGAGCACTTAGGAAACAGAAATTGTTCTGGCTGAGATTTCCAGAAAATCCATTTTCCATACAAATCCGGCAACCAGGCAGGCAATCAGCCAAGAGAAAGGCAATGCACGTTTTGCAGGCCAATTGAAGACAGCCATAAAGATAATAGTGAATAAAATTGGAAGTGCAGCGATTGCAGCATATAGATACATAAATAAAACCCCTTTTTTTTCGACAAATTTTTCTAATCAAATGCTAACAAGAAGAAAAGAGA
>ENA-OQIC01000468-OQIC01000468.1-human-gut-metagenome-genome-assembly--contig:-NODE-468-length-17993-cov-2.437031_pt1 | contig 17993 bp, 21 predicted proteins | sample MGYA00242572_ERZ504736 | MGnify/ENA primary metagenome ERZ504736 (study PRJEB26092, sample SAMD00036201) | human gut metagenome | host: Homo sapiens | study: EMG produced TPA metagenomics assembly of... | reverse complement strand
CGGAAAAATGGATTAAAGACGCTTGTTATCACCAAGCTGAATTCGGCACACACTCTCGTCCCAGTTGGGAGAGTATTCACAAGATTCGATCCCTGTACTCGAACAAAAAACAATTGAAGGGCATGCTGTGCGAGCTACCTTGATGGCAACCGGTCTAACCGCGGCCGCACTTGAGAACCAATCACCTCAATACATCGAAACAGCTAAACGTCTTTGGGAGAATATGGCAGGCAGACGGATGTTCATCACAGGTGGAGTCGGCGCTATTCACGAAGACGAAAAGTTTGGTCCGGACTACTTTCTGCCCACCGATGCATATCTGGAAACCTGCGCAGCTGTCGGAGCCGGTTTTTCAGCCAACGCATGAACCAATTAACTTGCAATGCCCGCTATATGGACGAAGTGGAAAGAGTGCTTTACAACAATGTACTGACTGGCGTTTCTTTGTCCGGTGATAAATACACCTATCAAAATCCCCTGAATACTGATAAGCCCGACAGGTGGGAATGGCATGTATGTCCATGTTGCCCACCGATGTTCCTGAAAATCATGGCTGCCATGCCCGGTTATATCTATGCCTATCAGGGAGATAATGTCTATGTCAATTTATTCATAGGAAGTGAAGTGCGAATTCCGGTCGGTGACAACAGCGTCCGATTGAAACAATTAACCTCTTATCCCTGGCACGGCGCTGTTTCCATTCAAGTCAATCCCGACAAGGCAAGCACCTTCTCTATGAAAGTCCGTATTCCCGGATGGGCACAAGGTACAGAAAATCCATACGACCTTTACCAATCGAATCTAAAAGCACCGGTCAAGTTAAAAGTTAATCAAGAGGATGTACTTTTGAGGATCGTAGACGGATATGCAGAAATCAACCGGGAATGGAAAAAAGGCGATCACATTGAGCTTGAACTACCCATGCAACCTCGCCTGATCACTGCAAATAAAGCAGTCGAAAACTTACGGGGACAAGTCGCATTGGCGTCAGGGCCTATCATTTACTGTTTTGAGGATGCCGATAATCCGGAACTGCAGACATTCAAACTTCAGGCACAAACACCTTTGGAACTCTCCCATGACAGTAATCTGCTCAATGGAGTCAATATCATCAAATGTCAGGGTGATATTCCGGCAAAAGCCATCCCATATTATGCTGTGGCCAACAGGGAAGAGAGCCATAGCTATAAAGTATGGATTCCTCAGAAATAAGAGCCAGACGATTCCTACAAACAAATTTATTCAAGATGAAAAAGAAAGTATCACCATTTATACGTAAATTTGCGGAACGAGAATCATCTTAATTATAGATTATCATTATGGAAAAGAAAACAATCGTAGCACGTGTAGAAGTGCTACCCGGCAAAGAACAAGCATTTCTACAGGCGGCTGATGCTCTAATCAAAGGTACAAGCAGAAGAGGGGAATATTAGTTATAACTTATATCAAACCCGTCACAACCCGTAGCTTTCATTTTCTACGAAGAGTACAAAGACCAGCGTGCCATGGATATACATGCGGCATCCCCCCATTTCCAGGCTTTTGGAAAGGCAATCAAGGAAATGCTGGCATCCGATTTGATAATTGAAACTTTTTAAATAGATACGAGGGTGCTTCAATGCACCCTCATATTTATCACTTCATTTATTCGGCCACGGCCAATGTCAACACACTGATCCGTACTCCTTCAACTTCAAAAAGCGTAGATGCACAGGCCACAGTTGTAGATCCGGTAGTCAGCACATCATCAATAATCAGTACATGTTTCCCTTGGAAACAGGCTACATCACACAATTTGAAAATACCGTCCACATTTTCCGAGCGTTCAAAAGTCGATTTACGGGTTTGAGTCTCTGTATTCTTTTCCCGTATCACGCTCTTCGCATTCAGCGGAATCCCCGTCACAGAAGATATACCACGGGCAATCCATTCACTCTGATTGTATCCTCTCAGCTTCTGTTTTTTCTTTATGCAAAGGTACAGGAACAATCACATCCACATGATCAAAGAAACCACAAGAAATTAATTCTGCCGCCATATAGCGTCCCATCACTTCGCCCAGTTCTTTATATCCGCTATATTTCAGCAGATGCAAGATGCGTCTGAAATCACTACCTTTACGATAAAAGAGAAAGGAAGAAGCTCTTTCAAGAACCGGAATACGTCCCCAGAAAAGACACTCAACCGGATTATCCTTTCGCAGATGAAATCCGGTACGGGGTAAGTTCATATTACAACGAATACACAAGCACTCCTCTTCTTTCGACAGCGGAGCTCCACAAACCACACAACAACGTGGGAACAAAAGAGACCAAAAAGAGTCGAACCAAGTATTCATGTGATGTTTTCAGTTTAGTCAATACCCGGAAAGTTACATTTCCAGTGGAGGCATCTCTTTCAGCAGCCGTTGAAAGACAGGATGTAAAGGGCCATTCGTCGCAATGATATGATGTCCTTCAATAAAATACTCACTTCCAAAGAAATCAGTTACTTTTCCGCCGGCTTCCAACACAATCAGTGCCGCAGCCGAGTAATCCCATTTCCCGATAAAAGCTTCCGCCCAGGCATCAAAACGTCCGGCCGCCACATAACAAAGAGCCGATGCAGCCGAGCCATTCATACGAATTCCTCCTACCACTCCATACAGTTGTTTCAGTAAATATTCCGCAGTCCGTTTGTATTGCCTATGGTTATAAGGAAGTTCAGTGATTACAAACGCCTCTTCTATGTTTTCTATTTTCGAGACATGCAGTTCATCTCCGTTCATCCAAGCCTTCCCACCTTCCAGGCGTAAAAACATTCATCCCTGCAAACTTCATACACCACTCCTAAAAGTAATTCTGTACAGCTCCTCAATGCGATACTGACACAATAAGGAGCATTGTCATGAATGTAGTTAGTCGTCCCGTCCAACGGATCAATAACCCAGCAATAAGGCTCATTCTTATAAACGGCAGAACCTTCTTCCGCAATAAACCCGGCTTCGGGCAGCAACGCAGACAGTTGTGCCACTAACAAGCGTTCAGATTCTTTATCAACATACGACACATAGTCATGCGCATGCTTTTCCACCACACGCTCCCGACTAAAGCTCCTCCGTTCTTTTCTCAAAAAATTCCCGGCTTCAGTTGCTATCCGGCATACCTCAGTAGTAAGTTGTTGAAGATCCAGTTCCATATTCGATTTTTAACGTATTTCGGCAAAGATAAATGATTCTTTTGAAAAAACATTGCAGCATTCGGCATATCTCTGCGTCTAAAAGACATAAAAGACTTAACTATGCAAAAATTCAGATTGACAATGCTATTTATCATTTGCGGCAACGGATTTGCTTATGCGCAAACATTCAACGAAACGCCCATACCTGCCTTTACACTGCACAAAGAAATGAAAACCCCTCAAATCTTCAAACTACCCGAAATAAAGAATACTTTGTCAGAAACCAACCCTGCTTTCAATAACAGTATGCCGTTAGTCAAACAATACGAACTGAGAAAAAAATTCTCCTATCTGGATCCCGTCTTCACCGGTTATTTTAATCAGCAACAGTACCGACTGTTCAATTCCCGCTATTTCGGATACGAATTATACGGTTCCAGTTATTCACTCCGGGGAGTAGGTACACAGAATATGGCAGGTGGCAGATTGGTATATCTCTTAACAGACAACTGGCTATCCGGATAGGTGGCAATGCCTATCAATACCGCTCTAACGGACGGATGTTTAATGATTTTACCCTTAACGCAGACCTTACCTATCGTCTGAATAATTGGCTGACCGCTTATATTTACGGACAATACCGGCTGGACTGTAATCCCAACTCCGGTGTACAAGGTTTCCCGTTATCTCCACAATCCCATTACGGCGCTTCATTCCGGATAAACCTCCTGGAAAGGAAAGAATATGTCTCGACCTGAATCTGGGTACCGACAGAAGTTACAATGCTGCTACCCGGCAATGGGAAAATACTTATAAGATAGGCCCAACCATACGATTAAAATAACCAACCCAATATAAACCTGACTATGAAGAAAGGGCTATCCGGTACCGCCAATTTTACCGGATAGCCCTATTTTACAATCAATCTTATTTACATATAAACACTTTACACTCACCGGGAGCAAGCTTTACGACCCATCCGGTAGAAGCCTCAGCCACAAGGCTGCCTTCTATAACATCATATACCCGATCCAATGACAATCCTTCTACCGTCTTTACATTCAACTCCACGTCTACGGGTCCGGATATCCGGTTCAGACAAGCTATTGCTTTGCTTCCGTCACTCAACGGCTTCACCCAGACATCATAATGATCGGCACGAATGGCACGCTCTGCCTGAATGCCCAGCGGATCCTGATTGATAGCAATCAGATCCTTATTCAAAAGTATTTGTAACGTACTATCATTCATCTGCCGTACATCATTGCCACAGAGTAATGGAGAAGCCATCATGCACCAGAGAGCAAAGTGGGACTGATATTGTTCATTCGTACAACCTTCCGATTCATAACCGATACTCTTACTTTTTCCGCCAATCCCCACAACAAGCATATCCGGATCATTCCATCCGCCGGGTCTTGCATATTCACTAAGCGGTGCATTTATTTCAAGAATGTTCAAAATGCCACGTAAACCTCCCTTTTCGTCTGTCGAACGATTCCACAAGTCGCCAATATCACCGGATACTCGCCATAAATGTCCGCCGACTTTCTTCGCCCATTTCCAAGGTTCACGCTGTCCCCACTCACAAATTGAAAAGACGATAGAACGGTCGGTCGCTCTCAATGCCCTCCCCATCTTCTCATATCTTTCCATCGCTTCTACTCTTCCGGCAGGTGCATTGCAATAGTCATACTTCAAAAGATCAACACCCCAGGATGCGAAATCCCGTGCATCAATTTCTTCATATCCATAACTGCCACAAACCCCACCACAAGTTTTATCAGCGGCATCCGAATAAATTCCAAGTTTGAATCCTCGCTCATGCAAGTAATCGGCCACATATTTGATGCCTCTCGGGAACTTTGTTTTATCAATTTGGATATGACCGTCAGCTCCCCTTTCAGGCAACTGCCAAAAGTCATCGATATTAATATAAGCATACCCCAAATCACGCATTCCGTTTTCTACCATTGCATCTGCAGTTTGCAACAGTAGCTCCTCTGTCAGGTGACGTCCGAATGTATTCCAACTGTTCCACCCCATCGGAGGAGTCAGCAACAACTCATCTCCTATATTAATCAGTAGTTCCTGTGTATCGGTTCCAAGGGCATTCTCAGCTTTCAGCATTACTTTGTACGTTCCCTTTTCTACTACTTTTCCCTTGATTATCCCCGTTTCTTTATCCAGCTTCAATCCCTTGGGAAGATTTTCAGCATGCCACTTTATCGGTCGTTCTCCGGAGGTGGGAATATAAAACAAAAAAGGGGTAGCAGGATAGTTTCCCACCACATGAGGGGGATTAATACACGGTTTCCCCTCAAAAATAGCGGTTCGCACTTCGCTCGCCTGTACTGTCGGACTCGCCAGCATCAGACATAAGCAATATAAAAAAGAAACATAACTTGTAATTTTCATACGTTTAAAAAGAATTTATATAGATTTTATTTTAATGTTACAACAACCATTACCGGATTATCCTCTTCATCCAATCGGTTTATCAATTCATCCAGTTCTTTTTTTCTTTCCGGCAGTAAAGCTTTCGAATAGCGTTTACCTTTACTCAGATAACCTACCATCCGGGCATTTGCCAACTGATTTCCCAACCCTGTTCCGGAGGAGTAAAATCAAATCCTGCCGCCAAATCATCTTTTATAATCACATTTGAAAAACTCTTCTTCTGTTTATCATACAATCCCACAAAGCTTTCATTCTTCAGGACATAAAGCACAAAGAAATAACGGTCTGACTCAAAAACCTGTTGTACTGCAATTGATTGAAAACGTTTTCCGGGATCTATTTCATTGGCAGATACATCCACATCCTTCCCCGAACAATCAAATTTCCATGCCAATGTCTTTTTTCTGTTGGCATCAATTTTATAAATCAGATTCTCCAACGCAGGTTTAAAGTAAATATCGCCCCCATAACGATACATTACATCGCGGGTAGATAGGTTAACACCATATTTCTTTCCAGGTTCCATATATCCTTTCCAGATCTTTAGTTTCTTCCCATTTTCATCGATAAGGAACAATTGTTGGGGATTATCCTTTCTCATAAAATAATTATTATCACAATAGAGAATAGATCCCTGACCGTCTACAGCTCCGGTACCCATATTCAGGTGAGGAGCCGGTATACGACGGAGAAATTTACCATTGAAGCCATAACAGATTATATCCTGGAAATCCTGAACATACAGTTTTTGGTTATCAGGGTCAGTAAAAACAATAATCCTACCGCATATTCTTCAGGCCCCTGTCCTTGCCGGCCTATCTTATTCATAAACTTACCATTTTTATCGAACCGATAAAACTTCTGGTCTGTGCGTCACCCGCAATAATCGAGTTTCCGGCATAAATAATACTACATTCATTCCCCAGCAGACAATTATCAGTAGTTTCTAAAGGGAAATAACGTACATCAGATGCCAGTTCACTCATTAATACCGTCTTAGGACTTTGTGTAACAGCCTTTGCCAAATTCAGCGTGACGGCAGCTGCATTCTTCTGAGCAAATAGTGGAAAAGCCAACACATGGGCTAATAAAATGCAAAATGTAAATGATTTCATAATACCTCCTATCTTTTAAATTTATAAAGAATCACTACCGGATTGGCTTCATCCCCGATATTCAATACATCAGGAGCCTGCTTTAGATATCCTTTTTCACGTAAAGCCAAAAGAATATCAGCATTCACCACTTGTGCGCGTCCCCCATCCGCCATTACATACTCCGGCCAGAAAGGTATCCCTCCATCTATATCATTATCCATGCCAATTACATTGCCGCCTGGAATGGCAGCACTACATTCCAAATAATCATCCGGAATACGCTGCGATTTCAGTTCACCGGTCTTCTTATCGAATCTTTGTATAAAAATAGCATCTCCTTTGTACAGACGTAAGTAAAGATAGTGAGGAGATTCGAACAGATCATAGACTCCAATAATCTGATCCGTTTCAACTGTATTATCCCTGAATTTATTAATATTAGCAATATCCATATAATATTCAGTCGGGTTTTCCCGTTTCAGAACATAAGCCGGCTCTATTCCATTAGCATAAATCCCGGCCACCGTATCATTGCATGCAGTAAACAGCAGTACCCCTTCTGTAGAAGGAGAAAAGCAGATTTCTTTCATGAAACAAACATCCTGAGAGAGTCCTTGTGGAAAAAGAGACTTAGACTTTAACAGCAAACCATCAGCCTGTTGCAATGCGCCTGCCCATGGTGCTTGTTCAAAAGGCTTCATGACCAATCCTTTCAATGCTCTCTTCCCATCCGCAAAGACATACATTCCACCGGCCTGCTTCACCGTTGTATCATTCCGTAGAAAACTTCCGTCATACGAATACACCAATGCATCCCCTCCATACTGGAATATAGATAATTCTTTATTGCTATCATCAACCGCAAGTTCACTTATCATACTATACTCTCCCGGCCCATTTCCCTGGCGGCCGACCCGACGTATGAACTTACCCTTTCGATCAAATTGCAACACTTCTTCAGTCTTTCCGTTATACATAAACATGTAATCCGTCGTCACCTGCACATTCAGCAGATTGCTAATCAGGCATGAGTCTGTTGTTTCCAAAGGAATATATTGTATGCTCACCACATCTTCTTTCATGGAGATAGGTGTCTCTTTCTGCAAAGCAGAGCGTACATTGACAATCGGGCATTCGGATAAAGAAGAAGATTTTGGCTGGCAGGCCACCAGCCCGAGCAGCCATAAACCGTTTAACAATAATATTGTGTTTTTCATAATGACTGTCTCTCAATATTTATTTTTCAGGGATATGTATACAAAGATACATTTCAATTTGAAAATCACTTAAAATCAATCATTTTTATCCCTATTTATAAACCCGACAATCAAATACCATATAAATTTAGTGTGATCAGTCCGGAAAGGTTGGTTGTTCAAGCCACCTTAGCATCTCCGCCTTACTCCTTCTGCAAGTAGCCAGCAATGCTTCTAAATTACGTTTATCCCGTTCACCCATATCAAAACCCGAATTGATGCCCCTCGGATGATGAAGATGATATAACGGTCCTTTTACACGTGCAATGGGCAACTCTAATATCTCCAGACGCTTCACTCTTTCGGCATCTTCGGGGCCCCAACCATAAAACGCTTCATTCTCTCCGCCTGCCCGCAGATAGGCAACCCTGTTCACAAGAAAAGCTCCTCCCACCGAAGGTCTCATCCCTATTGAAGTAGCATCCACCTTTTCCAACACTGATACGTCCTTGCGGATTCTGTCACTCATAGCTTCATTCAGAAAGATAAAACGCCCGTCATACGGGAAACACATCACACAGCCCGAACAAATCCTGCCGACCGCTTCTCTCAACTGAACCGGCGGAATAATCACATCCGTATCCCAAATGCCTGCAATCGGGAACTTAGCCGATCTCAACAATATATTTAAATAACGTGTCCGGTAGAATACCGGATCATCATCTTTCACAAACCGATAGCGTAACCTCTCACACGTCTCAGACAAATAAAAACGTTGCTCCGTATCCGCCTCAAGAATATCCACAGACACCTCTGTCTGCTGTAGCAGCAAAGAAAGGATAAACCGAAGATTCTCCGCCCTCTCCGGATTATCTACCCGCAAGGGGATGACAATGCTAACCTCTCTTGTCAGATCCATACCGCCTCCCTTCCAGATGTAATCATGCCCTTCTCACAGTACTCCATCAGTTTCTCGACTTTTGCATTGAATACATCCAACCGATGCAACAGGCAAAGAATAAAAAACACCTCTTCGAAAAGTGAACTTTCCCTGACTCCGGGCAGCGAGTCTGCTATCCAGTCAATCAGGTAAATTAAATGCTCTTTCATTCGCAGCACCTTGATGTCTTCCTCACCTTTCCTCCGGGACAACCGGTAATACAGATAATAAGCGAGACCACAAATACCTTTCCCGATGCCTAAAGTTCCGATCGCCCTACTATTAATCGTGTTAAATACCCTGCAATCGATCTGCCACAGAATCTCGTCGGCATCCCCTTCCACAAAGCCCTCCTGCAACAGATACTCAATTCCGACACCTACTCCGCACAAACCGTCACCATAAGTCACCGGAAGTTCCAAAGAACAATTCTCCATCACCTCATCCAGCAACACTTCTGCTTTCTCTTCCCACTCTTCTTCAGCCGTCTGCCGATAAAGACGATAGAATCCGATGATTTTCCCCATTTCTCCCATCATCCCCGGATTTTCTATCCCTCTTACGCTTTCCATATTTTCTTTATTGACGTAATCAATCATTTTATTACACCGACCAGGCAACCACTTCCGGAATTTGCCTTTCCTCCTCCGGGGGAAACGTTCTATAATCTCCATAACAACGGGTCAGATAAGTATCGTATCCTGACGGAACCGGAAACTCCACTCCTTCAAATCGTGCAGTATCCAGATATTCCACCTCATCCAGCCGCAAATGAATACGGCTCTCACTCAAATTCCGTTCAAAACTGTTCGACAAAGCATTCTCATACTTACCATCCCAATCATAGATGAAAAGATCCAACTGTAATCCACCGAACTGCATCGGCTCGGCCGGAGTCTTTTTATCCGGAACATACCGGCTGTGCCGATCTCTCAACCGCGCCTCAACCAACCACCTCCATGAAGCCATGGCCGGTTCTGTTTCCGGAGTCTGAAAGAAAATATCCTGAGGCAGTTCCGGCACACCTTTCTCCAGAAATACTCCATAATCACTCCTTAACATCCCCACATCCGTATCTGTATCCCAAGGAATAAACCCTGATGCCGGATAGCTCCCAGCAGTGTACCATAATCGAGCCAATAATCAATATCGTGCTTCTTGCAAACAGTATCGAAAGACTGCAATAAATAAAGCATCCTCCGATGTGCCTCCTTTATATCTATATTCATAATTTATATTTTAATATTCCGGCCAAATACCGGTTTTCCTCTTTACTCCTGATAGCAATACGAATATACTGCTTTCCATACATTCCCCTCTTCAAGCTACAGTCTTTTACCAGAATATCATGCTCTCTCAGCAAAACTTCCGCAAGCTCTCGGGCGCTGTACTTATGGGTCACTTCACATAAAAAGAAGTTTGCTTGTGAAGGAAATACCGCTAAATAGCCTACCTCCTGAAGTTCTTCAAAAAAGAGCGTTCTTTCCTCTCTAAAGCGGGCACATGCCTGCCGGTAGTCGATGGTGTATTTGTCCTGAATCTGTAAATAGTACTCCGCCAAAGAGTTTATATTCCAGACCGGAAGTTTCTGCTGTAATTCATCCATTAATTTATGGTCACCGGAAACAGCAATTCCCAATCGTAATCCGGGAATTCCATGTGACTTAGACAGGCTCTTTATCACCACCAGATGATTATACTCCTTCAGTATCTTGTCATCAATCAGAGAAGTTTCTTCTCCTCCCTCCGAGAAGTCAATAAAAGACTCATCCACAATCAGCCGTATCGAACGCTCCTGAGTCCATCCCGCTAATGAAATCAAATCCTCGTAAGGGATACTATTTCCGGAGGGGTTATCCGGATTCAGCAACAGTAATGAAGTCACTCCCTTATCCTCAAAAAATGTTTTCAGGTCGCTTACGGTATAGCGATAACCTGGCCCCAACGGCAAGAAAGTCTCTATCCGGTCATCACGCACCAGATATTCTTCAAATGTAGGAAGAATCACCCCCATTCTACCGGAAAGCAACTCCATCAGCTTTCTTATCAACTCTGCCGCGCCATTCCCCACCGCGACAGCCTCCGCAGGAATGTTCCAGTGCTTCGCCACCAATCGCCTGTTTACATAACCTCCCCGAAGTATTGCCTGAGCAGTTTATCAAAATTAGCCTTCAGTTCTTCCAGCATCCTTTCTGTCGGGAAATGTGGATTCACCAGATAAGCAAAATCAAACAAGAAAGGGAAGCGCCAATACCCTCCATAACGTTTCTGGTAACCGGGCAAAAGCCCTTCTTTCTTACCAAATAGCGTTTCGGCAATATCTAAATCCTGCATGTCATCTATCTCATACCACTTTTCACCCTCAAGCGGCAAAGCCTTCAGCCCGGCTTTATCCAACAAAGACAAAACGGCCAGTATTTGTTCGTAATATGCACTATTATCAAAACATTTGCAATAGGCTTCCAGAAAAGGTACGTACTTACCTACAGAAAACTCCTTACTAAAACGATAGATATTCACCGTCTTAAAATAAGTAGAAGTTTTCGTACGAAAAAGTATGTTTAGATACAAAGTCCACAATAAACTGCTTTTCATCACAGTCACCATAGTCCCGTCCATCCAACTCTTATAACGGTCTACTACTGCTACATTCGGATACGGTTCTTCGAGCACTCTTTCAAGTATTCTCTTCTCAAAAACAATATCCGATTCTAACAATAAAGTATCATCAGACGCTAAGTGGTGCCGTGCCAGAAACAGAGAATAAATATTATTGGTATGTGCATAGTAAGGGTTTTCCAGATAATAAATAGGAATTCCGCAATATTCATTTCCCAGATACGCCCGTAGTTTGTCACCTTGAAAACCAATCACAAGCACAATCCTCGATAGTCTTGCGACTGCCAGGTTTGCCAGTAACCGATCTATGATCCGGATACCGTTCACCTCAATCATACACTTAGTGTCGTACCGGGTCAATTCTCCCAGACGCCTACCCATTCCTGCTGCCAATATAATAGCCTGCATATCTGACCCCTTATTAAGTTCCTAACTCCGGCTGACTCTTCATACAATTCCTCTTTTCCTATCTCAAACAGGAAGTACTGCCACGACATCCAACCGAGTATTATGAAGATAAGCTAGCATTTCCACGGTTTAACATGACACAAATTAGGTTTTCCAATTACTAATTCGTAATTAGAGGGTGAAGGACAAAGATATTTGTACAAACATTCTTTACAAGCAGGCAATGAATCACGAGTCCAATGCCACATCTTCCCTTGTTTCATCTCTTGAAATACCCAGTCCTTTACATAACCATCAATTGTTCCTATTGACTTTGAATTAAAATTTGGGTATACCTTTCCGTCACAATCAATGTATAATGTACCAAAAAAGTGCGTATTCACTAACTGGTGAGCAAAAATATCTTTTTTCGTTCGACACAAAGCCATCACATCCTCAAGGGTCTGGAAAACATATTTTTCAAAGAAATCCAAGTTATCAATTGTATAAAATGGATAAATATTAGCTTTCAATTTATAAACATCAATAATTCGGCTCACTTCTTGAAATTCTTCTTCAGAAGTCACTGCAAAACAGTATTCTACACGTTCATTAGGTAAAGCAACACAGGCACTTATTGCATATTCATTTACAGGATAATCAATCAAAAATTTTATAGACACAGATGGGTCATTCAATAGCTTAATTCTAATCTGCTCATAATCAACAGATTGTTTATAATAAAGATAAAAACACTTTCCAAAAGAATATTTTTTAAGTTCATTCAACAACTCATCTAAGAAAGGATATGACAGTACATTTCCACCTACAAAATTAATTAAAGTGACTGGAGTGTGTTTAAGCTGTTCTAACAAACGACATATCTCATTGTAGGAAAGCCGATTATCTTGTTTACGGCACCATACAATTTGTTTATCAACAGTTTGACAATAACGACAATTTATGGAACATTCACCGGTCAGACGCATCGTTACAACACGTAGATTATTTACAATCTTTTGTCCAAAAAGCTCCAAATTATTCATTGTTTCGACATCATTTTCCAAATTCTCATTCACACTAACTTCAGGCACAATAACTAATGGTTTCTGCCTAAACTCTTCCTGCGAATATAAGTCACCGATAAAATTTCGCCGAATTTCGGACACAAAATCCGCTACTTCAGGAACATTCAAATCATTCTCTGTTAGTTCCATACAATACAAATTCTCTTTTTTATCAATTCCATAACAATCGTACGGACAGGATCTGTAAGATCCATGTCAATCCTTTCCCAGACAGAGAATCGTATAGCAATACGGCTTCATGGTTTGTCCATACGAAAACATACGATTCTAAAAAAAGCCAAAATCTCTTCATCACGCAAAAATCATTGTATTAACACTATTATATAAATCTGGAGCGATCTCTAACATAGAAATCTTATCGCTTAAATATTCTTTATATTCGTTCTCATCCATAGCAACTTCACAGACAGGAAGACCACCTTTAAAATCGAATTGAAATAGACAGTGAGGGCAAAAATCCGCTTGATAGCAATGCTCACATTGCTTACTTATCGCCTCATAATAGCGATTGTACTTATCTGCAATCTCTACACAATCGACTTTCACGGCCTCTTCTATCCTCCCCAACACATGCTGAAACCCTATTCTTTCGCAAGCCAACAAATCACCACTCGGAGTCACAAAAAGCTTTTTCCAAAAGGCAAACAAGTACCTGTGGGTATTCGTGGGTATCCCTTTCTCTCTTTTAAAAGCAACTCTATATAATGCCTATACGAATTACCTATATGATAATAAAAAAATAGCCAGCATTTCTTATTTGAGCAGAGTTTCTTTCACGAGCTCTTAAAAGATCAGTAGACTCAACATAAGGACGATAAATCTTACGAAAATGCTCCATTTTGCCCTTTTTCACTCCCGTATAAGTAATTGTCTCTATCCCAGGAACTTTATTAAATTCGCCATAAATAAACTGATGTACCGACTCCGCATTAGAGTAACAGTTTAATACAGAATTAAAATGAACCTTACGTTTAAAATAGCCAGGATATCTCTCCCTCAATAAGTTGATATTAGCATAAACTCGATCGAATGAAGGGGTTCCTTTTTTATCTACTCGCAATTGATTATGTACGCTATTTCCATCTAAACTAATTAATAGAGAAACCTCATGCTTCACTAGAAAATCCATATAACGATCAAGTAGTATGCCATTAGTAGTCATACTAAATAAAAAAGTCGAATGATTTTTTAAATGAAGTGTTTGGACATATTCCACAATCTGTTCTATCAACCTGAAATTAATCAAAGGTTCTCCACCATAAAAGCCTAACATAATATTCCCACCTTGTGACAAATTCAAATCAGAATCCCAAAGAACTACTAAATGGTCTATCAGAACTTTAGCCTGCTCAAAATTCATGGAATCATGGCGGGGTGCAATATCTGCATGATTATATAGATCCCCATAACAACAATAAACACAATTTAAATTACATTGATGTGTAACCTGAAAAACCACATTGTCTATATTAGCTAATTGTTGTGCCACTACTTGAGCTGATATTCGCCCAGCCAAATGCTTTTTGGAGTCAATAGATCCAAATAGTCCCCCCCCTCTCAAATGCAAATATTTTTGATAATAATGTTTCAATTCTTCTATTGTCATTGAAGGATATTTAGTTTGAATAACAGCATATAGATCACTCTCAAGATTGTCTGCTGACAACTTCATGAAATCCTTAAATACTGGATGACAATTAACTATACAAGAATTCTGCATATCATATAAATATCCATTTCCATTATTACTTTCAAAATAAACCGTTGATTCCATATTCAATTATTGTTTTAAATGAGCTATTATAAGAATCGGATTTTCTTCATCATCCAATGAATCGGCAAGTGCAATCAAACGATTGCTCACGCTTCTCCTTTCCTTCCTTTTTTTGAATATATTCTTTCAGTTCAAACGGCCAAACCGAAGAAACCATCGCATTATTACAAATGCCATATTGTGGAAAAAATGTCATTCCATTATCAATATCATCTATCAGACCGTCTCCTGCTATTGCTACAGTCTCACCTGTTTGCTTGTCATAAAGAGCCATATGTGACTCATTATACCCTCTCCAAGCTGAAGAAAAAGCTTTCAGATTCAACCACCATAAAAATAAATACCGCTTTCCCTCACTGACTTGATATACCCACTTTTTATTATCAATTAGCTGAGCTAGTTCACTATTTTTTGCTTTCTCTTTCATTGTTTCTACATTTCCTTTTGATGAGGAAACTATTTTAGTATACTCTTTTAAATATAATTTCTTATAATCATTTAAAAAGCACCGATTATCCGCTTTTAGACCCTTAAAATCAAGAGTCCAGCGTTTTTGGAGTCCCGTATCCGATACTGCATAAATAGCATCTGTAAAACAGTTATAAAAAAGTGTCGTATCCTGATAATCAGAAAAAGTATAAGGCATTCCCCCACCAATTCCCGGAGGATTAAGAAAGAGACTATCCGGAATAATTCTAGCACTATGTCGAATATTCAACTCTTCATCCATCCAAAATACAGAATCAGGATAATTTACTATCAAATAATTTTCCCCAGATTTTACCATAGCATATACATTTTTTAATCCAGAAGCGACTTTACCTTCTATACTTTTATCACGATATGCTATTCTAATTTCCTTCCCTGTAAATTTTCCTTTTGCATCAAACTGGATAATCTTATCTCCTTGGGTATAGAAAAGGTCGCGATCACGATCATAGAAGATACTATATCCAAAACCACTTTCCTCACCTGGCCCTTGCCCCAGCGCACCAATATTTGCTACAAACTGTCCTTTTTTATCAAATAAGCTTCCTGGATAAACAACCCAATATGGCTTCATGTAAGAAATAAGCATTTTATCTTTTACATAACTTTTTGTTGTTTCTAAAGGAACATAAGTAATACTATCAACAAAAGCTGAAAGCTTCATTGAAACAGGATACTCCATTGCATTGCCTATTCGAATAGTACGATCTATAACCTTGGTTTGCTTCTTCTTCGTATTGTCAGATGAACAAGCCAAGAATAGGAAAATGGATAATAACAAAAATGTATTTTTCATCTAATATTGCCAATTAAATTAGTATGAAGTGGAAAATATAAAAAGTCCCACTTCACACCCATTTTACCTAATAGCCAGATAAATTTCAATATCAAAAAATTCTTATCACACTATAAGCAACCTATAAGAAATCACTTATTTGGCAAAACCGTACCATTGACTTGGTAAATTTAGCGACATCAGAAATAACATTGTAGTAAGCATCTTCCCCACTTCCACCACAAATACAAGAACACTTGCCTGAATAATAATTAGCCCATTGATTAGCTGTTCCAAATGCACATTCATTACCTCCAACCAATCGATCCATTTCTTTCTCCTCCAGACATTTTTTGTCTAGATTACCAAGTTTCAATACTGAAATTTTTTTCATAATAATAATTTTTATAAGTTAATACTATAAATTCAGCAGAGTGGCCTTTCAAATCCACTCTAGCTCTTTCATTCCCTCTTGCATGACATTCAAAGTATAGTGTTTCAAATAGACATTTCTACTTTGCTGCCGCATAGCATTCTTTTCGTCAATTGATAAAGATAAAATTCGAACCATACTGGATTTCAATTTCTCAATAAATACTTCCGGGTAAGCATCCACATCCTCTATAGATATAGCATATCCATTTAGCCCTTCCTGAATCATATCTTCTAAACCTGTAGAAGCTGTGCCAATGAGAGGTATTCCATGCATCATCATTTCTATAGCAACATAACTGCATTGTTCTTGAAGAGAAGGAAGAACACCTATATCTGATATTTGATATAACTGATATAATTTCTCCTTTCTGATTCGACCAGTAAAAGTAACATGGTTCCAAATACCCTCACACTCAGACAAATAAGCAGAATAATCCCCATCACCTACCACTAACAAATGAACATTAGGCAAACAATCTAAAAGCTTTCGAAATGCATTAATTAGATAGTACACACCTTTGATCTGATTTAGTCGTCCCACGTAAAGAATTATTTGATCTTCCACTTTAAATGACAAATTACCTTTTTGAATTTTACGCTGTTCTATATCTAAAATCCGTGCTTCGTCCACCAGACCATTATATAATAATCTTATTTTTTGTTCCACAATCCCATAAACATTTCGAAGCAAATTATAAGTATGCTCCGATAAACAGACCACTCTGTCTGCTTTCAGAAAAAAGTCCTTATTTGCAACAAATTCTTTATAGACAATTTTCTCTGTAGCATCCCTGTCAGTGGATACTTTACCCAGAAGACATTCCAAATAGCTTCCGTTTCTCCTTTTCATGGTGTACCATCCAACGTAATGTATTACAATTATAATACGACAACTAGAAATAATCTTCTTTAGGTTCAGAATGAGTTCTGAATGACTCAAATAATTTACCAGAAATATATTATCTTCTTCTTCATTCATACAAAATCTCAGCGACTCTGCTAAATCCAAACAGTAACTTTCATGTCGCATCTCTTCTTCCTCTGTTTCAGAAGGAAACCATAAATATCGAACTCCATCTGACCACCCTTCTTCTATTACATTAGTGCCAGATTCCAACTTTACAATTGTCAACGCACTACAAACATCCATTCTCCAAATATTAATAATTTGTTGAATATATGTGCCTATACCATAAAGGGATGCAGAACTACATTGATCAATTATATATAAGTGTTTCATAATATAGATTTTCAACTTCTTATTAACCGGCTACAATATTATTCTATTAGATTTGCAAGGTATGCCCACCTTACTTCATATCCAAATATTATCAGAAAAGATGTACCGAACGTAGCCTTTTTTATACCGAACGTCATATACCTATAGAAATAATCCTTATAAACAGAATATATCTAAAAACAGATATATTTGCCTCTGACAATAATCCTTTTAACCACACAAGCATGAAAAACACAATACCAATCTTCTTTGCAATCAATGAAGAATACAATTGACCATTGCTGTACCTCTATAGTATCTATTCTTGAGAATAATAGATATTTGAATATAAGCA
>ENA-OQIC01000467-OQIC01000467.1-human-gut-metagenome-genome-assembly--contig:-NODE-467-length-17994-cov-2.966530_pt1 | contig 17994 bp, 24 predicted proteins | sample MGYA00242572_ERZ504736 | MGnify/ENA primary metagenome ERZ504736 (study PRJEB26092, sample SAMD00036201) | human gut metagenome | host: Homo sapiens | study: EMG produced TPA metagenomics assembly of... | reverse complement strand
CGAAAAGCAATAAGCAGTGGGTGGGGACTTGCTTGTATCAGGAGGAGTGCAAGCTCCTTCTGATAAACTGCGGAGCAGTTATTCGGTTATGAGCAAGTAGCGAAGCGGATTGCGAATATCCGCTTGACTAATTCAGAAAGAACATAGAATACTCTGACCGACCATCTGACAGGCCAGGGATTACATACATAAAAGGAGGACATATACAGATGTCAAAAGGAAGATTCGGCATCCATGGAGGACAGTATATTCCGGAAACACTGATGAATGCTGTCATCGAATTGGAGGAAGCTACAACCATTATAAAGATGATCCGGAGTTTAACGCAGAGCTTACAGAGCTTCTGAACGAATATGCAGGAAGACCATCCCGTCTCTACTTTGCATCTCACATGACAGAAGATCTGGGTGGAGCAAAAGTATACTTAAAGAGAGAAGATTTAAACCATACAGGTGCTCACAAAATCAACAATGTACTTGGTCAGGTACTTCTTGCAAAAAAATGGGCAAGACCCGTGTCATTGCAGAAACAGGCGCAGGTCAGCATGGTGTGGCAACAGCAACAGCAGCAGCTCTTATGGGTATGGAATGTGAAATCTTCATGGGAAAAAAGACACAGAACGTCAGGCATTAAATGTATACAGAATGCGTCTTCTGGGTGCAAAGGTCAATGCAGTTACTTCCGGTACTGCAACACTGAAGGATGCTGTTTCCGAGACAATGAGAGAGTGGACAAACCGTATTTCCGATACACATTATGTACTTGGTTCTGTAATGGGACCTCATCCGTTCCCTACAATTGTTCGCGATTTTCAGGCAGTGATCTCCAAAGAAATCAAAGAGCAGATCCTTGAAAAAGAGGGCAGACTTCCGGATGCAGTTCTTGCATGTGTAGGTGGCGGATCCAATGCGATCGGAACATTCTACAATTTTATCAATGACAAAGATGTCCGTCTGATCGGATGTGAGGCAGCAGGACGTGGCGTAAATACGGCAGAGACAGCAGCTACCATTGCAACCGGCAAACTGGGAATCTTCCATGGAATGAAATCTTATTTCTGCCAGGATGAATATGGTCAGATCGCACCTGTATATTCCATTTCCGCAGGTCTGGATTATCCGGGAATCGGACCGGAACATGCGCATCTCTATGATACAGGACGTGCAGAATATGTACCTGTCACAGACGAAGAAGCAGTAGAAGCATTTGAATATCTCTCCAGAACAGAGGGAATCATTCCTGCTATTGAGAGTGCTCATGCAGTAGCTTACGCAAAGAAAATTGTTCCGCAGATGAGAAAAGACCAGATCGTGGTCATTACAATTTCCGGACGTGGAGATAAGGACTGCGCAGCAATCGCGCGTTACAGAGGGGAGGATATTCATGAATAAGAGAATTACAGAAGCATTTGAAAAAGGAAAGGCATTTATCCCGTTTATTACCTGTGGAGATCCGTCTCTGGAAGTGACAGAGCAGCTTGTCTATGCAATGGAGGAAGCTGGTGCAGACCTGATCGAGCTTGGGATTCCGTTTTCTGATCCTACAGCAGAGGGACCGGTGATCCAGAGAGCAAATGTGAGAGCACTTTCAGGTGGTGTGACTACAGACAAGGTATTTGACATGGTGGTAAAGATCAGAAAGAACAGTTCTGTTCCTATGGTGTTTATGACTTATGCAAACGTGGTATTTTCTTACGGAACGGAGCGGTTTATTAAAACAGCTGCAGAAATCGGAATGGATGGTTTGATTCTGCCAGATGTGCCATTTGAGGAAAAAGAAGAGTTTGATATTGTATGTAAGAAATACGGTGTTGATCTGATCTCTCTGATTGCGCCGACTTCTCATGAGAGGGTCGCACAGATTGCGAAGGATGCGGAAGGGTTTGTGTATTGTGTTTCTTCTCTTGGTGTTACAGGAACAAGAACTAATATTACTACGGATATCGGAGCTATGGTGAAGTTAGTGAAGGCTGTGAAGGATATTCCATGTGCTGTGGGATTTGGTATTTCTACGCCGGAGCAGGCGAAGAAGATGGCAGCACAGTCGGACGGGGCAATTGTAGGATCTGCAATTGTGAAGTTGTGTGCAGAACATGGTGCGGACTGTGTACCGTATGTGAAAGAGTATGTGAAGTCTATGAAAGATGCTGTAATGGAAGCTTAGGAGTTGAAGAGGGACGCGCAGAAACATATTTCATTTCGTGTGCGGTTTCGAAGCCTAAGAACTTCTAAGCTGCTAAAAATATGCTAAAAACATAAGAAAAATGCCCCAAACTCGCCGCATGCTGTGGCTCAGACAGTGGGTCATTCTTATAACGCATATTTTTATCAGCTAAGAAGTTCTAAGACTCTTGCAAATGCACACGAAATGAAATATGTTTTTGCGCTGTGTATTGGTATGAACTGAAAATCTTCCTGAATAAATTGCGGAGAAGTTATTATAGCAATTCCATAAAATACTGCAAGCAATCCAGTTCATCATAGCTGAAGAGCTGCGGAGTAATTCGTATCTTTTATAAGAAAGATCTCAGAATCTGCAGAACTCCGTTTTCCCAGTAGGGCGGGCAGGTATTTTTGGCGGCAGCCCGGACTTCGGGGCGGGAGTTGGAGACTGCGTAGCTGAGACCGGCATTCTGAAGCATTTCAATATCGTTGAGGTTATCTCCGAAAGTGCAGGTTTCGTCAGGTGAAATTCCCAGATATTCCTGAAGGAAAGCAACGGAAGGACCTTTGCCGGAACCTGGGGCAGTACAGTCCATCCATTCCTTGCCGGCGGCAGCCATAACTGTTTTGTCTTTCCAGGTGGGAGTGAATAAAGGGGCGCACATTTCCTCACAGGCGTTGGGGTGGTAGACAGCAAATTTGTTTACCTGCTGCCCCTCGAGTTTTAACATTTCCGGAACTTCATGGATATCATATCCGTAAGAATCTCTCAGCCAGTGAAACATCTGGCTGCCTCCGTCTTCTGCGAAACAGCGTTCAGGTGTGGAAATAAAATAATCACAGGAAGGCATATTCTCTCTTACCATAGAACACATTCCTTTCCAGATTTCGTCAGGCAGAGTATCCACTTTCAGAATTTCCTTCGGAGTCCGTACAACAGTTCCTCCGTCAGAGATATAAAGCAGTCTGTCTGCGACAGGGGTAAACAGTTTTCTCTCACTTCTGTACTGCCGTCCGGAGCATGCCACAAAAACAATCCCCTTATCAATCAGCCTTCCGATAACCTCCATATACTCCCTGTCAATAGCCAGAGTCCCATCCTTTACCAAAGTTCCATCTATATCTGAAGCAATCAATTTAATCATATGAATAAGAAATCCTTTCTATAATAAATACAATAGGCATTTGCGAAACTCTGAACCTATTGAAAATATTGGTTTTTCGTTTTACAATTACCTAATAAATACAATCCCCATTTTATCACGCCAAAATATAACTTGCCATAAAAAATTTAGAAAAATTGCAACTATTCACCAGTCCCGGTTCATGCGTTACCATCCTGCAAAATGTTCTGTGAGGAAATCTCATCTGCATAGCCTGTCGTTGCAAGGCGCATTACTGTGAACGAAGTGAGCAGTAACAGCTCGGCAGTCCCGCAGCCAGCCAACAGGCAGGAAATATTTTTGGTTTCAGGTGCATTTGCAGTGGGTGTAGTAACTCTTGGTGCGTGGGAATCTGCGTTATTCAAAAATTGCTCACTGTCTGAGCGAAGCGAGTTTGAGTAATTTTTGAATGTTTTAGCAGATTTCCACACACCTAGAGTTATTAGCCCGCGAAACCGCACCTGAAACCAAAAATATTTCCTGTCGTCCCCAATTTTTTGCCCGCCAAACCCCATTGACTTTTCCACCCTTTTTTCTTATATTATATAAATAGAAATCTGCGTACTCTGAAAACTACGCATTTAAACCCTGAAAAAAGGAGAGTTGCTCGAAATGAACAAAAAAATGCTCTTTGTTTTCAATCCCAAGGCAGGCAAAGGCAAGATCAAAACAAACCTGCTTGATATAGTAGATATTTTCAACAAAGGCGGTTATGAAGTCATTATCTATTCCACACAGAAACCAAAAGATGCCTACGAGAAAGCCAAAGAATACGAATCCAAAGTAGATCTTATCGTATGCAGCGGCGGAGACGGGACTCTTGATGAGGTGGTTACCGGAGTAATGGAAAAGAAGAGTTCCATTCCCATCGGATACATTCCGGCAGGAAGCACCAACGACTTTGCAAACAGTCTCTTTATGCCGAAAAGCATGACAGATGCCGCTTCATGATCATGGAAGAGAAACTTTATCACTGTGACATCGGCAGATTCAATAACCAGAGCTTTACATATATAGCAGCTTTCGGTCTTTTCACAGATGTAGCCTATCAGACAGATCAGGATCTCAAGAATATCCTTGGCCATGTAGCCTATCTTCTTGAGGGAGTGAAACGCCTTTTTGATATCAAATCATACCATATGAGAATTGAATCCGAAGAATTAACTGTGGAGGATGACTTCATCTTTGGGATGATCACCAATTCCCGTTCAGTGGGAGGGTTTAAGAACCTTACAGGCAAGAACGTGGATATGAATGACGGACTTTTTGAAGTTACCATGATCACAAGACCGAAGAATCCGCTGGAATTGCAGGAGATCATGACTGCAATGCTGACAGCAGAGGACAATACAGATCTGATCCATTCTTTTAAATCAGCCAGGGTGACCATTACCTCAGAAGAACCGGTACCATGGACTCTGGACGGTGAATACGGCGGCAGTCATACACAGATAGAGATTGAAAACTGCCACGAAGCACTGAATCTGTATCTGAAAAGTACAAAAAATGAGGAAACCAGATCAATTGGAATTTCCCCGTTAATAAATAAAAAGGAGAAATAAAATGGGTGAGTATATCAATGTAGTAGAGACTTTTGGATGTGATGTGTTTAATGATTCCGTCATGCAGGCACGACTTCCGAAGAAAATCTACAAAGAATTGAAAAAAACCATAGAAGAGGGCAAAGAACTGTCTATGGAAATTGCGGATGTAGTAGCACACGAGATGAAAGAATGGGCCATCGAGAAAGGTGCCACACATTACAGCCACTGGTTCCAGCCCCTTACAGGTGTGACAGCAGAGAAACATGATGCCTTTATCACAGCTCCGATGGATAACGGCAAGGTCCTGATGTCTTTCTCCGGAAAAGAACTGATCAAAGGTGAACCGGATGCATCTTCTTTCCCGTCCGGTGGATTAAGAGCAACTTTTGAGGCGAGAGGATATACAGCATGGGACTGTACATCACCGGCTTTTGTGCGTCATGATGCAGCAGGCGGAACACTCTGTATTCCTACTGCATTCTGTTCCTATACAGGAGAAGCACTTGACCAGAAGACACCACTTCTTCGTTCTATGGAAGCAATCAACACCCAGGCACTCCGTCTGCTGAGACTTTTCGGAAATACAACTTCTAAGAAAGTAACTCCGTCAGTAGGAGCAGAGCAGGAATATTTCCTGATCGATAAAGAGAAATGGCTTCAGAGAAAAGACCTGATCTATACAGGCAGAACTCTTTTTGGAGCTATGCCTCCGAAGGGACAGGAAATGGATGACCATTACTTTGGAAGTATCCGTCAGAGAATTTCCGCATACATGAAAGAGGTAAATGAAGAATGCTGGAAGCTTGGAATTCCTGCAAAGACACAGCATAATGAGGTTGCTCCTGCACAGCATGAGCTTGCACCGATTTATGCACCGGTCAATATCGCAGCAGACCAGAACCAGATGATGATGCGTATCCTTAAAAAGGTTGCCAGCCGTCATGGAATGCGCTGTGTCCTTCATGAGAAACCATTTGCAGGTGTGAACGGTTCCGGTAAGCATAACAACTGGTCTCTTACCACAGATGACGGAATCAATCTTCTGGATCCGGGCAAAACACCTCATGAAAATATTCAGTTCCTTCTGGTCCTCACCTGTATCCTGAAAGCAGTAGATGAACATGCAGATCTTCTGCGTGAATCTGCGGCAGATGTGGGAAATGACCAGAGACTTGGCGGCCATGAAGCACCGCCGGCAGTGATTTCCGTATTTCTTGGAGAGCAGCTGGAGGATGTTCTGGAACAGCTGGTCAGCACAGGAACAGCAACTCACAGTAAAAAGGGAAGTAAGCTGGAAACAGGTGTTAAGACTCTGCCTGATTTCATGAAGGATGCTACAGACCGTAACCGTACTTCACCTTTTGCTTTCACAGGAAATAAATTTGAATTCCGTATGGTAGGCTCAAGAGATTCTATTTCCGCATGTAACGTAGTCCTGAACACGATCACAGCAGAAGTATTTAAGGAAGCATGTGACCGTCTGGAAAAGCTCCTGATTTCGAACTGGCGGTACATGACCTGATCAAAGAATATGCCACAGATCATCAGAAGATCGTATTTAACGGAAACGGCTATGCGCCGGAATGGGAGAAAGAAGCTAAACGCCGCGGACTTCCGATCCTTCCGAGCATGGTGGATGCAATCCCTGCACTTACTACAGAGAAGGCAGTGAAACTCTTTGAATCTTTTGATGTATTCTCAAGAGCTGAGCTTGAATCACGCGCAGAGATTAAATATGAGATTTACTCTAAAGCAATCAATATTGAAGCAAAGACAATGATCGACATGGCAACCAAGCAGATCATTCCGGCAGTTATCAAATATACCACTGTTCTTGGCGAATCCATCAATACAGTGAAGACAGCAGGCGAAGCTGATCGATGTAAGTGTACAGCTTGACCTGCTTAAGAAAGCATCAAAACTCTTAAAGGCTGCAAACAGTGCCATGAGTAAGCTGAGCAAACTGGTTGAGAAGACCCCGGAATATGCAGAGGGACGGGACAGAGCCGTATTCTGCAGAGAAAAGGTGGTTCCTGCAATGGAAGCTTTACGTGAGCCGGTGGATGAACTGGAAATGATCGTAGATAAGGAAATGTGGCCGATGCCTTCTTATGGAGATCTTGTATTTGAAGTATAATGTTGTAAAAATATAAAGAAGAATGCTATAATGAAAGGGTCGTGAATCTGTAAAAGATAAGCGGCCTTTTTCTATAACACAAACTGGACTATAATAGTTATATAAAGGAGAACTAAATGGAAGAACTGAAATTTCTGGAGGAGCAGCAGGTAGCCCCTGAACTGATAAAGAGAGTAGAAGAATTCCGCAGCCGGTATGAGGTGGCACCGGAGACCGTAGACAGGATTGTGAAACCATCCATTCCATTTTACGGAAAAGACATTCTGGAAATGGCCATTGCCGGACTGCTCAAAGGGGAGAATCTATTACTCACCGGTCCGAAGGCAACAGGAAAAAATATCCTTGCAGAGAACCTGGCATATATTTTCAACCGTCCCGCGTACAATGTTTCTTTTCATGTAAATACTAACAGCGGAGATCTGATCGGCACAGACACTTTCGTGGACAACGAAGTTAAGCTCCGCAAAGGAACTATCTATCAGTGTGCAGAATACGGTGGTTTCGGAATCCTCGACGAGATTAATATGGCAAAGAACGATGCAGTTTCCGTTCTTCATGCAACTTTGGATTATCGCCGTTCCATCGATGTCCCGGGCTATGACAAAATTGATCTTCATCCGGCTGCCCGTTTTATCGGAACTATGAATTACGGTTATGCAGGAACCAAAGAACTCAATGAAGCGCTGGTATCCAGATTTCTGGTCATAGACATGCCGGCTCAGACTGAAGAATCCCTGGAATTTATTTTCCGCCGGATGTTCCCGAATATAAAAGAAAACGCCAGAACACAGTTCATCGGAGTATTCCTGGATCTTCAGCTCAAAGCCACAAACAGTGAAATTTCCACCAAACCTCTGGATCTGCGAGGTCTCCTTGCAGCCATGAAGATTGTAGAAACCGGACTTTCTCCGAGAAAAGCAGTTACTATGGGAGTGGTGAACAAGACCTTTGACATTTTCGAGAAAGAAATCGTAGAGGATATTGTGAAAACCAGAATTCCGGCAGACTGGACAAGGGATGATGTATATGAAAGATGAGAAAATCGTAGAAATCGACGATTACCGTCTGGAACTAGAAAACAGGATCCGCAATCTCCTCTGGACTATCAGCGGGGATTACACGTTAAATATGAAGTAGACGTTTCCCTGTATCTGCGCTCAAAAGCAATCGCTCTGTATGACGGCATCAAGCAGGGCGCTCTGGCAAAATATTATGACAGAAATCTGCTGGGTTTATATCTGGTAAAAAAGTTTTCTGCCAGGCAGGAGAGGGAGAACTGACTGCAGTAGCACAGCTATGTGTAGAAGAAGCAATCGGGGACAAAATCTGTCAGGAACGTCCGGGAGTCCGGGAGATGCAGAAGGAAGCATTCGAGGATATCCTGGATCAGGAGTTTGAACAGATGCCCGCATACGGAGATATTCTCGGTCGCCTGAAGATTGCCATCCTGCGTGACCGTTTACAGAATGGAAACCATTATGTAGAAGAGCGTCTTCGGAAAATCCGCGACATGGTTTACAAAGCCAGAACAGCTGCAGACACTATAGAATTGATCCGTATTATTGACAGTCTTTACAACACTATCATTGATCCGGATTTTGAGAAAGATCATGGAACACTGGAACAGGTTATGGCAGTCACCATGGAAGAACTGACAGAATACGACTGGGAAGATTTTCTCACAGAAGAACTTTATGAGGAAGCTCTGGAGAGTTACATCGAACAGATGACAAATAAGATTACGGACATGGAAGACACTGCTGTCACTGAAGAAATGGAAAAACAGCGCCAGACCAAACACAAAATTACAATTCTCACAGAGGAAGAACTTGAGAAAGCATACACCTATGTTGAGTTGAATTTCGGAAAAACTTATCTGACTCCTGCAGAAGAGAAGCGAATGAATTATCTGATGTGCAGGGAACTTCACAGGGACTGCAGCCTTTATTTTACAGAAGGAATTCTCAAGAATCCGGTCAAACGAAACTATCAGTACGAATATGCAGTACGATTAAAGAATAAGAATATCTGGCTCTACCATGACAAACACAGAATCGTAAAGCAGAACATCGCATCCCTCACAGACCTTTTACGAAAGACACTGGTGCTGAAGAGCGAGACGCAGGAAGTACTTTCAGACAGAGGAACGATCATTCCGTCCAGACTCTGGCGTGTAGGCAGAAGCAGTGAAGCAAATCTGTTTAAAAGAGAATTGAAATCTGATGCATCTGATTTCGTAGTAGATGTGCTGATCGATGCCAGCGGTTCCCAGATGTCCAGGCAGGGAGATGTGGCATTACAGGCTTATATCATCAGTGAAGCATTAAGTAATGTAAACCTGCCTCACCGTGTCATGAGCTTCTGCACATTCTGGGACTATACGATCCTTCACAGATTCCGTGAGTACGATGATCCACAGTCAGCTAATGAAAATATTTTTAATTATGTAACTTCTTCCAATAACAGGGATGGACTTGCCATCAAAACCGCAGGATACGGTCTGCTTCAGAGATCTGAGGAGAAAAAAATCCTCATTGTATTAAGTGATGGAAAACCATATGATGTCATCGTAAACAGACCTCACGCAAAGAACCCGGAACCTTATATGGGAAAATATGCGATCAATGATACTGCTACAGAAGTGCGGCACCTGCGAAACCTTGGAGTAAGTGTTCTGGGAGTCTTTGCAGGGGAAGAAAAAGACCTTTCCACAGAAAAAAAGATATTTGGCAAAGATTTCGCATATATCCGGGATATTTCGAATTTTTCCAGAATTGTTGGGAGATACCTGATTAAACAGTTGGATTCAGATGAATAGACTGATAAAACAGGGAAAAAATATGCTGTTTGAGCGTGTTGATATGTTAAGAGATTATCAAGTTAGCACGTTAATATGGTAAAGTGCATAAAAAACCAGTTTTTTCACCTTGCCTTTTTGTATAAATTTCGCTATAATGTTCTATGTTTATAAATCAATACAAAAGGGAGAGGAAATCATGAACGAAAACAAAGAGTTCAAACCGTATATTCCGGCTGACAAGATCACACCTGAATTTACGGTGACATCCATCATCATGGGTGTTATCCTTGCAGTTATCTTCGGTGCAGCCAATGCTTATCTTGGTCTGCGTGTAGGTATGACTGTATCTGCTTCCATTCCGGCAGCAGTTATTTCCATGGGCGTAATTCGCAAGATCATGAAAAAGAACTCCATTCTGGAGAGCAACATGGTCCAGACAATCGGTTCAGCCGGTGAATCACTGGCAGCCGGTGCAATTTTCACAATGCCTGCTCTGTTCCTTTGGGCAGAAGAAGGACTTTGTGAAATGCCGGGTATCGTGGAAATCACATTAATCGCACTTTGCGGTGGTGTTCTTGGTGTACTTTTTATGGTACCACTTCGTAACGCACTGATCGTAAAAGAGCATGCAACACTTCTTTATCCTGAAGGAACTGCCTGCGCAGATGTTCTTCTTGCAGGTGAAGAGGGTGGTGCAAACGCTGCGACAGTATTCTCAGGTATGGGAATCGCAGCGATCTTTAAATTTGTCGTTGACGGTTTAAAGGTAATCCCTGCAGACGTTGCAGTAGCATTTAAAGGATTCAAAGGTGAAATTGGTATGGAATGCTATCCTGCACTTCTCGGTGTTGGATATATCGTAGGACCAAGAATCGCATCCTTTATGTTTGTTGGTTCTCTTATTGGCTGGATGGTGCTGATTCCGGTAATCTGTCTGTTCGGAGCTGATACAGTTATGTATCCCGGAACAGAAACAATTTCTGCTCTTTATGCAGCAGGCGGAGCATCTAAAATCTGGAGTACTTATGTAAAATATATCGGAGCAGGAGCTATCGCAACAGGTGGTATTATTTCTCTGATCAAATCCCTGCCTCTGATCATTGCAACCTTCCGTGATTCCATGAAGAGCATGAAGGGTGGCAAGAATACAAGTACAGAAAGAACTGCACAGGATCTTCCAATGAACGTTATCCTGATCGGTATTGTGGCAATGGTTGCGATCATTTGGCTTGTTCCGGCTATCCCGGTTAACCCGATCGGTGCGCTGATTATCGTAATCTTCGGCTTCTTCTTTGCAACTGTATCTTCCCGTATGGTTGGTCTTGTAGGAAGCTCCAACAACCCTGTATCAGGTATGGCTATCGCTACTCTTCTGATCGCAACAATGATTATCAAAGCATCCGGCAATACCGGTATCGACGGAATGAAAGCAGCAATTGCTATTGGTTCCGTAATCTGTATCGTAGCAGCGATCGCAGGTGATACTTCACAGGACTTAAAGACAGGTTATCTTCTTGGTGCAACTCCTAAGAAGCAGCAGATCGGTGAGCTTATCGGTGTTGTTGCTGCCGGTCTTGCTATCGGTGGAGTTCTTTATCTTCTGAACACTGCATGGGGATACGGAAGTGCAGAAGTACCTGCTCCTCAGGCAACTCTGATGAAGATGATCGTAGAAGGTATCATGGGCGGCAAGCTTCCATGGACACTGGTATTTATCGGTGTATTCCTTGCAATTGGTCTGGAAATCTTAAGAATTCCGGTTATGCCATTTGCTATCGGTCTTTACCTTCCAATCTACCTCAACGCTGCTATCATGATCGGTGGTGTTGTTCGTATGTTCGTTGACGGAAGAAAGAATGTTGATGATAAGAAAAAAGAAGAACAGGCAACAGACGGTACACTTTACTGTGCAGGTATGATCGCAGGTGAAGGTCTTGTAGGTATCCTTCTTGCAATCCTTGCAGTAGTAAACGTAAGCAGTGTATTTGATCTCTCCGGAAGCATTAACCTTGGTAATGCAGGCGGCGTGATCCTGATGTTACTTATGATCTTAAGCCTTCTGAAATTCAGTATCTGGAACAAGAAGAAAGCCTGATCAGGCGGAGATGATAATATTTAAATGAGTAAAAAGAAAAAAGAATTACAGATCAATTATCTGGATCTCATTCCTGAGCGCAGTACACAGCTTCGCTGGCATACGGATATCAGGGGGAGAATGGTGCTGGAAATAGAGAATAAGGGTGCATTTAACACGATCGCCCAGAAACTGTTTGGAAACCCAGATATACGAAGATTCATCTGGATGACAATGGTACATTTATCTGGCCTCTCATAGACGGCAGGAAGACAGTGGCAGAGATTGCTGCACTGGTAAAAGACGAATTTGGGGAGAAGGCAGAGCCTTTATATCCAAGAATCGTTAAATACTTCCAGATAATGGAGAGTTATCACTTTGTAAATTTTATCAATAAGCCTGAAAAATAAGGTAAGAATAAGAGCGGGAGCAGTCCTTTGTGGATTGCTGCCGTTCTTGTAGTTTATAGAAGGATAATTACGGCACAGTGATAAAGTGGTATCTCTGGCTGACACTCATGAAAGCATAAAACAAATATTATTTTTGCAGAATACAAGGAGGCGAATGAATGAAGTTAGTAAATGGAAAAAATCACAGCTTCTGGAATATCTGATGATCATAGCAGGAACCGGATTAATGGCACTGGCGATCAATTCCGTATTTGATGCATCAGGTATGGTAACCGGAGGCTTTTCAGGTATCGCGATCATTATAAAGCAGGGAGTCAGGGAATCATTGATGGTGGTATCCCTCTCTGGGTAACAAATATGGGTCTGAACATTCCACTGTTTCTGATTGGATGGAAGATTAATGGATTCTCCTTTGTAAAAAAAGCCCTGACAGGGGAAATTGCTCTGTCCACCTGGCTTGCCATAGAACCTGTATGGAACCTTGCGGGCAATGATCTTCTTCTTGCTGCGCTTTACGGTGGTGTGATCCAGGGGGTGGGAATCGGTCTTGTCTTTCTGGGCGGTGGAACAACCGGAGGAACCGATATGATGGCAGCCATCATCCGGAAATATCTGCAGCACTATTCGATCGCACAGATCATGCAGGTTATAGATGCAGGTGTTGTACTGGTGGGTATGTATGTGTTTGGCATCCACAAGGCACTCTATGCCATCATTGCGGTATATCTGGTGACAAAAGTATCTGACGGTCTGATTGAAGGTCTGAAATTCTCAAAAGCTGCCTATATCATTACGCAAAGCCAAAGGAAATAGCAAATATGATCATGAAAGATCTGGACAGAGGTGTGACAGGCATCAGTGCCAGAGGAATGTACTCCGGACAGGATAAACTGATGCTCTTCTGCGTGGTAAATAAAAAAGAAATCGTAATGCTAAAAGAAAAAGTAGATGAAATTGATCCGGAAGCTTTTGTGATAGTGACAGATGCCAGGGAAGTCCATGGAGAAGGTTTTATTGAAAAAAAGTAATACAAAAAAATATATAAAAAAGTTGTAAATTTTTTTCTCTTTCCTCTTTCATTTTTGGTAAATATATATTAAAATACAATACAGGTATAAGGTTTTATAGTTAAAACGGAAAATAAACACTATAGGATGAGAAGGGATTGAAATCAGATGATATCGAATCAGGTGCTTCAGAATACTCTTGAAGGGTTAAAAGAGATTTCCAGAACAGAATTTTGTGTACTAGACACAGAAGGTAAAAGTGCTTGCAAGTACTTTTGCAGATTTTTCCATTGCAACACAGGATGTACAGGCTTTCGTAGAATCACAGGCCGACAGCCAGCTTGTAAAGGGGTTCCAGTATTTTAAAGTCTGTGATGACTATCAGCTGGAATATATACTGGTCGCCCATGGCGACGATGAAGATACTTATATGGTTGGCAAGCTCGCCGCTTTTCAGATCCAGAATCTGATTGTAGCGTATAAAGAACGCTTTGACAAAGACAGCTTTATCAAGAACCTGCTTCTTGACAACCTGCTTCTTGTTGACATTTATAATCGTGCGAAGAAACTGCACATTGAGGCAGATGTTCGCCGCGTAGTCATGATCCTTGAAATGCCACAGGAGAAAGACCACAGCTCCATGGAAAGCGTGAAGAGTCTTTTCGGCGGTAAAAGTAAAGACTTTATCACAGCAGTAGATGAGAAGAGTATTATCGTAGTCAAGGAACTTGAAGATGGTGAGAATTATCCTGAGATGGATCAGCTTGCACATACTATCCTTGATACTCTTGGAATGGGAAATGACGGTAAGACACATATGGCATACGTACTATCGTCAATGAACTGAAAGAAGTATCACGCTCCTATAAAGAAGCCCGCATGGCTCTTGATGTAGGTAAGATTTTCTTCGGAGATAAAGAAGTGATCGCATACAGCTCTCTGGGAATCGGACGACTGATCTACCAGCTCCCGATCCCACTCTGTAAGATGTTTATCAAAGAAATCTTCGGCGGCAAATCCCCGGATGACTTTGACGAAGAGACTCTGGTCACAATTGATAAGTTCTTTGAAAACAGTCTTAATGTTTCAGAGACATCCAGACAGCTTTACATCCACAGAAACACTCTGGTCTACCGCCTCGATAAACTCCAGAAGAGTACAGGCCTTGATCTCCGCGTTTTTGAAGATGCCATTACATTCAAGATCGCACTCATGGTAGTACGTTACATGAAATATATGGAAACACTGGAATATTGATGTATTATAATAGAAGGAAAATTTTCAATGCCTGCCACAGCTTTAATTGCTGCCGCAGGCATTTTGACCTTTACAAATCCAGCCTTGCAGTGTATAGTTAGAAATCGAGATTGCAATTGATAAGGTATGCAATATCCCGAGACATGCAAGTCAAAATTTTGTTGCCGCAGGCAATTTGTAATGAATGTTGGCTACGTTACTGTGAATATTCTATGAATCCTCAAAAATCTCTTGCAATCCCCAAAAACATACATTACAATAATGTTACAAATTCATTAACCCATTGGAGGAAAAATCTATGATAGATCTTATAGATGTAAGCAAGTCCTATGGTCCCGCCTTCCGGCAGTGAACCATGCGAACCTACATATAGATAAAGGTGAATTCGTCTTTGTAGTAGGAAACAGTGGTTCAGGAAAAACAACCCTGATCAAACTTCTTATGAAAGAGTTGGATTCCACATCCGGCCAGATTATCGTAAGCGGTGAACGTCTGGAAGGAATGAAACACAGAAGAGTAGCCAAATACCGCCGTAAGCTGGGCGTAGTATTTCAGGACTTCCGTCTTCTGAAAGACAGAAATGTATATGAGAATGTAGCGTTTGCCCAGAGAGTAGTCAACCGTCCCACAAGAGTAATCCGTAAACGTGTCCCGGAGGTACTTCAGGAAGTTGGACTTGCGGTCAAATACAAATCCTTCCCGGATGAACTTTCCGGTGGAGAACAGCAGAGAGTTGCATTGGCAAGGGCGCTGGTCAACCGTCCGGATATCCTTCTGGCAGACGAGCTACAGGAAATCTGGATCCGAAGACTTCCGAAGAAATCATGAAGCTTCTGGAGCAGATCAATGACAGAGGAACCACAGTCCTTGTTGTAACACACAACAAAGAGATCGTAAATGCAATGAAGAAACGTGTAGTTACTATGCATGAAGGTTCCATAATAAGTGACGAGAAAGAGGGAGAATATCATGAGGCCTAGCACAATATGGTATACCCTGAAACAGGGTATCAAGAACATTAAGAGAAACTGGATGTTTTCCCTGGCATCTATCATTACCATGGCTGCCTGTATTTTTTTGTTTGGCATTTTCTTTTCTATCGTGAATAACGTAAACAATGTTGCTCATAAAGTAGAGCAGGAAGTCCCGATCACAGTATTCTTTGATGAAGGAACAACGAACAAACAGATCAAGGCAATCGGTAAGAAAATTAAGGAACGCCCGGAAGTAGAGAAAATTGAATTCACATCCGCTGATGAGGCATGGGGAGAATTTAAAGAGATATATTTCCAGGGATCTGAAGCGGCAGACGGATTTAAAGATGACAATCCGCTTGCAAACCAGGCAAACTACAGTGTATACATGAACGATATCACGAAACAGTCAGAGCTGGTTTCTTATATAGAAGGGCTGAAACATGTACGTCTGGTAAATCAGTCCGAGGAAGCAGCCAAGACACTGGGAAATGTCAATAAACTGGTTTCCTATGTTTCCATTGCAATCATAGCATTATTACTTATCATTCTATTTTCCTGATCAGCAATACAGTATCTGTCGGTATTGCAGTTCGTAAGGAAGAAATCGGAATCATGAAGTACATAGGAGCGACCGATGCATTTGTAAGAGCTCCATTCCTTCTGGAAGGCATTGTGCTGGGAGTTATCGGTGCTGCTATACCGTTGGTCGGACTTTATTTCTGCTATAATGCAGCGGTATCCTATATTCTGAACAAATTTAATGTGCTGACCGGTGTGGTTGATTTTATCCCGGTATGGCAGATTTACCAGACATTGCTTCCTATAGGACTGGCACTTGGAATCGGAATCGGACTGATCGGAAGTTTCTTTACAACAAGAAAGCATTTAAGAGTATAATAAAAAGCAGATAAGCATGAAGCTGCCGGAACAATGATATCATATCATAAACCGGCGGCTTTTTTACAGGAGTGCAGACATGAAAAATAAAGAATTTTGGAAAGGTGCAGTAGCAGGAGCACTGGTTGTGACATGCATCGGTACAGGTGCCTTTGCGGGAACAGGTCTTGCAGCAAAAGGAACAGCTCTTGGTGATCGCAAGTGTACATCAAAGCTGGCATATCTTGAAGAGCTGATCGACAGATACTATCTGGGAGATAAGGATGAAGAAAAGCTTCAGGAAGGGCTTTATGCAGGTCTTCTCTATGGACTGGATGATCCTTATTCCAGATATTATACAGCAGAGGAATACGATTCTGAGAATTCTTCCAATGAGGGAAGCTATGTGGGAATCGGCATTCTTATGGAGAAGAACAAAGAAGGTGGAGTAAAGATTGTTGAATGCTATGAGGGCGGTCCCGGAGAAAAAGCAGGACTGGAGGAAGGGGACATCATCAGTGCCATTGACGGGGAAGATATCACAGAGGATGAAGTATCTGATGTTGCAGACATTGTCCGCAATTCAGATAAAGACAGTGTGGTGCTTACTGTTCACAGAGAAGGTGAAGAAGATGCCATGGAAATCACAGTCCCTGTCACAGATGTGGAATTACCGTCTGTTTTCCATGAAATGCTGGATTCTAAAATCGGCTACATCCGCATTACACAGTTTACAGGCGTTACCGGCGAACAGTATCAGGAAGCTTTTGATGATCTGCAAAACAGGGAATGGAGAAAATGATCGTGGATCTCCGCGATAATCCGGGTGGACTTCTTGATTCTGTCTGTGATGTCCTGCGGAAAATCCTTCCGGAAGGACTGATCGTTTACACCGAAGATAAGGACGGAAACAGAGAAGAGGAAAAATGTGATGGCAAAAACGAACTCCGGATTCCGCTTGCAGTCTGGTAAATGAAAGCAGCGCCAGTGCATCAGAGATTTTTGCCGGTGCAGTGCAGGATTATGGTATTGGAACGATTGTCGGAACAACTACTTACGGAAAAGGCGTGGTACAGTCCATCCGCCAGCTCTCAGACGGAAGTGCCATTAAACTGACTGTTGCCAACTACTACACTCCAAAAGGAAACAACATCAACAAAACAGGAATCAAACCTGATATAGAGGTTTCTCTGGATACCAGCCTGCTGAATAAGAATAAAGACGAGATCACCCATGATGAGGATAATCAGCTGCAGGAAGCGATTAAGGCAGTTGAGAAGGAAAAGTAGTTGTTTGGCTGATAGTTTGATGTTATACTGTATATATCTGTATTTATAATAGAAGCATTTTTATTATAGATGAAAAGCCCATTACTGAGCAGGCAGCGGATTTTGATTTGTAGTTGCTAAGACACTGAACAGTTAATGGGCAGAAAGTGAAAAATATCAGAAAAAGAGGGCGACAACATGAGCGAATATGTGATCACCACCGACAACAATTCAGATCTTCCGGAGGAATATCTCAAAGACCATGGAGTAGGCTGCATGTATCTCAGTTATTCCATGGATGGAAAAAATTATACACATG
>ENA-OQIC01000466-OQIC01000466.1-human-gut-metagenome-genome-assembly--contig:-NODE-466-length-17997-cov-2.660772_pt1 | contig 17997 bp, 23 predicted proteins | sample MGYA00242572_ERZ504736 | MGnify/ENA primary metagenome ERZ504736 (study PRJEB26092, sample SAMD00036201) | human gut metagenome | host: Homo sapiens | study: EMG produced TPA metagenomics assembly of... | reverse complement strand
ATCCAGGAAAACGACAGTGATCGTTTCCCTGTCACTCTCCCTATCATTGTAGAAACGGGAAAAATCAGCACGCGGATAGGAGACATTGTCCGAGTGGAAGCACTGCACAAGTCCTCGGCTTTTTAGAGAATAGTCCCAAAAGAAATGCCCCATCCAATGAAGGACAAGGCATTCCAATAATATTATGGATACATTTATACGATGCTAAGTATCCGTCAAAGAGTATTTAAAATAAGCTCCTTTAAATACCCAGTGACTTCTTCACTGCTTCTACTTTTCAGTAGCTTCTGCATCGGCAGTAGCAAAACAGTTGCGGCATCCCATCTCACCTTTCACTTCGATATAGAATTTGATCTTCGGCTCCGTTCCTGACGGACGAACAGATACTTTTCCACCGTCTTCTGTGAAATATTGCAGTACATTCGATGGTTCCGGCATATCGATGTCAGTCACATGGCCCGCTGCGTCGGTTTGTTTCAGAGTCTTGTAATCTTTCGACAGAACCACTTTCGAACCACCCAACTCTTTCGGAGGGTTAGCACGGAAATTCTCCATCATGGCTTTAATCTCTTCCGCACCGCTCTTACCCGGTTTCACAACGTTTACAGTAAATTCCTTAGAGAATCCATATTCAACGTAGATGTCCATCAGCAACTGATACAGAGTCTTTCCGTTATCCTTGGCCCAAGCAGCCACTTCGGCAATCAGGCAGCAAGCAGAAACAGCGTCTTTATCACGAACAAAGTCCTCAGCCAGGAAGCCATAGCTTTCTTCACCACCGCCGATGTATTTCTTCTTGCCTTCACGCAAACGAATTTCACGGGCAATCCATTTGAAACCGGTGTAGCAATCGAGCATCTCAATGTGATTCTTATCGGCAATCTTCTTGATCAGTTCGGTAGTAACGATAGTTTTCACACAAAATTCATTACCGGTCATTTTGCCCAGTTTGTTATATTGAGTGATGATGTAATAAAGATACATCAGACAAGTCTGGTTACCATTAATCAATACCCATTCGCCTTTATCGTTCTTACAAGCGATACCTACGCGGTCGGCATCCGGGTCGGAAGCCATTACAAGGTCGGCATCAATTTCTTTAGCCAGATTAAGAGCCATCGTCAAAGCTTCCGCATTCTCCGGATTCGGAGAGACAACTGTCGGGAAGTTACCGTCCTTAATCATCTGCTCGGGCACGGTATATACGTTCTCGAATCCCCACATCTTCAGTGCACGCGGAATCAGCATCATGCCTGTACCGTGGATCGGAGTGTATACAATCTTCATATCTTTATGGCGGGCGATCGCTTCAGGATCGATAGAAACAGTCTTCACCATATCCAGATATATCTTATCGACATCTTCTCCGATGATCTGAATCAGATCCGGGTTACCCTGGAACTTGATATCGGCAGCAGAAGCAATCTTATTTACTTCATCGATAATGCCCTTATCGTGCGGAGCCAGTACTTGCGCACCGTCGTCCCAATAAGCCTTATAACCGTTGTATTCTTTCGGGTTGTGTGAAGCAGTCAGGATAATGCCGCTCTGGCAACCGAGATGACGGATGGCAAAAGACATCTCCGGAGTGGGACGCATCTCTTCGAACAAATATACCTTAATGCCATTGGCCGAGAAAATATCCGCAGAGATCTTGGCAAACAGAGAACTGTTGTTACGGCAATCGTATCCGACTACAACCGAAATCTGTTTCATATCTTTAAAGTTTGCGTTCAGATAGTTAGAGAGTCCCTGGGTAGCAGCTCCGACAGTATAGATGTTCATACGATTGGTACCTACGCCCATGATCCCACGGAGTCCGCCCGTACCAAACTCGAGATCTTTGTAAAAGGCCTCGATCAATTCTGTCTTATCTTCGTTCTCCAGCATGCGTTTCACTTCAGCCTGAGTTTCGGCATCATACGCCGGGGTCAGCCACTTTTCGGCTTTCTCAGTCACCTGTTTGATTAGTTCTTCATTCCCCATGGTTCTATCTATATTTTAGAGATTAATAATTAGTTTATTTAAAATACAAATGTAAAAGAATAAGTTTGAAATTCCTATCTTTTAATCAGAAAACTCTTTGGAAGCGATTATTCGGTTACCTTATAGCGTTCTCCTGTTTGCTTCACATACTCTTCAAGGAATTCCTTTGAATAGCCCGGACGTACCACGCCTGCGGGTTGACCAATGGCATTACGCTCGAACTTGCCGTCCTTCATCTTACGGATGACACCATCATTGTACTTCACAATGATAAATTCGCCCAAGCGTTTCCAAGTATTGAAAGTGCTTTGCGCTGTCATGTCGGTATAGTTGGTCAGAAACTTCACAGCCGTTTCCGGATTCTTCTCGTACAACTTAACAGCAGCTGCTTCAATACCTTCCTGTGCCTCGTTGAAGGTGGTTTCAAGTTCGTTCTGCGTAGCACGTACATCGCCGATCATCAAATCGTAGCGGGGATATACCATGTTGGCCACCCAGTTGAAAATCCAAAAAGCGGAGTTCCAGGAGAAGGTGATGTAATCGGCACCGTCTACACGCGTATAGCATACCGGAGCTTTGGTAGTACAACAATATACGGGAGTGAAAACAGTCATGTTGGCATCATCCGTACCAAACCAAAGCACACCGCCTACAGCATCGGGAAGATTGGCACGCATCTGAGCCACAAAAACGAAACCGCTCTGTTGTGTAGAGATGGGACGCTCATTGAAATACTCCTGGTCGCCTACCTTGAAAGTCAGCGGAGAGAGGCGGTAAGGTGTTTTATAAGGTCCGGCACCAAAATCATTGCTGATGTCGAGGGCGGTTCCTTCATAATGGTTGCGCATGGCATTCTTTACATCCTGAACGGAGAGTTTGCGTTTCGGCTTTACGAACAGAGGCATAGGGTCATTGGTCTTTCCTTGGATATAAGGCAGATAGGCTTCACCTTGGTCGGTAAACATATTGAAGTAGCTCCACACACGGGCTTCACAGAAACGGCGGGCACCGAAATCGAGCGGTGCATAAGCATCGGCAAAGCTGAAGTCTTTGTTCACACCGCTGAAATATCCTTTTTCGCGGGCAAAAGAAATAACGTCATTAGAATACATGCAGTTGGCCTTGTCAGCCATATCGACTGATGGATGCGCGACTGGTTGGCATGTGCCGAAATGCAGTCGTCCGGCACTCGGACAGCTACCCATACGGCTCCCCGGATGCCGGGACCTTTACCTATCATCTCCATAATCCATATTTCATTGGGATCGGCAATGGTGAACGACTCGCCACTGCTGTAATATCCGTATTCCTGCACCAGTTCAGTCATCACCTTGATGGCTTCACGGGCAGTACGCGAACGTTGCAACCCCACGTAAATCAGGCTTCCGTAGTCGATAATTCCCAACGTATCCACCAATTCGGGACGGCCTCCAAAAGTCGTCTCACCGATGGTTACCTGAAACTCGTTCATATTACCGATTACATTATAAGTCTGGCGTGCCTGTTCGATCTGTCCCAGATATTTGCCGGTATCCCATTCGTGAATATCCATCATGGTGCCTTTGGGATATGTGGCTGCCGGATAGTGATACAGCTCGCCAAAAAGTCCGTACGAGTCGGCCGAATAGGAAACGATGGTTGAACCGTCAGTAGACGCATTCTTGCGACAATTAAGTTAGTACAGGCGAAGGTTTCCGCCACTGCCGCAGTCAGAAGAGCGGCAAAGAGAAAGATTCTTTTCATATAATAAATTATTAATACATTGTCTTTATTCTGTCTTTATCCGGAAAGCTACCAGACAAAGGTGTCTCGAACCGTTGTTTCGTTTCCGCAATCGTCTGTCGCAGTCATTACTACAGTGTGACGTACCCCCTTCTTGACATGCTTAGGATCGAGCTTACACTCCCAATGGGATTTGGTCAAGTTGGGACGTCCGAACAAGGCAAATTTTCCATCGATAGTTCCACGATAGGCACGGATGCCGGTTTCTTTGTCCTTCAACCTGTAAACGACCTTCCCATTACGGCCCCAGGTATTCTTACCTACCGGGGTAATTTCGGGGGGCACTGTGTCTACAGCAACCGTATAAGTTCCCAATTCACGGATTCGGGTCTTCATAAATCCATCCTCGTAAGTACTCCGGCACTGTACATACTTCCTTTGGGAGTGACACGTGCCACATAATACTTGGTGCTGTCGGCAACCGGCTGACGTCGGAGACCGATACGCAACTCACATTCCCCGTGCAACGGCACTTTCTCGTCATTCAACTGATAAGTATAGCTATCGCCCCACTATCGGAATGCACTTCGTAGTTGAGAGGCACATTATCGTATAACATTCCCCGGGGAACGGTAAGGGTCAATCCGGGTTCTTGCAGAAAGTTCGTCTTATCCCAGGCAAAGAAATATTTCTCCCGATGCCCGAGCGGCTGAATCGCTGTCTCTTTCCACGCACCGTAAAACGGTAGCGGGAAGTATTGCCGAAAGCATCCTTCAATTCGTATTCGAACTTATAGTCCCGCTCTTCATCAATGGTGACCAGTCCCCGGTTGTCGTTCGAAGCCCGAAGCATGCGGAGCGTATTGCCCGGATCAATAAACGACTTCATATATTGTCCGCAGGTCCAAGAGTTTATCATCCGGTTTTCATCCTGTGAAAAACGGTCGACCACACTGCGGAACACTTCCGTACCGTCCACTCTAAGCACAACGGTATGCACTCCATAACGGTTGTGCACACCATCCATATAATCGTAGGCCTTGATGCCCGACCCGATCACTCCCCATGCCTCGATGGGACGCGCTGTGTTTATCGGGAAGCTCTGCCGTTCCGGGCTCCCTCCCACTACCCCACTTCCCGGCTGTGGAAACAGCATGATTCCTTCTGCCCGGGGAGCGGTGTTATCTTTTATTTTCGACTTGAAAAAGGGCATCGGATCAATCGATTCACCGGTAGCGGTCTCCATCACATCCAGATGCAGATGCGGACCGAATGAATAACCGGTATTACCGCTCCAGGCTATTTGCTGCCCGGCCTTCACCGGATATTCACCCGGCTCGGGAACAATCTCGACTTCCCAATCTTCTTTTTCATATTGCAGTTTCTCCACTCTCCGGGCAATATCGGGCATGAAACCGCTCAAGTGTCGGTTGATTGTCGTATAACCGTTGTTATACACCACATCGAGTACATGTCCCGACCCATTGGTGACGCGAATACGGGAAATATATCCGTCGGCGAGCGCACGTACCGGTTTGCCAATGACACCCTGAGTCTTGAAATCGAGCCCTCCATGAAAATGGTTAGCCCGGATTTCTCCGAAGTTGCCGCTCAGAGTCAGTGTAAAGTCAAATGGAGGAACAAAAGTAGCCTGCTTCACATCTTGTGAATGTCCCTGAATGCTGCAGGCAAGCATCAAGGCAACTATATACTGTTTCATGTAGTTTGCTTAAAAATGGAATCTTTGCAAAAATACATCATTCCTGCCATATTAGAAAACAGAAGGGTGGATTTTATTCCTATCCGCCACCCTACTATCATTCTGCTGTAAAACATCCCTACATGGATAACAACGTAAGCAGAATTTTCCTACATTGTGCCATGTTTAACCCTTAATAGAGTAACGTTATGATTATCGGAGTACCTAAGGAGATTAAGAACAACGAGAACCGTGTGGGCATGACGCCTCGGGAGTCGCCGAGTTAGTGAAACGCGGACATACTGTATACATACAGCACACCGCAGGAGAGAACAGTGGTTTTCAGGACGAGGCATATACAGCCGTAGGAGCACAAATACTGCCCACTATGGAAGAGACATACGCTATGGCCCAGATGATAGTAAAAGTAAAAGAACCTATCGCACCGGAGTACAGACTGATCCGCAAAGAACAGTTGTTGTTCACTTATTTCCATTTCGCTTCCGATAGAGAGTTGACTCTTGCCATGATAGAGAACGGCTCGGTCTGCCTGGCTTACGAAACAGTGGAAAAAGCCGACCATTCTCTCCCGCTGCTGATACCTATGAGTGAAGTAGCAGGACGCATGGCCATACAGGAAGGTGCCCGTTTTCTGGAAAAGCCACAAGGTGGAAAAGGCATTGCCGGGTGGTGTACCGGGGGTAAAGCCGGCAAAAGTGTTAATCCTGGGTGGAGGGATCGTAGGTAGTAATGCGGCCCAGATGGCAGCCGGATTGGGAGCCGATGTCACAATTGCAGACATCAACCTGAGCCGTCTTCGCTACCTGAGCGAGACGTTACCGAAAAATGTAAAAACACTATATGCCTCGGAAGTGAGGCTGAAAAAAGAGTTGCCGGACGTGGATCTTGTAGTAGGTTCGGTACTGATTCCGGGAGACAAGGCTCCGCACCTGATCACCCGTGATATGCTGAAAATGATGCAACCGGGTACGGTATTGGTAGATGTAGCCATCGACCAGGGAGGATGTTTCGAGACTTCGCATCCCACAACTCATAGTGAACCGACATATGTAGTCGATGGAATCGTACATTATGCTGTAGCCAATATTCCGGGGGCAGTGCCTTACACCTCTACATTGGCATTGACCAACGCCACTCTGCCCTATGTCATAGCATTGGCAAACAAAGGATGGAGAAAGGCATGCAAGGAAGATCCGGCGCTGGCTTTAGGTCTGAATGTGGTAGAAGGGAAAGTGGTATATCGAGCGATAGCCGATGTATTCGGCCTGAAATACGAGCAATTGAACTTAGAATAAACGAGTTTCACCACGGAGTAACAGAGGGTTAAGCATCATTATTCTACCTGTGATTACCCCGTGGTGAAATCCGCAGTGCTTCTCCCGGCACTGTTTATAACCCGGCAGAACGTATCTTGTCCGAAGCCCTCCGGTATCCTTCTAAAAGTTCTTTCATCACTTCGTCCACACTTTGTCTACGGCGGAACAGGGCAGCAACCTGTCCTATCTCGAGTTCTCCTTCCTCCAGTCTCCTTCAAAGATTCCTTTCTTGGCACGACCTCTACCCAACAGTTCACGAAGCTCCTCGGCAGAAGCCCCCCGTCCTTCAGCGGCCTCTACCCTATCACGAAACGAATTGATCACAAGCCGGGTCGGTGCGAGTTTTTTGAGCAATAATTTGGTATCGCCTTCGTTCAGCCGCAAACAATACTCCTTAAAAATGTCGCTTGCCGAACTTCATCCGTCAAAGCAAAACGGGTGCCCATCTGAACTCCTTCGCTCCCAACGCCATCAGGCAAAATCGCCTCTCCCGTACCAATGCCTCCGGCTGCAATCAAAGGTAAAGTGGTGGCTTCACGCACTGCCGGAATCAGGCAAAGCGTTGTAGTCTCTTCCCGCCCGTTATGTCCGCCGGCTTCAAATCCTTCAGCCACTATGGCATCGACTCCCGCCTCTTCACATTTCATGGCAAATTTGGAGGAAGAAACGACATGTGCCACTGTGATGCCGCGCTCTTTCAACCATCCGGTCCACGTTTTCGGATTTCCGGCGGAGGTAAATACGATTTTGACTCCTTCCTCCACCATGATGTTCATGATTTCCTCTATCTGTGGGTACATCAACGGAATATTTACCCCGAAAGGTTTGTCGGTAGCCGCCCGGCATTTACGAATATGTTCACGCAAAACGTCGGGATACATCGAACCGGAGCCTATCAGTCCCAGACCACCGGCATTACTGACAGCCGAAGCAAGCTTCCAGCCGCTACACCACACCATACCCCCCTGAATAATGGGATACTGAATACCGAAAAGAGAAGAAATTCTGTTCATAGTTATATCGTTTTTTGAAAAAGGAACAAGGATGCCTTTGTTTATCTTTTAACAAATTCAGTGCACAATCGGTTCAGGAAGCAGCACTGTTGTTGAATCGCCATAAGCCTTCAGCACCTCCAACGTGCGCGATCTCCGGTTGCGTCCCTTCTTGTCCCAGAAGTCCTTTGTAAAAATGGTCATTAAATCAAGTCCGCCAATCGTACCTCCATTCACGGTCACACCGCTTTTTCCAAGTTTCATGGCAGAGGTATGTACCATGCTCTGCGTAGGCACCATCATTCCATTGGCACGTTCGCCAAACAGATTATGCCTCAATCCACTGGAACGTATTTCTTCGTATGAACTGCGTATACCTTTATCATATACATTCTTAGCCCAGTTGGAAGGAACCGTCTGATACAACTCGACAAACGGATCTCCCCTCCATGTATCGGCATCTACCCGAATCTTCTTTTGATAAATAGGATCCCAATTATATCTGGTATTGGCCGTATAGGGACGGAGGGTCAGCACCACCTTCTTCTTTTCAAGCACCTGCGGAAGCGTTTCATCCAATCTCAGACCGGGCCGTTCCTTCGACATTTTAGGAACAGTCGGCGAACTGTTGAAATCAATCTGTTTCACAGCATCCATATTCAGCTTAATATCCTCTTTGCCATTCAGGATGCGCTGCAGATTCACCGAATCTTTCGCGGTCCATTGGGCATGAAGGGTCACTGCCATCCCTAAAGACAGCATCAGAAAGACAATACGTTTCATCTGATTTAATTTTTTACCACCAACGGTATCCGCTTCCGCAAAGGGGCTCGTCAAAGCATGCGTCGATGGTCCATGCCGTACGAGGATACTGTCTGTTTTCCCACCAGCGACGGTATCGGGCAGCAGCATCGAGCAACTCTTCATCAGTCAGGAAATAGATACCTTCATAGTTCTCGGCATTGGCTCTCACCATTTGCAGCCAAACGAAGCATAATGACCTAACCGGATGGTTTCCACAACCCACAACATACATTCACCCAAGCGGACCTTGCCACTATAATAAGCAGACACCGGCGGCAGCGGAAAAGAAGTGATCAAAGTCAGATCTTCGGCATAATTGAGCAATGTCGGAATATCCTTCTCCGTAAATTTAGGTACTTCTACAAAGCCCTTCGGACTCTTGGTATTATAATTTCCCGCTTTGAGTTGCCTTACGAAAAGGTCTACATCGGGGTTGTTGTAATCTAATGTCTCTTCGCTGCAACTTACGCAAGTAAGCAATGACAGAACAAGTGTGAGCAGCATTAAAAATGTTTTTTTCATAACATCCGTACTAAATGGTTAATAGGTCATACGCAGACCGCAAATCAGGTTAAAATTCGTAGGCCTCGCCGAACGTACTGTTTCCAGTTTGGAGTCTGTCTTGAATGGTGCGTTACTCCCGGTTCGGCAAATAAAGCCAGTTTATCATTAATCTTATAATTCATTCCTACGCCCGCAGTCAGAGCCAGCTGCACAGGTTCATTCTTAAAACTGTTATCCGGCGCTCCCGCTATGCACTTATCTGCAACTCCGCCTACCGAAGCATATAGATCAAATTTGGGAGTTTCCGCCAGCGTCACATTCAGTTTTACGGGAATTCCCAGATAATGCAGATTCTGTTCGGCACGCAGGTTTGAATACAATAAACCGGTTTCGACAGCTAAATGTTTATTTATTTTTTCTCTACCGTCAGTCCGGCAGTTACGGGCATCTTGTACTTACCGTTAGCGGCAGGCAAAGCGGTACCCACAGCAGCTTTCACAGCCCATGTCCTCGATTTGTCCGCCACAACTGTGTGATCGTCCGGCCGGGGTCCATCAGCAGAACTTACCAAAGCCCCACCTTCTCCACCAGCTTGCCAATAACTTTTGTCCGGATGATTATTTTGTCTCCTGCGTGTAGTCGTAGAAGAGAAACTGAATGACATGGAGACCGTAACCGATACCGAATCATCTTCCTCTCCCGATGATTGTGCCAAAACACCGGAACGCTTGGGAGCCGGTTTACCCAAAAACGGTTCGGAGCGCATAGGGGTAAAATCCTGTTTCACCACGTCTCCATCCAGATGTGTTGTATTTCCGCTGACAACCGCCACTTGGTAAAAGCTTCTTCTATCTCCGCTTTCGGAGAGAAGAACCAGAAAGCAGCCGACGAAGCAGCCAATACCAGCAGTACGGAAGCTGCTGCCGCTACACGAAAGAAAACTACTTTCCGGTGATGGCTGCGCACCATCATCTCAGAATTCAGTTCTTCCCAGAAACCGTCCCGCACGGTCATTTCGGCATTTCCCAGATGGGAACGGAACAGATCGGTTATTTCATCATTTTCTTTCTTCATGGTTTCTATATTCTTTAATCCTTTTTGCTAATAAAAACTTGGCCCGGTGCAACTGCGAAGTAGATGAATGCTCTTTGATACCCAGCATATCGGCTATCTCTTTGTGCGACTTCTCTTCAAACACATAAAGGTTGAAAACCGTCCGGCACCCATCGGGCAGATCTGCGACAAACTTCATCAACTGTTCTTCGGAAATTCGCCCTGCCTCCCTCCTTCCGGAAGGTCGGGGATGTCAGGTATCTGTTCCTCGTGTACCTCCAACTGACTGACCGCTTTTGCCTTCGCAGGTAATCCAGTGCCTGAGTCACCATCACCCGGGTAACCCACGTTCCGAGCGAAGCCTCGCCACGAAACGAAAAGTTGGTGAATATTTTGATGAAACCGTCATGCAGTACATCGTGCGCCGCTTCCATATCGCCCGTATAGCGGAAACATACCGCCAGCATTTGCCTCGAGTATAGTATAAAGTTCCTTCCGAGCCGAATCCTTTCCTGCCCGACAGCCCTTTATCAGTTCTATCTCGTTTTCCAATGTCAATTGCCTTTTTAAAATCGAACGTATGTCTGCGTCGTTTGTCTATTAGACGCAAGGATGCAGCGAATGCTGCAAACGAAAATGAAAAAAGAAGTTAAAATAATCGTTTTAACGATCAAGGTCCTCAAACGATCGACCGTGAACGATGAATGTGATCTGCGATGAAGTGTTTTTTCAAACAATAAACGATGAACAACTTGCAGCCTCAACGCACAATTTGTCCACCGTTCATCATTACTTGTTAAAGATCATTCATCGTTTGGAAATCAGCATGCCTTGAAACTCATATCGAGTCCTTTCACCGAATGGGTAAGGGCACCAACTGAAATAAAGTCTACACCACACTCGGCATAGTCGCGAAGCGTATCGAACGTGATGCCGCCCGACGATTCGGTTTCATACTTTCCGCCGATCATCTCAACAGCCTTCTTTGTATTTTCGGGAGTAAAGTTATCGAGCATGATGCGGTCTACTCCGCCGATGCTCAATACTTGCCGGAGTTCATCGAAGTTGCGCACCTCGATTTCGATCTTGAGATCTTTTCCTTTCTCCTTGCAATACTCCTTGGCACGGTTGATAGCTTTGTCAATGCCACCGGCAAAGTCCACATGATTGTCTTTCAAGAGAATCATATCGAAAAGTCCGATACGGTGATTCACGCCGCCGCCAATCTTTACCGCCGCTTTTTCAAGCATACGGAGTCCGGGAGTAGTCTTGCGGGTATCCAGCACACGTGTTTTCGTGCCTTCCAACTGCTTCACGTATTTGCGTGTCATAGTGGCAATACCGCTCATGCGCTGCATCACGTTCAGCATCAGACGTTCTGTCTGGAGCAGAGACTGAATCTTACCTTCCACAATCATTGCCACATCACCCGGTTTCACTTCGGCACCATCGTTAATAAATACCTCGACTTTCATCGTCGGGTCGAAACGGTGGAATATTTCTTTGGCAATTTCGATGCCGGCCAACACGCCTGCTTCTTTGATTAAAAGTTTCGATTTTCCCATTGCAGTGGCGGGAATACAGGAAAGTGTTGTGTGGTCGCCATCACCTATGTCTTCGGCAAAGGCAGATCGATCAGTCTGTCTATTAACTCATTCATTGGTTTTATCTATTCTTATTTGATTTATTAAATATTTGTTCTGTACTCTGCGGAAGAAGCAGTTTATCCGGAAATTGCCGTTGGCAGTGGTCAGGGTACCGATAATAAAACTCGATTCATCCCGCTTACCTTCATGGTTTACATTAAAACCACTGACCTTATTGCTACTGAAAAAAGCGGCAAGTGTTCCTTGAGCTGCCTGCCTGTCTACACTCTCCGAGCGATTCTGAATCACCAGATTCACCTTCTCTCCCAAATACCTGTTCAGCTCTTGGGAGTTTCCTTTCTTAAACGCAACGACCACGCCCACCGGTATGTCCTGTGCGAAGAGCGAAGTTACAGCGAATACGAGTCCGGCCATCCATAAAAGTACCCGTTTTTTCATAATCACAAGTATTATCGATACGCAAAGGTAAGTATTTAATGCTAAAAACAATATTTTTTTCTTATTTTTGTGCAATAAACAAGAGTTTGCACTTGAATGAAAACAACCCTTATCGTCGTAGGACGGACTGTAGAGCAGCATTATATCACTGCAATCAACGATTACATAGAGCGTACCAAACACTTCATTTCTTTCGATATGGAGGTGATTCCAGAATTGAAAAATACGAAAAGCCTGACACCCGAGCAACAGAAAGAGAAGGAAGGCGAACTGATAGCCAAAGCCCTTCAGCCGGGAGACGTGGTTGTGTTGCTGGACGAACACGGAAAAGAGATGCGGTCGGTGGAGTTTGCCCGCTGGATGGAGAAAAAGTTGGTAAACGTCAACAAACGCCTGGTATTTATTATAGGAGGACCTTATGGCTTTTCACAAAAGGTATATGACGCGGCACACGAAAAGATATCCATGTCGAAAATGACTTTTTCGCACCAGATGATCCGCCTGATCTTTGTAGAACAGATATACAGGGCCATGACCATACTGAACGGCGGACCCTATCACCATGAATAGGGTCATCCCCTATTCATGATTCATCAACCGGTGGGTTGCCATCTCTTCGTATTTCGTCCCCGGACGACCGTAATTGGCATACGGATAAATCGAAATGCCGCCACGAGGGGTGAAGATGCCGGTCACTTCAATGTATTTAGGATCCATCAGGCGGATCAGATCTTTCATGATTATGTTTACGCAGTCTTCGTGAAAGGCACCGTGATTGCGGAAACTGAACAGATAAAGTTTGAGGCTCTTACTCTCCACCATCTTCACATCGGGCAGGTAGCTGATACGTATTTCCGCAAAATCCGGCTGTCCGGTTATGGGGCATAGGCTGGTAAACTCCGGACAGTTGAAACGTACCCAGTAATCATTCTCAGGATGTTTGTTATCGAAGGCTTCCAATACCTCGGGAGCATAATCCTGCTTATATTCGGTCTTTCTTCCCAACAAAGAAAGCTGCTCTTTCAATTCGGTCATAATCTATTAATAATTAACGGTTTCTTTTACTTAAATACTCTTCCAGTCCCTGTTTGCGTAACTTACATGCCGGACAATGTCCGCATCCGTCGGCGGGAATCCCGTTGTAACAGGTCAGTGTCTCGTTCCGCACAAGATCGAACACACCGAGTTCGTCCGCCAGCGCCCAGGTTTCGGCTTTATCGATCCACATCAACGGAGTGTGAATGACGAACTGTTCATCCATCGCCAGGTTCAAGGTGACATTCAGCGACTTGATGAACGAATCCCGGCAATCGGGATAACCGCTATAATCGGTCTGTGAAACTCCCGTAACCAGATGGAAAGCTCCCTGCTCACGAGCAAAGACAGCGGCAATGCTCAGGAAAAACAGGTTGCGTCCCGGCACAAAAGTATTCGGAAATGAATCTTTGGGCTTGTCTTCGTCCATCGAGATACTGGTATCTGTCAATGAATTGCTGCCAAGGCTTCCGATAAAAGAGGTATCCATTACATGAAATTCCACTCCTGCCCTTTCGGCTATTCCCCGGGCCAACTCCACTTCGTGTGCATGCTTCTGCCCGTACAGGAAACTGAGCGCATATACTTTCTTAAAGTGTTTCTTCGCCCAGAAGAGACACGTTGTCGAATCCTGTCCACCACTGAACAGGACTACTGCTGAATCATTTTTCATCATTTATATTCTTGAAAATGTTGTTTTAAATTCTCCTATCAGATATCCTTTACCTTCAGTACATTGTAGGAGATGTCCGTATCGTAGACATCGCTTCCGTCAATTCGCTTAACGGCTTTCACGACACGGATGGTAATCGGAAGAATAATCACTTCGTAGAGAGACTTCAGTACGATTTGAGTACCCATCATCACCAGCAGTTCCGGCCAGGCAATCAGCCCTCCGAATGCTATGGGGAAGAAAATCAGTGAGTCGGCAGTTTCTCCCACCACCGTCGACCAAATGGCACGGGCGGAAAAGTTACGTCCGCCACTGGCCACTTTCATTTTACTCATGACGTAGGCATTGAGGAACGAACCGACCAGAAAAGCCAGCAGACTGGCTACTACGATACGGGGGGCCATGCCGAATACAAAATCAAAATGCTGTTCGCCTTCCCAGAAAGGGGCCGCCGGCAATGCCACGGCGATCAGTCCGAGGGCTACTACAAAGAAGTTCATGCAAAGCCACTCCAGATAATCAAACGGGCTTTTTTGAACCCCCATACTTCGGCTATACAGTCGTTGATAATGTAAGAGATGGGAAATACCAATAATCCGGCAGTAACAGTGATACTGCCTACCTGAATAACTTTGGTTTCAAGAAGATTGGCTGCAATCAGGCAAACATTGAACAGAATGCCGAGCAACATGAAGTACGGATACTTTTTCTTTCATAATTCCTGTTTTTTACGTGGTGTTCTAGAATACACGACCGTTATTCACGGCATCATACGTTTTCGGGCGGCAAAGGTAACAATTCTTTTTTAATCGACAAAATAACAATATATGTAACGGGGCATTACATATATTGTTATCGGAATAACATATAATGTAATGCCCGTCAGAATAGGACATCATACAATGATCACTTAACGTGCCTAAACCGTTATCCTTTACGAGAAATCTTTCAAATCCTGCTGCAATCTTTTACGGATCAGGAACAGACGGCTCTTGATAGTCCCTACCGGTAAATCCATCTTCTCGGCTATCTCACGATACTTGAACCCGGCCACGAACATCATAAAAGGCTTCTTCAGGTCTTCGGGAACAGCATTGATCACTTTGTAGAGCTCCTTCAGGTCGTAGATCGTCTCAAACCGGTTCCCCTCCTCGCCTTCCGTCATGGTTTGCGCATAGAGATTATAAGTAGAGTCGGTCATGTCTACTTCGCGCAATGACTTACGGTAATTATTGATAAAGATATTGCGCATGATGGTGTACATCCATCCCTTGAAATTCTGGGTATGCACAAATTTCTCTTTGTTGTCCAATGCCTTCAACAGACAATCCTGTACCAGATCATTGGCCGACTCCCTGTCGGCAGTCAATTTATACGCAAAATGCTCCAGTTCGGGCTGCATAGCCACTATCTTATGGGTAATATTCATCTTTTCCATTGCTCTTTTTCCTTTCTAATTATCGAATATGCAAAGATTCGCATTTTAAACGGTCTATGCTATAGCAATTCTTCCGCATAATTTGGCGATTTTTCCCTCGCCCCCTCAACCATTTCCCATTTAAGTTGTTCAATAGGGCAATTCACCTAAAACTTAACTTATAATGAAAACATTTTTTAGATCTGTAGCTATGCTACTCGGACTGGGACTCTTGCCTGTAGCGGCACATGCCCAGAAAAAAGTAATCATCGAAGATGAAGAACCGAACTCCGTGATGTTTGTATCGACAAACAAAGCCGGAGACGAGATTATCCGGATAATGAACGAAACACGCCTCCCGCGTTTCCACGAACCGAAGGCTCCACGCTTTGTACTGACCGACCGACAAGGAAAATTCGCACTGGGTATTGGTGGATATGTCCGGGCAACTGCCGAATATGACTTCGGAGGTATTGTGAAGGATGTGGATTTCTATCCGGCACTGATCCCCAACAAAGGTTCTGCCGACCGTGCCCGCAACCAGTTCCAGATGGATATCAGCACTTCCACCCTCTTCCTGAAGCTGGTGGGACATACCAAACGTTTAGGAGATTTCGTTGTTTACACCGCTGCAAACTTCCGTGGAGACGGAAAAACCTTCGAACTGCAAAATGCTTATGCCACCTTCCTCGGCTTTACCCTGGGATACAGTTATGGTAACTTTATGGACCTGGCCGCCCTACCGCCCACCATCGACTTCGCCGGCCCTAACGGCTCAGCTTTCTATCGTACCACCCAATTGAGCTACATGTGTGACAAACTGAAAAATTGGAAATTCGGCGTCGGTGTCGAAATGCCTTCGGTAGACGGTACCACGAACCAGTATCTTACCATCAACACCCAGCGTATGCCGGACTTACCGCTTCAGCACAGTATAACTGGAATGCCAACAGCCACTTGAAACTGGCTGCTATCGTACGCAGCATGACTTACTCGAGTTCTGTGGACAACAAGGCACATTCAAAAGCCGGATACGGCCTTCAGGCTTCGACTTCCTTCAACGTAACTCCGAAATGGCAGGTATACGGACAGGTGAATTACGGAAAAGGAATCGGACAATATCTGAATGATTTGAGTAACCTGAATGTGGATATCGTTCCCAATCCGGAGAAAGAAGGGCGTATGCAGACGCTCCCCATGTTGGGATGGTTCGCCGGGCTGCAATATAACATCAGCAAAAACGTCTTTGTATCGGGCACTTACAGTCTGTCACGTCTTTATTCGGAACATACCTATCCGAGCGACGAGCCCGATATGTACCGGAAAGGCCAATACCTGGTAGCCAACCTGTTCTGGAATGTAACCAGCAACTTGCAGGTAGGTGCCGAATATCTAAGGGGCTGGCGCACAGACTTCAGCAGCAATACCCGCCATGCCAACCGTATGAATGCATTGGTACAATATTCGTTCTAACTTTTTATAAATCTCTCCGAACTCTAACGTAAAAAAAGTCTAAGGACGAACCCTGCCCCGTCTCTGTTGTTACCCTACGGAGATGGGGCTAAAAATAAAATTTCACCACACAGGGATTATCATCTTCCACCTTTTACTCAGCACCCGATATTCTTCCTCGGGAAGGATACTCTTATAATTCTCCAGCTCTTCTGTCGGAACGATGCAAAGCATAAAATCCTCGGTTAACACTTCCGGATCGATTCGGATACCCTCTCGTGTCTTCTCAAAATAGAAGACAGCTCCATCCTTTTTGCGATAAAAAAGATTTGTGTATTTCCATTTGGGCTTGGATGCCAAGCTGAGCAATTGAGCATAATAGTACTTTCCGTTTTGGTACTGATTGGTGAAATTAAAGGCTATTTTACCAGTTTCACGATATTCGTTCAGCCGCCTGTCCTCCTCCTGCGTGTGTCCGGATTCGAATTGAAATGATATTGTGCTATATTTATATTCTGTTCTCCCATATCCCAGCGATAGGCTACACGGAAGCTATCGCTCGTAAGTTCGTAGACCTCTTCATAAAAAGCGGGAGCAAAGTAAGCTTTGCCCTGATAGGAATAGAACATATCCCTACAAGCCCAGTTCAACCAGAAATCATCGGACCAGAACTCATTGATCAACTTCGCCGAATCGGCATCCAACCGCATGATACAAGCCCCGTCATCCTTGTTCTGCGCCGACCACGTCAGCAGATCGCCATCCGGAGTCAGTCCAATCTCCTGAAAGTTCATTTTCTGCGGCAATATCTTTCTGTCTATAAACGAACCATCCAAACGATAGGTATACATCGATCCGAAAGGAGATAACATATATACCCGGTTCCGCTGCTCACTGATAACGGCATCATAAACCTGTGAATATTCACCGGGACCCTGTCCTACTCGCCCGATAGAACGAAGGTAGTTCCCCTTCTTGTCAAAAGCCATCAACGTGATATGCCTGAAGGTGGGATAATCCTGAGTCAATATATAAGTAGTATCCCCAGAAACCCGTACTCTCAAGATTCTGGCCAGCAGACAACTGTCCGAAGTTTCCAACGGAATCACTTCAACTTTAGAAAAGAAATCGGAAACAGAAACAGGAGTTTCCTTCAACTCTACTTTCAGAACATCGGGCTCTTCCACAGAGGGAGTCCGATTACAAGAGCTGCAAACAAAGCTCAGAGCAACGAGGAAAAGAATAAATGTGTTTTTCATATCTTGCGGGATTAGAAAAA
>ENA-OQIC01000462-OQIC01000462.1-human-gut-metagenome-genome-assembly--contig:-NODE-462-length-18072-cov-5.742324_pt1 | contig 18072 bp, 23 predicted proteins | sample MGYA00242572_ERZ504736 | MGnify/ENA primary metagenome ERZ504736 (study PRJEB26092, sample SAMD00036201) | human gut metagenome | host: Homo sapiens | study: EMG produced TPA metagenomics assembly of... | reverse complement strand
ACATTCTAGAGTTATCAGCTTTATTACAGTTTTATTTCGTAGTGTTTCTTTTTTTCTTATTTGTTGAGTTCGTCTATTTTTATGATAATATAGAAGTAAGATATCATTTATTATGCAAATGGAAAGGAGATTATTATGCTAAAAAAAAGAACGCCTCCAGTGGATTCTTGAAAAAGTCAATGTCAAAGGCATCATTACCGTTAATGATGTCATTAAAGAGCTTGGCGTTTCAGATATGACTGTCAGACGAGACTTGGATGAGCTTGATAAAGACGGCTTACTTATCCGCATCCACGGTGGTGCACAGAGCATTGATAGCCCAAAAATCAGAAGTAAACACGAAAAATCAAACACTGAAAAACAAGAACTTCAAATTGAAGAAAAACGTGCTATCGCTAAATTCGCTAGTCAGCTTGTTCAAGAAGGAGAAACAATTTTTATTGGACCAGGAACGACACTCGAACATTTTGCAAGTGAACTCGTCGCCAAAAATATTCGAGTTATTACAAACAGTTTGCCTGTTTTTAACATTTTAAATGAAAATAAAAACACCGATTTAATCTTAACTGGTGGAGAATATCGTGATATTACAGGCGCTTTTGTCGGATCTTTGACTGCCAACTACCTCCAAAACCTAAAATTCTCAAAGGCTTTTGTGAGTGCCAATGGTGTATTTGGTGATTCTATTGCCACATATAGTGAGAGTGAAGGAGAAATTCAACGTATCGCACTTGATAACGCCATTGAAACATTCTTGCTCGTTGACCATGAAAAATTCGACAAATACGACTTTTACGATTTCTATCGCATTAGCGATATCAATCATCTGGTAACCGATTCTGCTATTACCAGCGACACCAAAGAAAAATTCGGTCCACTAACCGATATTATCGTTGCCACAGACTGATTTTAGTCACAAAGAAACTGCTTATCCCCTGATAAACAGCTTTTTTATGAATTTATCAATCAACAAAAATCCCTACACTTGCTGGTGTAGGGATTTTTATATTGTATTCTAGAATAGTTTTGTTTTGGAAAAATTAGCGAATAGCTGCTTCTGTTTCAGGGTCGAAGAAGTGACCTTTAGCCACATTTAAAGTCAATTCAACTTGTTCACCTGGTTCATAAGTATCACGCGCATCTGTACGTGACACGAGTTCAACATCACCAGATTTGACATAAAGCATTGTTTCAGCCCCAAGCAATTCTGACACAGTTACTTCTGCTTTGATTGTTGCACCAGGATAAGTATCGCGGACCAATGGATTGTTTGAAATATCTTCCGGGCGAATACCAAAGATAACTCTTTTACCATTATACCCTTTTGTTTCAAGCAATTTCTTTTGACCTTCTGGCAAAGTTATCTTGAAGCCAGCATCATTGACCAAAGCATCGCCTTCAACCATTGCTTCAAAGAAGTTCATGGCGGGGCTACCGATAAATCCTGCAACAAATTTATTAGCAGGACGGTTATAAAGTTCTTGTGGTGTACCAATTTGTTCGACACGACCAATTGTTCCTGAACCGTCAGGATTTTTTGTAGAACTCATGATAACAATACGGTCAGCAAGTGTCATGGCTTCTGTTTGGTCGTGAGTAACGTAGATTGTTGTTGAACCAATACGACGGTGGATTTTGGCAATTTCAGCACGCATTGACACACGCAATTTAGCATCCAAGTTTGACAAAGGTTCGTCCATCAAGAACACTTTGGCATCACGGACAATGGCACGCCCCATGGCAACACGTTGTCGTTGACCACCTGAAAGGTCAGCAGGTTTACGTTGAAGAAACTCTGTCAAGCCAAGAATTTCAGCAGCTTCACGAACACGTTTGTCAATGTCATCTTTTTTATATTTTCTAAGTTTTAGCCCAAATGCCATGTTATCGTAAACAGTCATGTGTGGGTAAAGGGCATAGTTTTGGAAAACCATGGCAATGTCACGGTCTTTTGGTGCTTTGTCATTAACAACTTCACCATCAATTTTAAGTTCACCTTCTGTGATGTCCTCAAGACCAGCAACCATACGAAGTGTTGTTGATTTACCACAACCTGAAGGTCCTACGAAAACGATAAATTCTTTATCTTTGATGTCAAGATCGAAATCTTCAACAGCATAATGACTTGCATTTGGATATTTTTTGTAAATGTGGTTAAGGTTTAATTCTACCATTTTGTAACTCCTTTAATCTATGTGGCTTTATTATAACAAAGATAACGCTTACATACTATAGACAGAAATGACAAGATTTGTGCAAAGTGCCCAAAAATTATGGCATCATGATTAGGAGATAGCAAAAAGCAAGGCTATCAAGATTTTTCAAATTCAAACCAGACAACAATCGAAATTTTTCTAATTTATATTGAAGTGAATTTCGATGAATATAAAGACTTTGTGCCGTTTTGGCAAGATTTCCCTGCTCCTGCCACATGGCAACAATGATAGCTCGAATATCCTTGCTATCATCAATAGATTGCAATATTTTGTGTTTTATCGTTGGAATATCAAGATGACGTGCAAAGTCTAACAACAACATTTCAGAAAACGTCGCCACCCGTTCGTTACCACGATAGTGACTCACATCAGAAAAAAGCTTGGTTTCTTCATCGAAATAAGCCTGCAAATCATTTGCTTGCAATTTACTCCAGCCATTGCCAAAGAAAACAGTCAATTTAATCCCAAAATCATTTTCCAAAGTTGGTAAAACATCTTTTACCAATTCTTCTACCTCAATCAGCTCTGATTGATCCAGCAAAAGAATGGTCCGATTATCTGAAAGACTGACTTCTGTAATCATATTTGGTAAAAGAGTTGCTAAAAAATCAACCAATTCTTCTGGTAATCGATATTGATGGTCAATGTAAATCATCTGAAGGCGTTTGTACTCTTGGGGTAAACTGCCCTTTTTTTGCACCAAATACTGATACCAAGGATTTTCAGAAACACGACTAGCTGAAATCGTCATCTTTTTAAGCGTCAGCAATGCTTTTTCACGCTCACTAAGACTGGCTAGAGGAAGATAATAAGACGTTCCATTTTCTTCTAAAATAAGCCATTCTTCTGGATTTTGGATATTTCCTTTTGATGTCGCTTCAGGAAACAATTCATCTAGTGACATGATTTACCTCCATTTTTAATAACTGTTGCGAAATTAATACCAGTTTTATATTAATTCAATGCAATAAGTCTCTACTTCAATCAAGGGATTAGCGTGCCTTAGTATCCAAGATAATGGTAACAGGACCATCATTGACAAGACTAACATACATATCAGCTCCGAAAACGCCTGTTTCAACAGGAACGTATTGCGCTAGTGCTTCATTGAAGGCATTGTATAATTGCTCGGCTTTGTCAGGTTTGGCAGCACCAGTAAAGGCTGGTCGGTTACCCTTTTTCGTATCCGCAAACAAGGTAAACTGTGACACCGATAAAATGCTTCCCTTGACATCTTGAACAGATAAATTCATTTTTCCCATATCATCTGAAAAATCCGCATATTCGTGATTTTTCGCACCGCATAATCAAGGTCCTCTTGCTCATCATCTGGACCGACCCCAACCAAAAGCAACAAGCCTTGTTTAATATCACCGACAAGCTCCTCATCAATCACGACTTGGGCTTTCTTGACACGCTGAATAACAACTTTCATATACAATCCTTTCTAAAAAAGCGGGCTGACAAAGTCAACTCGCTTGAAAAACGCACTCATTACCCATTTGTTCGTTTGACAGAGTAAACATCTGGAATAATTTTGATTTTATCAACGACAGTTGTCAATGCTGTTAAGTTTGGAATGGCAAAGCTGACGTGAATATTAGCAAATTTCATATCTTTACTTGGTTGGGCATTGACAGTTGAAATATTCTTAGTGGCATTTGATAACACTTGAAGCACATCATTGAGCAAACCTGAACGATTAAGTCCGTAAATGTCAATTTCAGCCAAGTAATCATTGCTGGCACTAGTATCATCCCATTCAACTTCAATAAGACGTTGTTCGTAACCCTCTTGGCTCTTGATATTATGACAATCTGCACGGTGAATAGCCACCCCACGCCCCTTAGTGATATAACCTTCGATTGGGTCTCCTGGGACTGGGTTACAACATTTGGCAATACGCATCAAGAGACCTGAAGCTCCTTGGATAATAACGCCATTTTCGCTACGAACTTTCAGAACATCTTTGTTTTCGGTTTTAACTTCGCCACCGTTCATCAGTTCTTCGGCTTCAGCTTTCGCCTTCGCACGTTCTTCTTCACGGCGTTCTTTTTCTGTCAATCGATTAAAGACAGAAGCAGCGCTAATTTCACCAAAACCGACAGCAGCGTACAAGGCTTCTTCGCTACGAACGCTAAAGCGTGGCAAAATTTCTTCAATATGCTTTTTATCAAGGTATTTGTTAGCCACATAGCCTTGCTCTTGGAAATAATCCACTAAAAGCTCGCGACCTTTATTAATTGAGGTTTCTTTATCTTGATTTTTGAAAAATTGGCGAATGCGATTGCGAGCTTTATTGGTTTTGACAATTTTAATCCAATCACGACTTGGACCAAATGAATTAGGATTAGTGACAATCTCAACCACATCACCTGTTTTCAATTTAGCGGTCAGTGGCACCATACGTCCGTTAACCTTAGCACCAACTGCTTTTTCCCCAACCTGCGTATGGATAGCATAGGCAAAGTCAATCGGACCTGAATCTTTTGGCAATTCTTGCACGGCACCTGTTGGTGTAAAGACATAGATACGTTCTGAGAAAATATCCTGCTTAACCGAATCAACGAAATCAACCGCATCACCGTTTGAAGCGTCTTGCAATTCCACCAATTCCTTAATCCAGTTCATGCCGACGGCTTGTTCTTGGTTGTCAACTTTCCCTTTGATACCTTGCTTGTAAGCCCAGTGAGCAGCAACCCCGTATTCGGCAACTTGGTGCATTTCTTTGGTACGAATTTGAATCTCAATCGGACCTTTTGGACCATAAACTGTCGTATGAATAGATTGGTAACCATTAGCTTTAGGCGCAGCAATGTAATCCTTAAAACGACCAGGCATTGGACGCCACAATTCATGAATATAGCCGACCATGGCATAAACATCGCTCGGCGTTTCCATAATACAACGAATGGCAATCAAATCGTAAATTTGGTCAAAACGTTTTTTCTTGTCACGCATTTTGCATAAATCGAGTAAATGTGTTTTGGTCGTCCGTAAACTTCACCATAAAGCCCTTGTTCTTGCGTGTAATCCTTGATTTTCTTAACAATTTCATCAACCAAAGCTTCACGTTCACGACGCTTTTCTTTCATCATGTGAGAAATCTTGTAGAACTCAATTTCATCAAGATAACGGAAGGACAAATCTTCCAATTCCCACTTGATACGGCTAATCCCCAAACGATGAGCTAGGGGTGCATAGATTTCCATTGTTTCTCGTGAAATACGCTCTTGCTTATCTTTACGCAGATGTTTTAAAGTGCGCATATTGTGGAGACGGTCTGCCAATTTAACCAAAATAACACGAATGTCCTTAGACATCGCCATCAACATTTTACGGTGATTTTCTGCCAATTGTTCTTCATGTGATTTGTACTCAACTTTACCAAGTTTTGTAACACCATCGACAATATCACGAACATCTTTGCCAAATTCCGCTTCAATGTCATCTAAAGTAACTTCAGTATCTTCAACAACATCATGCAAAAAACCGCAAGCTACCGTCACCACATCAAGATGCAAATCTGCTAAAATACCTGCAACTTGGATAGGGTGAATAATGTAAGGCTCACCTGATTGCCTAACTTGAGAAATATGTGCTTTTGTTGCGTAATCCAATGCCTTTTGAACAATTGCCACATCAGATTCGCTCATGTATTGGGCTGTGAGTGCAACCACCTCTTCGCCCGTTAAATTCACAGTTTTTGCCATAAAGACCTCTTCAGATTGATATTGTATTTATTTTAACACTAAACTGCCTAAAATACCAATTCATAAGCCAAAAAGCCACGTTTTGGAAGGAGAAATGTGCTAAATATTATCCAAATAAGAAATAGCCAAACTTAGAACAAATAAAATCTGGCGAATTGGCGCTTATTCCTCATTTCTTGCTGACTGACCGACAGCCTAAACCACCGCGTATAGCAATATAATGACATAAAGAAAGCTGAGCACTTTTGTCTCAGCTTTCTTTCACTCTTTTTCAACTTACTTTCCACCTAAAATCTGGTGAACCTTGTCGTTAAATTTTGGCAAGTATTCGTGACCGTATTCTGGGTAAAAATAAAGTTTTTTCGGTGCTTGAATGTGGTTATAAACAGCAAATTGTGTTTTTGGGTGACAAACTCGGTCTTCTAAGCCCATCGCCCATATCACTTCTGCTTGGATACGGTCCACCAAATATTGAATATCAACATAATCTAAAGCAGCAAATACAGCTTCTTCTCGTTCATGAAGTGGGTCACGATAGCGGAAATAGTATGCCAACTCCTCATAAGCTGATTGTGTGACCTCTAAACCATATGCGGTACGATAATCGCTTAAAAAAGGATACTGCACAAATGTCCGTTTAACCTTTGGACACAGCGCCGCACAGACAAGCGCTAAAGCTCCGCCTTGTGATACGCCGTAAGAAGCCATTTTAGAACTATCCACAAATGGCAGACGACTCACCACATTTGTCAGTTGGTAAACGTCCTGAAAAACCGCACGATAAAAAAGCTTCTCTGGACCGTCCTCAATGCCACGGATAAGGTGTCCTTTCAAGGTGCCACCACTTGTTTGCAAACGGTCTTCTGACTCGCCACCTTGCCCTCGAACAGACAAGGCAACCACAACATAGCCTTCAGACACAAAAGCTAATTTATCCGACCAATCACCGACATCACTATGATAACCATGAAATTGAAAAATAACAGGGTGTTTCGCACTTGATTTCTTTGGCAAAAGCAGTTGAGCATAGATTTTTGACTCATGAACACCTGTAAAATACAAGTCATAACACTCTGCCACTTTTGATGTAAAATCAGTCGGTGTCAATTCATAATGAAGCCCCAGCGAATCCACCTCTTTTTTGGCTTTATCCCAAAATCGTCAAAATCATCAGGCTTATCTTGACGCCCTTGGTAATCGCCCCACTCTCTCAAAGCATCTTCTGTTTTCATTGCCTACCTCTACTTTCAATAAATAAACGTTAGGCGTTTTAGGATTTCTTGAGCAATGATATTAGCGCCAACCAATGTTGGGTGAACACCGTCATCACCTGTCAATTCACGTCTGCCATAAAGCAATGCCTGCTCATTCATCAAGCCATCCAAAGGAACCAATTCCAATTTAAACTCACGCGCAAGATGACGGACAATTTGAATCTTAGGGTCCAAATCTCGACGCCATTCCATACGGTCTTCTGGATAGTCCAACACAAATGGTTCCATTAACAAAATGCGCTCAATTCCTGCTTGTTTCAATGCTTGCAGAAGCTGACGATAGACATTTTCAAAACGTTGTTGTTCTTCTTGACTAGCAAAGCCATCTTTACCAACCAAGTGCCAAACATCATTGATACCAACCATTAAAATGACAGCATCGGGTTGGCAAGATAAGCAATCGTCCACACGATTTAACAAATCTTGAACCTTATCACCACCAACACCTCGATTGTAAAAATGCAATCCTAACTCTGGAGAACGATCCAGTAAATCTGCCGCTACAATGCTCACATAGCCATGTCCTAGACTATCTGGATTACTTTTATCACGTCCCCACTCCGTAATGCTATCTCCGAAAAAAACGATACGGTCATGTTTCTTAATTTCCATAGGCTACCTCACTTAGTGTTTAAAAAATTTGAAGCGGCTCCTAATAAGTTGGCGTCATTTTTAAATTGACAACTTTTAAGTTCGTAAGTTAATTCACTGGCTTCAGTGTCATGAATTAATTTTTGAATACGTTTATCAAGTTCAGATACCAAATCTGGTCGAACTGAGATACCGCCACCGATACCGACCAAATCTGGGTTGAAGCTGACAAGGCAATTGAAAATACCAGTAGCCAAAGCATCATACAAGCCTGCCAAAGCAGCCTTAGCTTCTTCATCTCCACTATCTGCTAAATCAAACAAGTCTTTCCCAGAAAAATCAGTTAAGCCATGAGCTTTAGCATAACGGTCAGCTACTTGAACTGGGCTAGCAAGCGTGCTTAATGTCTTACCATTTTCGATAATCATATAGCCAAATTCACCACCGAAAAGGCTGCTACCTTTGTACAATTGACCATTTTGACAAACTGCACCGCCAATACCAGAACCAATGATAAAGTAAAGGGCATTTTTGCTGTCTTGACCAATACCAAATTTGCTTTCAGCTAGACCTGCACAGTTGGCATCATTTTCAATAGCAACAGGAAGCCCAAACAAAGCTTCTAATTCATCAACAATTTTGAAGCGGTGAATATATGGAATCGCACTAAGCCCTTTGATAACACCTTCTTCTGTATCTACGGCACCCGGGCTTGATATGGCAACACCTTTTGTATCAGCATCTGATAATTCTTTAAAGACTTGATACAGATTTTCTTTCATTTCATCCCAAGTTTTTGGCGTAGCAAAAGAACTTTTCTTTTCGATACTACCATCTTGGTAAAGACCGTATTTTACAGATGTTCCACCAATATCAAACACAACTAAATTCATTTTTTTCTCCATTCTAAGTGACGGAGATTGCCATTAATTATGTGTTAAAACAATCTCCACTGAAAATTCATCATAACGATGGGTACTGATTGAATACTCAAAAACGGCACCTGTGCTTAGGTAACCTGTTTGAACGGCAATCGCAACTGGGTCCCCTTTTTCCAAGTCTAGGTATTCAGCTTCCATATCCGTTGCACGACGTACTGTAATCGTACGGTGACCAGATTGGATTTTTAGCCCTAAACCACTTTCGATATAATCATAAATTGAGCTTTCAACATGCTCTAATTTCAGACCGTTAATTAAATCAATCGGCATATATGTTTCTTCAATAACCGTTGGTTTATCATCAACAATACGCACACGATGAATTTTGTACACAAAACTTGTTTCTTTAATTTTTAATTTGTCTGCAATTTCAGGCGTTGCTTTTACCACAGAAAAGTCAATCACCTTACTTGTAATGTTCTTGTCTGGATAGAATGCGGTTGTCCCCATCATTTGAATGTCCATCAACATTTTTTCCATTTTTTCAACAGATAGGTCCATCACAAAAGTTCCAGCACCACGACGCTTGTAAATTAATCCCTCTGCAACTAGCATATCCAAAGCCTTTTTAACCGTCATTTTACTAACATCGTAAAATTGACAAAGGTCTTTTTCAAAAGGTAATTGCTCATTTGGCTGATAAACACCTTCTAAGATTTTCTTGCGAACATCATTTGCAATACGATTATATTTTTCCATTTTTTCTCCTCTGCTCATTTTGATTACTCTTTTCCTTACTTTTATTGTAAACTAGAACGCAAGAAGTTCCAAATGTTATTTATCAATTTGTTGCAAATAATAAATTTTTCCGTTAAAATCACCCGGCATTTCGCGCGACCAATACTCATTTTCTCTACTGATATAATTTTTTCCTAAAACAATACCGATAGAAGTTAGGTCACGTCCATACCTTACCTCGTCTTTATCTTTTCCGAGAATATGATAGGCTTTATCAGGTCGAGACCAACTAATTTTAAACGTTCGTAAATTGGATTTGGTTGCGCCAAAATCGTATAATAGCCAACCAAAGCTTCTGTTCTTTCTTTATTGACAACCAGCCAGCCGACATGGTTTTTGTCCATCAAATCCAAGCGATAGAAAATACCATTTTGAATCAATTCTTGATAGGTATGGTATTCTTTAATCTGCGCTTTTACAGCTTCTTTTTCCTCTTCTGTCAAAGCTAATGGATTTAATTCGTAGCCAAAGACACCAAACATGGCAACGTCTTTTCGCATATCAAGTGATGTCACACGTGCGACTTGATGATTAGGCACCGCTGAAACATGGGCACTCATGTTGATAACGGATAGACCATAGAAGTCCCCCATTGAATAGTCAAACGTTCCACCGCGTCCGTATCATCGCTTGTCCAGATTTGTGGCGAATAATAAAGCATTCCAGGGTCAAAACGTGCCCCGCCACCCGCACAAGATTCAATAAGAACATCAGGAAATGCCTGATTTAGTTTTTCGTATAAGCTGTAAACACCCAAGATGTAACGGTGGTTAACCTCACCTTGCTGTTTACTTGGCAAATGACTTGAAAAACTTTCTGAAATGTAGCGGTTCATGTCTAACTTAATGTAATCAATCGGCACCGTTGATAACAAACGTGCCATTTGATTGTAAATTGCTTCGACCACTTCTGGATTGCCAAAATCAAGCACAAATTGATTACGACCATGCGAAATGTTTTTTTCTGGATTGCCAATGACCCAACCTGGATGTTCTTTAAACAAATCAGTATCATCAGAGACCATTTCTGGCTCAAACCAAAGCCCAAATAACATTCCTTTTTCTTTGATAGCCTTAGCTAAATAAGCAAGTCCGTCTGGTAATTTTTCTTTGTTTTCCGTCCAATTACCAAGTGAACCCGTGTCACTATTTCGCTTGCCAAACCAACCGTCGTCCAAGACAAAAAGTTCAATTCCTAATTTACTGGCTTCCTCAGCCACTTCTAAAATCTTTTCTTGATTAAAATCGAAATACATCGCCTCCCAACTATTTAGTAAAACAGGGCGTTTTTTATTTTTCCATGAACTTCGTATTAAATGTTCTTTATAAAAATCATGAAAAACCTGACTCATCCATTAAAGCCCGACTGGTTCACAACCAAGACAGCTTCAGGAGATTCGAACAGTTGTCCTGGATAAAGTTGCCAATCAAACTGGAAGGGATTGATACCCATTTGTATGCGTAGGGTATTGTAGTTGTCTAATTCAATTTGGGCTAAAAAGCTTCCACTATAAATCAAACTAAAGCCATATACTTGTCCATTATTTTCGGTTGCTTCTGGTGAACAAATGGCAAGGAAAGGGTTGTGAACATGACTGCTGTGCCCTCTCGTGCTTGAAATATTTTGGATACCTTTTTGAATGGAACTACGCGACAAATGATTTTCACGTGCCCAAGCACCATCTAAATGAACCCAGTCATAATTCTCATTTGGAAGGTCTAAACTAAAACTAGCAAAACGTTTAATCGAGACCGTTTGTGTGTCCTTGTTAATGATTTTTGCTGACGCGTAATGATAGGATAATTCGCATAAATCGCATAATGCAATTCAAGCTCTAAATCAGCATAGTCATCTTTCAAACAAACAATCAACGTTTCAACATCTTCTTCATTTCCAAAAGTCCCTGGAAGAGCACCCGTTACCGTCTTTCCTTTTTCAATACGATAGCCCACATAGCGAAAATGTGAAATCAAATCTCCCGTCGGATATTGAATTTCTAAAGCAGGATAGCGAAAATCCGTCGTCCCAAATACGGGATACTCTTGCTTAATATGCTCAAGCGACATTAAGCTCGACCCCATATAAAGATTATTTCCTGGGCGAATTTCACGCTCAATCAAAAAGGTAAACGATTCGTAATCAGAAATGGCAGGTCCGCAATATAATTGCTCTAAAACCCCTGTTCTCTCCATTACTCTAAACACATACGATACTTTTCCATTGGTCAAATGAAAAGAAAGTTCTTCCTCATTAATGAGAATCATGACTTGACTCCTTTAAATTGTACTTTTTGAATACGTCCAACAAGATAAAAATAAATTCCTGGGAACAATAACCAGCCCAACATTGTTTTGGTTAATGTTAACCACACAAAGATAAAAGCAAGAAGAAAGGCTAAAATAACCTTTTGAAAGTCCTGTTTCATTTCAAGAAGGCTTTGATAAAACTGATTTTCTCCGCTTGACGACTGTGTTTTAACGTAATAAATCACGATAACTAACCAGACTAGCCAAGCAAGCCCACCAATATAAAACATGGCAAACGATAACTGGCTGATATTGACCAGACTAAGTAACCAACCAGTCAATCCCAAGCTAAAGAAGAAAGTCATCATAGCCGAAATCACTTTAGCATAAGGAATACTTTCTTTTTGCTTTAACAAATCTCTAAATCGCAACGTCTGAGGATTTTCAGAAGTGAAATAAAGAGACACTATCTTTATGGCAAAGACCCAGCCATAAACAAAACCTCTACTTAGCAAAGCCAGCCAGAAGAGCACTGAGCCCTTCATGACGGTATAAACTAAGTTAACAGCATCTATCAAACGCGATGATTTTTCGGTCATAGCTGTTCCTTTCTAGACAATTTCTAAATCTTTCTATTTTACTGAACCAGCAACACCATTGTAGATGTACTTTTGAAGTGATAAAAAGACAATTAAAATTGGCAAAATAACGATGACAACCCCTGCCAAAATAACAGGCCAATTAGTTCCGTAAGGTCCCTTAAAGGCAAAGAGCGCTGTTGAAATAACTTTCAAATTACGGTCTGGCATATAAAGGAAAGGATTGTAAAAGTCATTGTAAACACCGACACCACTGATAATTAACATGGTAACAATCGGAGCTTTCAAATTTGGGAGAATAATGCGCCAGAAAATACCAAAATGACTAGCACCGTCAAGATAAGCTGATTCATCAAGAGAAATTGGAATTTCATCCAGATATTGTAAAAAGACATAGACGGAAATAACATCAGTTCCCAAATTGAGCAAAATAACTGACCAAATTTTGTTAAACAATCCAAGTGAATTGATGATTTGGAAAGTTGCAACTTGGCTAGTGATACTCGGAATCAGCATTGCCAACATAAAGAGCGTCAAGATAAGCTTTTTCAGTTTAAAATCAAATCGACTAACCGCATAAGCAAACATTGAGGCAAGAGTCAATTTCCCAACCATACTAACCACAAAGATAAGCAACGTATTTTTAAAACCGAGCAACATTTGCCCATTCACAAAAGCCGTCTTATAATTTGAGAAATCTAGTGATTTTGGTAATTCCAAAACACCCGTACTCAAAAATTCAGTATTTGATTTGAATGAGCCGATAAAGACAACCAAAATCGGCAAAATCGCAACGGTTGCTCCAATTAGCAAGATAAGGTATTGAAGAATTTTTCCAACTGTTATTTTTTTCGTTTTCATCAGACATTCTTCCTTTCACTAGTAACAACCTTTTGAATCACAGAAACAACAATAACGATAAACAAGAGAATGATTGCCATAGCCGATGCCAAACCGACTTTATTGTACTTGAAGGCTGTATCAATGGTTTGAATAACGAAAGTTGATGTTTCATTTGAACCGCCTGTCATGATATATGGAATATCAAAGACGCTTAGTGAACCACTCACACCCAAGATAATGTTAAGAAAGACAATGTTTCGAATACTTGGAATGATAATGTATCTAAATTGATTCCAGCGATTAGCACCGTCAATCTCAGCTGCTTCATAGACTTCAGGGTTAATAGACTGAATCGCTCCTAAGAACACCAAGAAATTAAACCCTGTGTAACGCCAAACAGATGTAAACGCAAGCGAGATATTATTGATTGAACGGTCTCCCAACCAAAGTCTGATTTGGTCTCCAAGACCAATAGCTTTCAAAACCGTATCAAGCGTTCCACCGCCTTTATAGAAATAAAGGAAGATAAAACCAATCGCAACACCATTTAGAAGATATGGGAAGAATAAAATCCCTTTCCAAAAATTAGCAAACTTCACTTTGAATGAAAGAATCGTAGCAAATAACAGTGCAATTCCTAATTGGAAAAATGTTGCAATAAAGTAGTAGAGACTTGTTTTAAAAACTGAAAAGTAATTCGGATTTGTTAAAACCGTTTTATAATTATCAAGCCCAACAAAATTTGAATTTTGACTATAGCCATTCCAATCTGTCAAACTGTATTGGATCATTTTTATCAATGGATAATATGAAAAGACAAGCAACAGAAGAACTGGAATAATGGTGAAAGAGAAAACAAGAATCCGTTTTTCCCATTCTTTACTCAATTTACTTTTTGTCATAATAACCTCCACCATGACAAAGATGCTTTCGCATATTTAACACTAAATGAGCATAAGTAAGGAAGCCAGACATTTTTCGACTCCCAAACTTTCCCATCTCACTAAATTGAATTTTAGTTATCTGAAACCACCTTGATGGCGTTAGCCATCGTGTGTTAAAGTCTTTCATAATGTCATCAAATGATTCTTTTGAATTTCCAACAGCAGCGTCAATGATACGTTGTTTTTCAGTATCAGTAGAACCGATACCTAATTCAGATTCATTATTAATGTCGCTAAAGAGTGACTCTTTACCTTCTGGAGCTGGATTTTCTTCAATCAATTCAACGCCCGCATCTTGACTATCTTGAAGTGCTTTTGGATATTCTGCGCCTTTCACAGTTGGAATACCACCATTGTCAACTGCGTAGTCAGATTCATTAACCATCCAGTCGATGAATTTTCGGGCTGCTTTTTTGTGTTTACTGTTAACATTAATACCGTAGTTGTAGTCACCACCGATTGGCATATATTGTTTGCCATCAGATGCTGTTACTGGGAATGCTTCAAACATAATGTTGTCCGCATTATCTTCATTGATTTTTGAATTTGTGGAACTGCCCAACTTCCAAGTACCATAACAGCTACTTTACCATTTGCCAAGTCAACTTTTGATTGTTCCCAATCACTTGTTGTAGGGTCAGATTCAATCAACCCTTCTTTAGCTACTGTGTAAAGAGTGTTGTAGATAGTGTACATTGTGTCACCTTCATCAAAGGGTGATGTATCTGAAGTCATTTCATTAGTGAAATCAGGGTCACCTGATACACCTGGACGCGTGAAGTCCCAGTTAGATAAGGTCCAACCAGCAGCATAGTTTGTATAAAGTGGGACAATGCTACTATCATTTTCTTTTATTTTCTTAAGTGCAGCAATGAAATCCTCTGTTGTCTTAGGGAATTCTGTAATACCTGCATCTTCAAAGACTTTCTTATTAACAACCAAACCAGTTGCATTCATTTGGCTCGGAATACCGTATTGAACACCTTCATATGAACGGTCATTAAGCCTAAGTATTTTTCTGATAATTCTTCTGTGTCACCAAGTGGTTCAAAGAAGTTTTCATAATCTTTCGGGCTAATATCACCAGGAATCATTAAAACGTCGCCGTACTCTTTACTGTTCATACGAGTTTTCATTTGACCTGCATAATCAGTAATGGTTTGTACTTCAACTTTAATATCAGGATATTTCTCGTTAAATTTTGCAATGTACTCATCCCATTTACCGTTAGTTTCCCAATCGGTCTTATGGTTGATGAATGTAATTGTTTCAACATCGCTATCACTGCTTCCGCTTGAACAACCAACTAATGTCACGGCTGCTAATGCAGTCATCCCAATTGTAAGCAAACCTTTTTTCATAGGTTCTTCCTCCTAATTTTAACTTCTTTTTTGTTTACGCTTACATTATAACACTTTATGTCTAAAAAGTATATACTTTTGTTGAAAATATTTTGTGCTTTATTTTATTGCAATAAGTTGACCGAGGGGCAACTTGGTTTCTTTACATTATGTGACATAACAAAAGACTTATATAATTTTTAAAAATTCAAATTTATTTTGATTTTATATATACTTTTAAGACATTGTATTATAATCATTTTAGAAACACATCCTAAAAGTTTTGTATTATTTTTGTACACATCTACTAGTAGTTTGTAAAGAGGAGGCTTTTTTCTGAAAAACATTATTTCATAACATTCGGAGATGACATTATGTCTTAACGCTTTTTTGGAGGAGAAAAAAACATTATGAAAAAAGCATTAGTTGGATTTTTAGCGCCCCTAACTGTCGTTGCCGGTCTCGCATCAGCTCAAGGGGTAAAAGCTGACGAAATCATGTCAGGAAATACTTCCAAAGTTACCACAAAACATAGTGGTAAAGCTCTTGACGTTGCAGCAAACTCTAATGATGACAGTGGTGACCACGTCATCATCATGTCTTACGCTAGCCTAACACCAGAGGAAACAAATCAACTCACACGCCTAACACATTACAAAAAAGCAGGTCGCTTATACACCAAGAAACTGAATAATAATGAGACTAGGATAAAAGTACCCAGCTTCTTTGTTTATATAGTTATTATTTACAAGATGCAGTAGTTGAGTGGGTTCTAATAAGCTTTTACAACCCTCTTTTGACATCAAGCTGCACTTGACTCCATTTCCCACCTCGAAAGCTTCCCCAAATCTTCCGAGCCATGTATGGGTTGGTTATAAAGGTTCGGGGAAGCCTTTATAATCGGGAAATAAAGCTTACGAAGTAAGTATCACAAAATTGTCTGGGAATAGACCACTTTAGGTCAGAAACAAGAAATTAAGACTTACTGAGAAATCGAATTTCTTCGAAATTACCGATTCGCTTTTTACTTTTTAGGCTCATGAATAAAGTATCCAGTGGAGACTGTCTAACAATTCCCCCCAACACAATTTATCAATATCATCATTTTAAAAACGAAAACAATTTAAATTGTCGGCAAATCATTCTACTGCTCAATAACATAGTGCTAGTTAAAACCGGAATTTATTTCTAGGTGAGAATATAACAAAAGAGTTCTGGAATCACTCCAGAACCCTTTGTTTCAATCATGTTTATGAACAATAATTATTTTTCATTTGCGTGACTAGCAATAATTTCTAGCTCGCCATCAAATTCCCATGATTTAACATCATTCGGAAGGATAAAGTGGTCACCTTTTTTGATGTTATAAACATGGTTATCAATATTCAAGCTACCTTGACCTGAAAGAACACTTACCAACAAGTATGGTGCTGTTTGTGTAAGATTAACGACACCAGATACCACCCATTTATAAACAGCAAAGAATTCATTTGAAACCAAAAGGCTTGAACTCAAGTTGTCAACATCAATCGTTACAGGTGTACTGTTAGCAGGTTCACCAATTGTTAAAACATCAATTGATTGCTCAATGTGTAAGTCACGAAGATTGCCTTGTGCATCACGGCGGTCAAAATCATAAACACGGTAAGTTGTATCACTTGATTGTTGTGTTTCTAAAATTAAGATGCCTTTACCAATAGCGTGCATTGTACCACTTGGTACGTAGAAGAAATCACCAGCTTTTACAGGGATTTTTGTTAACAAATCATCCCATTTCCCAGCTTCAATCAATTGACGAAGCTCTTCTTTTGATTTGGCATTGTGCCCGTAAATAATTTCAGAATCTTCATCCGCAGCAATAACATACCAGCACTCAGTTTTACCAAGTTCGCCTTCATGTTCAAGAGCGTAAGCATCATCTGGGTGAACTTGTACACTAAGCCAATCATTGGCATCAAGAATTTTTGTCAATAATGGAAAGACTTCAGATTTTGGATTGCCAAAAAGTTCTTTGTGTTCACGATAAAGTTTATCTAGACCTTCACCTTTATAAGTACCATTATCTACGATTGAAACACCGTTTGGATGAGCTGAAATTGCCCAGTATTCACCAGTTGTTTCTGTTGGAATGTCATAACCAAACTCATCACGAAGTTTAGTTCCCCCCCAGATTTTATCATGCATTTGTGACTTTAGAAATAATGGTTCTGCCATAAAATTTTCCTTTCCTTCAAGCAAAATATGCTTGTTCACCAAGAAGAAACCCAAAGCATTTTTGGGTTTCTTAGTTAAATGTTCTTAACATCCAATAATGAATAACCTCTAGTATCGAAACGATTTCTACTACGAGAGTATTCAATCGGTCTCCCATTTTCCAAGTAAACAACTTGTTCGACTTGCAAAATGGGATCATCATCTTTGCAGGCTAAATAATCTTTGTCATAATGATCTGGCTTTTCAGCCGTGATATGTCGGTAGGAACCTGCAAATTTGAGACCGAGTTGATGCCAAAGGTAATCATAAACAGATGTTAATAAGATATCATCATCCAACCAGGTGTTAAATCGCAAGACATATGAGTGTGTTCCAAAGCATAGGGTTTACCGTCTAATAAACGAAGTCGGATT
>ENA-OQIC01000461-OQIC01000461.1-human-gut-metagenome-genome-assembly--contig:-NODE-461-length-18129-cov-1.996223_pt1 | contig 18129 bp, 23 predicted proteins | sample MGYA00242572_ERZ504736 | MGnify/ENA primary metagenome ERZ504736 (study PRJEB26092, sample SAMD00036201) | human gut metagenome | host: Homo sapiens | study: EMG produced TPA metagenomics assembly of... | reverse complement strand
AACCAAGCGACGGTATCGGAAGCGCTTCCACCGAAGCCTGCACCAACTGCCCGTCCGTAAACAGCCGCTCCGTTTGGGCACGCAACCGATCGAAAATCGAGTCAGCGGGATCAATCGCAGCCCACTTTAAATCGACGGCCGCAATACGCGCATCATCCCAACCGGAGCCAATTTTACGACGCAGCTTCTCCAACAACTGCCATTTCAATAGCCATTCAATGCGGCCAGCTTGCTCGCGCATCGTCAAACGCGCATCATCATCGGCATGCCTGATGGCAGCCACATCGGCGAGCGCCTGCCCCCACATCGCCATGATGTTACGGGTCGAACGGTCAGACCATGCCGGTTCACCGGACGTGTCGGTTCCATAGATCACGGCAGCGGCAGCATACACCAAGCCACGCAGGGTGACCTCAATCTGCCATGCCGAGGTCTCGCCGCCATATTCCAGCGGCAACATGGCACCTAATGTCAAATCATGAGACACCTCGTGCATGGCGCTCACCGGATCGGCGAGCATGATTGGCTCCAACGCTTCGTCTATGTTCAATCCCGCCTCTTCGGCATGCTCAAGCAGCCACAGCAGCATGCTGGTGGTGCCGAGTTTCAGCGCCTGCGGCACATCCATACGATTGGCGTCCCCGACAATCACATGCAATCGACGGTACGCATCCGTGCTGTGCGATTCGTCTCGAGTATTGATGATCGGCCTGTCGAATGTGGTCTGCAAACCGACTTTCATATGAAATAGTCGGCGCGCTGGCTGAGCTGGTATCCGGCGGTTTCACTTCGTTCGCCGATACGACGCGACCTGATCCGGTAAAAATCTGTCTCGCTACAAAATGTGCCGTCATGAGTTTCGCAACTTGGTCAAACGGCACCGAACGCAGCATCATATAATTTTCGTGGGTGCCCCAGCTTGCACCTTTGCCGTCGACGTTATTACGGTGCAGCGCGATTGCGATACCGGTCTGTTCGCTGGCTTTGCGCGCGCACTCACGCATGATGAGATCGCCGGCATGGTCGTAGAGCACGGCATCGAAGGGATCATCGGTTTCGGGCGCGGAATATTCAGGATGCGCATGATCCACATACACACGGCCGCCATTGACTGCAATCACATTGGTGATGTTGAGCTGCGGCGCGTCCGTCAACAGATCAGGATGCGCGGATGCACGTTCCAGCCTGGTGCCGCGGCGCGTTGACCGGATCCTCCTGCCGATAGTCCCAGCGAATATGCTTGGTTTGTTCGTTCGCCGCGGCACCGACCACATCGAACGATAGCTTCACCGGATTGTAATGCTCCATTCCGAGAGCGGAAACCGCGTATTCCGTTTCCGTGCCCATGATTCGACGAACGCTCATTGATACGACTTCCCTTCGTCTGATTTCGCGTTGCCTGCCAGCATTATTCGACTGGTCGTATACGGGTGATGCGCCCTGCTTCCAAACCATTGATACGGCTCCACTGTTCCGGATTGGCATCCAACACCGCATCGCGGGTTTCAAGAAACTCCTCGTCGACGGCCTTCGCCAACAGATCGACGCCAATCGCCGCCGGCTGTCCGCTTTCGATGGAGATTTTCACAGCACGGGTTTTGGCACGATCCACAATGTTTTTCAGCACCGCACCCGACACCACATCCGCCAGATAGATCGGATGCCATTGCCCATGCTCATCGCACACGTCGCACAGATACCGGTGCTCGTCCGTCGAATAGATATCGCTGACCAGCACCCCAATCAAAGCCTTCGCATCCACCCCTGGCACCAACGGCAAATCGTCGGTCAGATAATGGCGGATGATCTGCGCCGCCTGAGCCGCTTTCGGACGCTCCACACGAATCTTCACATCCAAACGACCAGGACGCAACACCGCCGGATCAATCATGTCGATACGGTTCGAAGCGCCGATGACCATAACATTGCCAAGCGTTTCCACGCCATCAAGTTCAGCCAAAAACTGCGGCACAATAGTGGTTTCCACATCCGACGACACGCCGGATCACGAGTGCGCAGCAGCGAGTCCATCTCGTCAATGAACACGATCACCGGTTTGCCATCCGCCGCACGCTCACGCGCACGCTTGAAAATCATGCGGATCAGGCGTTCCGACTCGCCCACGAACTTGTTGAGCAGTTCCGGCCCCTTCACCGACAGGAACACGCCACGACCGCCGGCAGCGCCTTCGGCGAGCGCATTGGCCACAGCCTTGGCGATCAGCGTCTTTCCATTGCCTGGAGGCCCATACAGCAGCACGCCTTTCGGCGGCTTCAAATCATAACGTTCGAACAGTTCGCGATGCAGGAACGGCATTTGCACGGCATCGCGAATACGTTCGATCTGCTCATCCAAACCGCCGATATCAGCGAACGTGACATCCGGCACTTCCTCAAGCACCAAGTCGGCATCATCCTGCGCGGGAACCAACGCAAGCGCGAATCTCATGGACGAATCGACCGTAACACGGTCGGACACATTGATCGAAGTTTTCGACAGCGCTCCCGAACGGCGGACCAACGCAACGTTTCCACCGCCATCCGCGACCAGCAATCGCCCATCATCAATGACCTGCTTCACCGTGCGCACTGCGCCCACAGCATCGGTGCCGGCTTGCGAAACCACCACCATGTTCTCGTTGAGCAGCACCGTGCGCCCAGCCTCAAGCCTGGATGCCTGCACATTCGCCGCAACCGGCACGATCATGCGACGGCTTCCGGAAATCACCTCGGCGCTGGCATGCTGTACCCCCTGTTCGTCCGTGCGAGAGGAATGCACGCGAACCATGGTGGCGAAGGTCATGGGCGGTCCCGCCAACTGGTTCAGCTGGGCCTTGGCCTTGGTGAGCTCCTGGGTGGCACGGCTCAACGCCTTGGCCAACGCATGATTCTTGGCCATCAACTGGTCGTTGGCCTCACCCAACGACGCCAACGTCTCATCACGTTGATCCATTGCATCAGCCTCGCTTTCCACCGAATGCGTTTCGAGCCGTTCCGTCATTTCGTCATGTCATGGCGCATTCGCATTCAACATGCTCAACCCTTAAGAATACCCATTGTCCTCATGATTTCCGACAATCAAAACCATGCTTGAACAAGAATCGCCAAACATTGCGCCCACTCCCACCCTTTCCCAGCCTGGACTGCTGGTGATGGATGTGGATTCCACGCTGATCGATGAGGAAGTCATCGATCAGCTGGGCGCCGCCGCTGGAATTGGCGAACAGATCGCGTCGATTACCGCACGTGCGATGAATGGCGAACTTGATTTTCGCGAGGCGTTGCAGGCTCGTGTTGCGCTGCTTAAGGATCTGCCGACTTCGGTGTTCGATGATGTGTATCGTCGCGTGCATTTCACACAGGGGGCGCTTGATTTGATTGACGCTTTGCATGCGCATGGTTGGAAGGTCGGCGTGGTTTCCGGCGGTTTCCATGAAGTCGTGGACCGTCTTGCCGCCGACGCGCATCTTGATTTTTGGATTGCGAATCGTTTGGAAGCCGCTGATGGTTGTTTAACCGGCCATGTGCTTGGCGATATCGTTACGAAAGATGTGAAATTGCAGTCACTGCGTGATTGGGCTTCGCGCATGGGCATCAGCATGGGTCAGACTGTTGCGGTTGGCGATGGAGCCAATGATCTGCCGATGATTCATGCCGCCGGACTTGGCGTGGCGTTCTGCGCCAAGCCTGCGGTTCAGGCGGATGCTCCGCATCGTGTGAACGAACGTGATTTGACCCGGATTCTTGATTTTCTTCGTTGATTCGCATTCTTCGATGATGCGAATCCCGATAGATCCGAGTCGCGATATAGCAAAATCCGATATTGCAGGATAACGATATTGCCGTGTGAAATGATGATGTTCACACGGCAATATCGTTATGATCCGTTTATTCGACACTACTTGCAGTAGGCTCCGTCGAGATGCGCGCCACGCGCCCAATCGGCGGCACGCATGGCTTTTTTGCCTTGGGCTTTGACTTCCAGCAATTCCAAAGGATCTGAGGAAGTACCCACCCACACGTTCTTTTTTCCGGCCACGATCCGCCCTGGTTCTAGCGAAACGGGTGTGTTGGGATTGCTCATATCGGCGCCCTGCGCACGCAACACATGCAACGTGGCGTCCTGCTTCGGCATTGGCGTGCAGTTCGCACCATGCGCCCGGATTGGGCGTGCAGGCTCGAATCTGACGATCCACCGCGAATACAGGAATGTCGAAACGAATATGCGCGTCTTCAACCGTGATCTTCTGAGCCACCTCATATGCGCCGGCAGGCTGTTCCACAGGCGCGATCTGATCGTCGGCCATGGCCTGCAGCGAGGCGGCAAGCAAACGGGAACCATCCTCGGCAAGACGGTTCAGCAGCTCACCCGCCGTTTCATGCGCTCCGATTTCCACAGTGGACTGCGCCAGAATCGGACCGGCATCCATGGCTCGCACGATGCGGAACACCGTGGCTCCGGTCACCTTCTCGCCCGCCCAAATGGAACGCTGCACGGGAGCCGCGCCACGCCACTGCGGAAGCAGCGAGAAGTGCAGGTTGTACCATCCCATCGGCAGCGCGTCGAGCACATCCTGCTTCAGGATTTTGCCATACGCCACCACTGCCGCGGCCTGGGCACCGGTCGCAGCAAGTTCGGAAATGAACGTTTCCTCGCTCGGATCGGATTCAATCACCGGCAAACCAAGATCAAGAGCGGCCTGCTTCACGGGATTCGGTACCAGTTTGCGTCCACGCCCGGTAGGAGCATCCGGTCGGGTGAGCACTGCGACCACTTCGAAACGCTCGGTATCTTCAGCCAGCATTTTCAACGACGGCACCGCAACATCCGGAGTACCGGCAAACAGCACTTTCAGCACGAAAAGTCCTCCTTATCAAATCCTCATCACATCGTTATCATCGTGGGAATCATTCCGGCCGCATCAACAGCATGTAAGGCAGCGGAACGCAACACACTATGCCTGATGCACCGCGGGAATCTTCACACCCGCATCAATCAGCAGCGCACGCAACGCACGTGAATCCTTGAATCGAACGCCACGAATGCCCGCATTGTTCGCACCTACGATATTCATGGCCTTATCGTCCACGAACACCGCGCCGGAAGCGTCAATGCCGAACTGTTGCAACGCGAACTCGTAAATATCCTTATTCGGCTTACGCAGGGAGACATATCCGGAAACCACACGATCGTCGAGGCTGCGCAGAATATCGAAATTGTCGAGCGCGATCGGGAACAGATCCTTCTGCCAGTTGCTCAATCCCCACACATGCACGCCGGCCGCTTTCAAATCGTTGATGAGCACGCGGGCGCCCGGCACCACGCCGGTCAACGAGTCGACGAAATTGTCGAGATAGTACTGCAGCATGTCGGCCCATTTGTCTCCATAACGTTCACGCATCAGGGCGACGCGTCATCATTCGACATGCCGCAGTCCAGTTCATCGTTGATGTCGTAGAAGCCGGAAATATCGTTGTCAAGGAACTGTTCAACAAGCTCGTCGCTATAGCGGGGCGTCATCACGGCCACCGGATCCCAGTAGACGAGCACGTTGCCGAAATCAAAAATCACATCGGTGATCGGCTTGCCCGCATTCACCGCAGCTTCGCCGTCAGCCATGAGCACGTCGTACTCCATATCAGGCTCTCCAGGCCAACCCTTCATATGATCCTCCATTCACTGCTGTGCGGCCTCATGCCGAACTGCCAACCTGTCTAGTTTTTCACGGCGAGGGGACGTGCGTCAGATTCGCTCCTTCGGATCAAGCTGAAAACGCAGTTCTCCCGGTTCACGCGCGGCCACATGGCGGGCACTGGCGGAACGCAAACGCAACGCCAACTCACCTCGCGACTTTGCGGCACACGCACCACCGCCTTGACACGATCCGCAGTGCCTTCCAATTCGCGCGAATCAATGGTCCGAGCTGCGGAATAGGTACCGGCCCCAATACGGACGGCAGCATGCCTTCGGTGGTTTCGATGGCGGACAGGTCACCCCCACCCAACGCGCCGATACGTTCCAGCGTGACCTTCACCGCGTCACGACGTCCCCATACGCATGCGGCGGCAAACACAGGCGGCAATGCGGTTTGTTCACGTTCCCGCAATTCGGTTTGCGCCAGCAACGTTGAATTCCAAAGCATCAACGATTGAGCGAGCGTGGGATCGGTTTCGCCGATCAACAGGGCCTGACCTCCCCTGATTCGCGGCGCGCACAGCGAAACCGCGCGCATCCACGACGTCAACGTGTCTACGCCCGCGTCAATGCCGAAGGCGTACAAGCTGGTCCATGCGTCGAGAATGGCCACGGCCCGGTATTCGCATTCCGAGGGGTTCCTCCCACGTACACGGGGTTCTGCGCCGGGAGTGGCGATGACCAACTGCGGCGCAAACCGATATCGGGAACAATGCCGCGTGGCTGGCTCGGCGTTGAAAGCACAATGGGCACGCCACGAAACAGTCGGCTCAGCTCCTGCGCAGTTCCGGCGGCACCCACACGAACCACGCGCATACGTTCGTTATGGCATGCCGGGCAAGCCCATTGCACAGTGGCGACACCGCACCAACGACAACGCACCGACCATCCCGTAACCGTTCCAATGGACCCGTGCAGTACGAGCAGCGAGCCTGACGGTGGCATTTCGCGCAGCTCAATGCTTCACCGATGCCATCCTGCGGAATGCTCAACAGCACCGGACCGCTTTCCAACGCCTTCGACAGCACTCGCACCGCAGTGTGCGGCACACGCGCTCCGATGGTCGAATCCGCAAGTCTTGCCAATTCGTCACGGTTCAGCCAACGAATCCAAGGACTCGCTTCCTTGGTTACGGCAGGGAATGCGTGAATCGGCGTACTGAAACCGCTGACCTGGGTGGCACCAACATGCGCCGCATCGGTTTCCCACTGGCTTTGCACACTGCGCGCATTGGCCATCGCGACGAACACGCCATTATGCGCTTTGCACGTAACCGCAACACTCCGCGGGCGTGGCGTAAGGCATCATGCCATCGGCATCCTGATAGCACACGTCATCGAGAATGAGGAACAACGCATTGCCATCTACCGGCGCATACATCGCCGCCCGTGTGCCGATCACGCACCGCACCTGCCTCCACTGATGGCCAGATACGCACGATACCGTTCAGCAGGCACCATCTGCGCGTTCAGAATGGCGAAATCGCCGCCGTACGCACCGTTGGATGATTGGGTTGCGCGAAACAGCGCAAGCCGATCGACTGCAACGTTTCGGCCATGTCCTCAATCTCACGCATGGTCGGCAACACCAGTACCGCCGGTTTGCCCTGCAATAAGGCCGCGGCCACCATCCAGCCACGCACTGCCTCCAATGATGGGATCCCGGCAATGGGTCGAGCACGAACGCTTGGAAACGTTGCCCTTCCAATGCCGTACGAAGCAGGTCGATATTACCGTATTGCCGCTGCAGCTGCTCGTACGATTCCCGCTCGATCTTGGCAAGCGATTCGATACGTCCGTTTTTTCAATACCCGTTCGATTGCCGATACGTTGTTCCTGTTCGACGCGAGCCACGCGCGGAGGCACCGCCAAACGCAGGATATTGGCTCGCGTTCCGCCGAATGCGTCCGCGATAAGTGTGGCATCGTTACGCATGGATTCCGACACAAGCACACGATCGATGACCACCCGTTCGATGAACCGCAATGACGATTCAGGGGTTTCGCTGGTATCGGTCCGTTTCCAAATGATGCCGTTGACCCGTTGCCCGCCGAAGCGGACACGCACCATTACGCCGGGCTGGGCGGCTTCGGAATACTTCTCCTCAACGTAATAGTCGAAGGTTTGCCCCAAATGGATGGCCTGAATATCCAGCACCACTTGGGCTATGGGATGCTCCGCAGCCGGCGTTTTAACCGCGGGCGCACGCTTGCGCCGCTTGCGCGGGGCGAGCCCGTCAAGCGCCAGCTGCTCGGCATCCTCAGTACTCATGATTCAAGGGTAACTCAGCCTTCGATGGCGGCTTTCAGCTCGTCGACCTTATTGGTGGTCTCCCAGGTAAAATCAGCATCGTTGCGTCCGAAATGACCGTAAGCAGCGGTCTTGGAATAGATCGGACGCTTCAGATCAAGCTCGTCGATAATGGCGGCCGGTCGAAGGTCGAACACCTTACGCACAGCCTGCTGGATCTGCTCGCGAGTCACACCATTTTCAGTGCCGTACGTTTCCACATTGATGGACACCGGATCGGCCACGCCGATGGCATACGCCACCTGCACCTCAACCTTGTGGGCCAGACCTGCCGCCACAATGTTCTTGGCCACCCAACGCGCCGCATAGGCAGCGGAACGATCCACCTTGCTCGGATCCTTGCCGGAGAACGCGCCACCGCCATGATGAGCCGCACCGCCATACGTGTCGACGATGATCTTGCGACCGGTCAGACCGGCATCGGCAGCCGGACCGCCCAACACAAACGAACCGGTCGGATTGACAAGCACGCGATATTCATCATGCGCCACACGATCGGCAAGCACATCATCAAGCACAGGACGAATCACATGTTCCGTCAACTGCTCCTTAAGCCACGCCTGATCGACTTGAGGATCATGCTGCGTGGACACCAACACCGTGTCAAGACGAACGGGAGCATCATGCTCATCATATTCAATGGTCACCTGGGTTTTGCCATCGGGACGCAGATGAGGCACTTCGCCATTCTTACGAACCTCAGTAAGACGGTAAGCCAAGCGATGAGCCAAATAAATCGGCAATGGCATCAGCACATCGGTCTCGTCGCACGCATAGCCGAACATCACGCCCTGATCGCCGGCGCCTGCGCCTCATAACGCTGCTCGCGAGATGCCTTCGACTCCGCTTCGCCACTCAAACGAGCCACACCCTGGTTAATCTCAGAGCTCTGCTCGGTCAACGAAACGGTCACGCCGCATGAATCCGCATCAAGACCAACGCGAGAACTGGTATAGCCGATATTGCGCACCACAGAACGCACAATGCTCTGAATATCGGAATAGCCTTCACTCGTCACTTCGCCGAACACGAAGAACTGACCAACCGTGGCGCATGTCTCCACGGCCACGTGGGACTGCGGATCCTGAGCAAGCATATCGTCAAGAATCGCGTCGGAAATCTGATCGCAGACCTTGTCCGGATGCCCCTCCGTCACTGACTCAGCGGAAATCAACTTCAATTCAGCCATCTGGCTGCTCCTTTCACGAACGCCCCACACGTTCGCCCTTCTGATTGCTACGAAAAAACGCCCCGTCCTTCGCATACGCAATCAATAGCTTCACTATGGACTATTCAAAGCGCACCGCTCAGGTATCGGGGCGAATGAAAACTTGGAATCCGGTTCTTATCGCAAGAACCGTTACATCAGTTGCCTTCGGTCAGATCGTCTTCGCCGAGGGTCTCTTCAAGCAGACCATCATTGATCTCACGGAAAGCGATGGATAGCGGCTTTTCCTGATTCTGATACTCCACTAGCGGACCGACGTTCTGCAGCAGGCCCTCGTTGAGCTGGGTGAAATAGGAATTGATCTGGCGAGCACGCTTGGCTGCGAAAATAGCAAGAGCGTACTTGGAGTCCGCATGCTCCATCAAGTCATCGATCGGCGGTTCCGCAAGACCGGTCGGGGTTGGCTGAGTGCCGAATGCCATATTGATTATCTCCCAATCATCAGATAAGCCAAAAGCTTCTTTTCCAAAGTCTTAAGTATAGGGCCGCCACTGGACTGATTCAAGCCCTTTCTCTCATGTTTTCGGCAAGCGCAAGCATCTTCGGCAATGCTCGCGAATATAACGCTTCTGGGAATTCCACATAGTGACTCTTGACAAAACCGTGTCCCGCTTAACCACCACAATAGAGAACATGGAAATGCGATCTGCAAAACTGATGAATGGACGAGTATTCGCGGGCGCACGCGCCCTCTACCGTGCCGCTGGCGTGGACGGTAAGGATTTCGGCAAACCGATTATCGCCATTGCCAATTCCTTCGATGAGTTCCTGCCCGGCACGTGCACCTGAACAAGGTTGGTCGACTGATCTCCGAGGCCATCAAGGAAGCTGGCGGCATTCCGCGTGAGTTCAACACGATGGCCGTTGACGACGGCATCGCCATGGGACACACCGGCATGCTGTACTCCCTGCCGAGCCGTGACATCATCGCCGACACCGTGGAATATCAGGTGAACGCGCACTGTGCCGACGCCTGATCTGCATACCGAACTGTGACAAGGTCGTGCCGGGCATGCTGATGGCCGCTCTGCGTCTGAACATCCCGACCGTCTTCGTCTCCGGCGGTCCGATGGAGGCCGGCACCACGGTACTTCCCGACGGAACCGTGAAGAAGAACACCGATCTGATCGACGTGATGTATGCCTCCGCCGACGACAATCTGAACGAAGAGGATCTGCTCGCCTATGAGAAGACCGTCTGCCCGACCTGTGGTTCCTGCGCCGGCATGTTCACCGCGAATTCGATGAACTGCTTGACCGAGGCCATCGGCCTGGCCCTGCCAGGCAATGGCACCATTCTGCTTCGCACTCCTACCGCAAGGATTTGTTCAAGCGCGCCGCCGAGCAGATCGTCAAGATCGCCAAGCAGTATTACGACGATGATGACGAGACTGTGCTCCCGCGTTCCATCGCCACCAAGGAAGCGTTCGAGAACGCCATGACCATGGATGTGGCCATGGGTGGCTCCACCAATACAGTGCTGCATATCCTCGCCATGGCGCAGTCCGCCGACGTGGACTTCACGCTTGACGACATCGAGCGCATCTCCCACACCGTGCCCTGCATCTGCAAGGCTTCGCCGTCCGGCGAATGGGAGATCTCCGACGTGCATCGCGCCGGTGGCATCACTGGCATTCTCGGCGAGCTCGACCGTGCCGGCAAGCTGCACCGCGACGTGCATTCCATCGATTACAAGACGCTTGAGGACAAACTCAACGACTGGGACATCATGCGTGATACCTGCACCGAGGAAGCCAAGCAGATGTATCTGGCGGCCCCGGGTCACATCGTGTCCCTGATCCGTGGACGCATACCACGCTGTTCGACTCCCTCGACCGCGACCGTGTGAACGCGCGATTCACGACATCGATCATCCGGCCGTCACCGAAGGCGGTCTGGCCGTGCTGCGTGGCAACCTCGCCCCTGACGGCTGCGTGGTGAAGACCGCCGGTGTGCCGAAGGAGATTTGGACCTTCCGTGGACCGGCACTGGTCGTCGAATCCCAGGAACAGGCCATCGAGGTCATCCTCAACGACACTCTGAAGCCCGGTATGGCGCTGGTCATCCGTTACGAGGGCCCGAAGGGCGGCCCTGGCATGCAGGAGATGCTGTACCCAACGTCGTTCGTCAAGGGCAAGGGTATCGGCAAGCAGGTCGCCATGCTGACCGACGGCCGCTATTCCGGCGGCTCCTCCGGTCTGGCCATCGGCCATATCGCTCCCGAGGCGGCAAACAAGGGCCCGATTGCCTGATCAAGAACGGCGACATCATTAACATTGATATCCCGAACCGTACGGTGAACGTCGAGCTTTCCGACGAAGAGCTGGCCCAGCGCCGCACCGAACTCGAAGCCGGCGACGGCTATGTGGCGCACCGCGACCGCAAGGTCTCCCAGGCGCTGAAGGCCTACGCGGCGTTCGCCCGTTCCGCAGACAAGGGTGCCACGCGCGATCCGGAGCTGATCAACAAGCTTTCCGGTCTCGCTGATCCTAGCGAATATTAAATAACATAATGAGGATTGTGCAGTTAATATGCTGCGCAATCCTCATTTTTATTTCATACTTGGCTTCTTTTATATAAAAATATGCGCCCGATATGTTCGAGCGCATATTGCAATCCTTGTAATTATTATGATTACAGATTGAATTCCGTTGCGATAAGGTTCCACAGTTCATCTGCTGCCTCATCCACAACATTATTGACGATGACTTTGTCGAATTCCGATTCCGCGGCAAGCTCGATTTTCGCGGTTTCCAAACGTTTCGCCTGCTGTTCCGGAGTTTCGGTACCACGCCCGACAAGACGACGCTCCAATTCCTCGAATGACGGCGGCGCGATGAACACGGTCATTACCTCGATACCCAACTCCCCTGCACGCTGCTTGACGCTACGGGCACCTTGGATGTCGATTTCTAGAATGACGGGAATATTCTGTTCAAGATGTTCCACGACTGGTTTCACGGGCGTGCCATAGTGGGCAAGACCGAAGACATCAGCGGTTTCCAAAAACTCACCGGCATCTTCTTTGGCGAGAAACTCCTGTTCGGTCATGAAGAAGTAATTGACGCCGTCCACTTCACCTGGACGTGGTTTACGAGTCGTTGCGGATACCGACAGCCAAATCTGCGGATGCTGCTCACGCACGCGTCCCAAAACGGTGCCCTTGCCAACACCGGCGGGACCACAAAGCACAATCAAACGTCCATGACGAGAGTCAGTCATTACATCCTCATTTTCATAACAATCAACAGAACATGGAATATGGAACTTCAGCACCGGATTTGAGAACGCGCGATCACTCTTCTTCTTCGTCGTCCAAAACCACATCATCGATTTCGTTCTGCGCTTCAATAAGCGCCTGACGAATATCGAGCGCCACGGATTCCGTGGCCGCGCTCAGAGCGGCAATATCCGGACCGTGTGCGGCGATAAAACGAGATACAGTGACAAGCACATTGCCTTTGGTACCTTTGAATACCGTCTTGAGGTCTCGGGTTTCAGCACCCTGCCATCCGTAGCCCGGAGACAGAATAGGACCGGTGAACTTGGATGGATCGACACCGGAATCATTGATCCACTGACCGATGGTGCACCGATGATCAAGCCGACGGAACCCATACCGTCATTGCCCTTGTTGAATTTCTGCGCGGTGCTGGCGATGCCGTAGGCCACGGTTCTGCCTTGTATTCACCCGCCTGACGAATGGCTGTCTGTAGGCTGGCACCCTCTTGATTCGAGGTCAACGATGCAATGAACACGCCTCGACCGTTGTTGAGCGCGTCGTTGATCACGCCACCCAAAGAACGTGCGCCATAATATGGCAGCAAAGTAATGGCGTCGGCCAGCAAAGGAGATCCCGGCTTGAAATAGGCGTCGGCGAAGGCGGACACTGTAGTCGGCAGACGCCGTGCAGGCAGTCGACAATGGTGATGATTCCCATCTGACGGGCCGCATACAGTACCCGTTCGAGCGCCGCGATGCCTTTCGAACCGTAGCGCTCGAACATGGAGAACTGGAATTTGACGGCCGCCGCTCTACCATTGGCTGCCTGCAACATACGCATGGAGTAGAGCTCCGCGCCTAAGGCGTCCACATTGTAGCCCCAGCCGGTAAGGAGTTGCCGATGCGGGTCGATGCCCACACACAGCGGACCATATTTGGCCATGGAATTGCTCAGACGCAGACCGAAATCCGAACGCTGGGCACTCATCTCTTCACTACTGAGGCTACTTACCATTACTCACGGCTTTCCAACTCGAACAGCTGCTGGGAATGATCCTGAATGCTCATGATCTGATAATCATTATTGCGCACAGCCTCGATGGCCATCAACACGGCGGAGAATTCCGTCATGGTGGTGAACTGAGGTAGATCCGCAGCAATGGCCGCCGAACGGATGGCGTAACCGTCGGAACGGGAGCACGAGAATTCGGCGTGTTGAGAATCAGATCAATGGCACCCTCTTCGATCAGCTGAACGACATTCTTGCCGACGCTGCCTTCCGCATGGTAGGTGGTGATTGGATCATCCGGATCGGAATCCATACGAACGCTGATCTTATCAACGATCTTGGAGTCGATGCCATAGCGGCGCAACACGGATGCGGTGCCCTCGGTGGCCCAAATGTTGAAGCCAAGCTCCACCAAGCGTGCGGCGAACAACGGCAGCTGACGCTTGTCGGTGTCGTTCACGGAAATGAACACGTTGCCGCTTGTCGGCAAGCCACCGTCATAAGCGGCCAGCTGGCTCTTGGCGAACGCATGCGGGAAGTCACGGTCAAAGCCCATGACCTCGCCGGTGGAACGCATTTCCGGTCCGAGCAGCACGTCGACGGTCTTGCCGAGCGGCGTACGGAAGCGCTTGAACGGAAGCACGGATTCCTTAACGGCAACCTGCTGACCGCGGCGAATATCACCACCGTCTCCATGAGGCAGCAGCAAGCCGTTATCACGCTGCTGCTGAATGGTTTCGCCAGCCATAATGCGGGCCGCGGCCTTGGCCAGTGCCACACCGGTCGCCTTGGATGCGAACGGCACGGTACGGGAGCACGCGGATTCGCCTCGATAACGTACAGGGTGTTGGCCATGAAGGCGTACTGCACGTTGATCAGCCTTGCACGCCACAGCCCTTGGCGATGGCATAGGTGCCCTCGCGCAGACGGCGGATCTGATCATCGGAAAGAGTGCTCGGAGGCAGAGTGCATGCGGCGTCACCGGAATGCACGCCAGCTTCCTCAACATGTTCCATAATGCCGCCGATATACAGTTCCTCGCCATCGAACAAGGCGTCGACGTCGATTTCCACGGCATCCTGCAGGAACTTGTCAATCAGCAGCGGAGAAGGCAGACGGCCAGAAACCACGGTATCGGCCTGAGCTTCCTTCAAGGCGCGATCCACATACTTGCACAGCTGGGCATCGTCGTACACGATTTCCATGCCACGACCACCAAGCACGTAGCTCGGACGCACCAGCACCGGGTAACCGATGTTATGAGCCGCCTCACGGGCTTCGTCAAGGCTCAGAGCGGTGCCATAGCGAGGCGCGTTCATCTCGGCCTTCTTCAGCACTTCGCCGAAGAGCTCACGATTTTCAGCCAGATCGATGGATTCAGGCGTGGTACCGAGAATCGGCACACCTGCAGCCTTCAGACGAGCCGCCAGAGACAACGGGGTCTGGCCACCAAGCTGAACGATAACGCCCTTGACCGGACCCATCTTCTTTTCGGCCTCGTAGATTTCGAGCACATCTTCGAAGGTAAGCGGCTCGAAGTACAGACGATCGGACATGTCGTAATCGGTGGACACGGTTTCCGGGTTACAGTTGACCATGATGGTGTCATAGTCCTTGCCCAGCTCCTGCACGGCATGCACGCAAGTGTAGTCGAACTCGATGCCCTGGCCGATACGGTTCGGGCCGGAGCCGAGAATGATCACGGCTTCACGCTCACGCGGGCGCAGTTCGCTTTCGTCCGCATAGCAGGAGTAGTAGTACGGAGTCACCGCGTCGAACTCGGCAGCGCAAGTATCGACCGTCTTGAAAACCGGACGAAGATCATACGACCAACGCAGTTCGCGGATCGTGTTTTCGCCTTCGTCGCCCAAGCGGCGCAGGTGTGCGATCTGAAGGTCGGAAAGACCTGCCAGCTTCGCCTTCTTTAGCAGCTTGCGGCTCAGCTTGCTCGCTTCCTTGATTTCAAGGGCGGTCTCATTGATGAGTTCGAACTGGCGAATGAACCACGGGTCGATCTTGGTGGCATCGAAGATCTGCTGTTCGGTGGCGCCTCCCCACAGGGCGCGCTGGATCTGCAGATAACGATGCTCGGTCGGCACCTTGATGGCTTCCAACAGCTGCTCGACTTCCTGTACGTCAGGCTTGTCGCCGTCCCAGTTGAAGCCCATGTGGCGCTTGTCGATGGAGCGCATGGCCTTGCCGAGGGATTCCTGGAAGTTGCCTGCCAGAGCCATGGCCTCGCCCACGGACTTCATGGAAGTGGTCAGCGTCGGATCGGCACCCGGAAACTTTTCGAAGGCGAAACGCGGAACCTTGGTGACCACGTAGTCGATGGTCGGCTCGAAGCTGGCCGGAGTGGACTGCGTGATATCGTTCTGGATTTCGTCGAGCGTGTAGCCAAGAGCCAGCTTGGTGGCGATCTTCGCAATCGGGAAGCCGGTCGCCTTGGATGCCAGAGCGGAGGAACGGGACACACGCGGGTTCATTTCGATGACGATGATGCGTCCGGTGTTCGGGTTGATGGCGAACTGGATGTTGCAGCCGCCGGTATCGACGCCCACGCCACGAATGATGCGATGCCGATGTCACGAAGCTTCTGATACTCGCGATCGGTCAGAGTGAACACAGGCGCCACGGTAATGGAATCGCCGGTGTGCACGCCGACAGGATCCACGTTCTCAATCGGGCAGACGACCACGACATTGTCTTTCTTGTCGCGCATCAGCTCGAGTTCGTATTCCTTCCAGCCTTCGATGCCTTCTTCGATCAGCACCTCGTCGGTCGGAGAATAATGGATGCCTGCGCCTGCGATGCGGTGCAGTTCCTCTTCGTCGTGCGCGATGCCGGAACCAAGGCCACCCATGGTGAAGCTTGGGCGCACGACCAGCGGATAACCGAACTTTTCGGCGATCTTGTCGACTTCTTCAATGGAGTGTGCGATGTCGGAACGTGCGGATTCTGCACCAGCTTCCTCAACGACCTTTTTGAAGAGCTCACGATCCTCGCCGCGATCGATGGCTTCCAGAGAAGCACCGATCAGCTCGACGTTGTACTTCTTGAGCACACCGGCCTCACCCAACGCCATGGCCGCGTTCAGCGCGGTCTGGCCACCCAAGGTCGGCAGCAGCGCGTCAGGACGTTCCTTGGCGATGATCTGCTCGAGAATCGGCGTGGAAATCGGCTCGATGTAGGTGGCATCCGCCATTTCCGGATCGGTCATGATGGTGGCCGGGTTGGAGTTGACGAGAATGACTCGGATGCCTTCCTCACGCAACACGCGGCAGGCCTGAGTGCCCGAGTAATCGAATTCTGCGGCCTGGCCGATCACAATCGGACCGGAGCCGATGACCATCACGGACTTGATGTCTGTGCGCTTAGGCATTGTGGTTCCCTCCTTGGCGGAACGCATGAGATCCACGAAACGATCGAACAGGTATGCGGCATCGTGCGGGCCGGCTGCGGCCTCCGGATGGTATTGCACGGAGAATGCCGGAATATCAACGCACTGCAGGCCTTCAACCACGTTGTCATTCAGATCGATGTGGCTGACGAACACCTTGCCGTACTTGCCGTTTTCAAACGGCGCGTCAACGGTTTCGCCGATCGGCGCGTCAACGGCAAAGCCGTGGTTGTGCGCGGTGATTTCGATTTTGCCGGTGGTCATGTCTTTGACTGGCTGATTGATGCCGCGGTGACCGAACTTCAGCTTATATGTGCCGAAGCCGAGCGCACGGCCGAGCAGCTGGTTGCCGAAGCAGATGCCGAAGAACGGATGACCTGCGTCAAGTACCTGGCGAAGCAGGTTCACTTCAGGATCGGCCTGTTCCGGATCTCCCGGACCGTTGGAGAAGAAGACACCGTCAGGATTGAGGGCTTCAAGCTCATCGAACGTGATGGTGGATGGCACCACATGTACACGGCAGCCACGCTCGGCCATACGATGCGGAGTCATGGCCTTGATGCCGAGATCGACCGCGGCGACGGTGAACAGCGGTTCCTTGCCTTCGAATTCACCACACGGCTCGATGGTATAGGCTTCTTTGGTGCTGACTTCGTCGTAGAGGCTCATCCCCTTCATCTGCGGAGTGGACTTGACCTCGTCAAGCATGGATTCGATGGTACGCAGCTTGCCATTGGCGTCAAGCAGAGCATCACCGGAGAAAATACCTGCACGCATCACGCCTGCGGAACGCAGGTGGCGCACCAGCTTGCGGGTGTCGATGTGGCTCAGGCCGACGATGCCGTTCTTGGCGAGGTCGTCGTCCAGGCTGCCTTCGGCACGCCAGTTGCTCACGTTCGGAGAGGGATCACGCACAATGTATCCGGCAACCCAGATGCGGGAGGACTCAGGGTCTTCGCTGTTGACGCCGGTATCGCCGATGTGCGGGAACGTCTGCACAACGATCTGGCGATCGTAGCTCGGATCGGTGAGCGTCTCCTGGTATCCGGTCATACCGGTGGCGAAGACGATCTCACCGGTCGTCTCGCCGAGGGCGCCGTATGGCTCCCCACATATACCTGTCCGTCTTCCAAAACGAGGACTGCATCGTCCTTGTCATACATCGGAATTGCGATGGTCCCGGACTCGTTCTGGCTCACCAAAACCCCCTTATGTTTTTCGGGTATTCGTACCAAGGTTAACGGCCAGCGCAGACTCACACGCCGTTG
>ENA-OQIC01000460-OQIC01000460.1-human-gut-metagenome-genome-assembly--contig:-NODE-460-length-18144-cov-2.831381_pt1 | contig 18144 bp, 23 predicted proteins | sample MGYA00242572_ERZ504736 | MGnify/ENA primary metagenome ERZ504736 (study PRJEB26092, sample SAMD00036201) | human gut metagenome | host: Homo sapiens | study: EMG produced TPA metagenomics assembly of... | reverse complement strand
ATATTAATCATCCTCCTATTTATGTTTTTATTTAGGAAGATATAATACCATTTTAGTCAGTAGTTATGTGGGTTCACGCATGTTTTTACACACACTTTTTGTCCACCCTTTATCTTTGTCAAAAAAAGATAAAAGTGCTATAAACCCAGTATCTATCTAGGTTTACAGCACTTTTTACACACACTTTTTGTCCTATAACTCATAAAATACAAATAGCAATAAAGAAAAAACGCAAAAAACGTAAAAATTAGTATTATGAATTAAAAAGGTGGACGAGAAGACTTATATTATGGCTTCTCTCTCCACCTTTTTAATTATACAAAAATATAGATTATAAAATTATAGCGTTTTAATATATTATTTCCAATTCTTTTTTAGCGTTTCCACTAATTCCGCTGCCTCACCTTGTAAAAAGTGACCTTGTACATTCGGCATAGAACTTAACATAGTTAGCAATTCCTGTACTTTTTCAGAAGCTTCACGATACACCGCATAAGAAGTAATCATCTGCCTATGCCGGACTGTTCCGTTGCGGAATCACAACCCATTACCACGGCAAGCGCCTTATCCGGTTGTTTAGCTTCCCAATCAACCAACTCTTTGTACATGGCGCTCTGCAAAAGTTCCACATCGGCATGCCACTGTTTTGTCCAGTTTTTCAAAATTAATAAGGAGTACGCTTTTAAAGTTCCGGCCCAAATATCACTGAGTGACTGTATCATAGTCAACGCCAACGGACGTTTTTCCCAATCACTTTGACGTGCCGCTTCAGCAATATCCGAATAGTACATTTCATCCTCTTTCATCATCGTTACCGGATTATATAACAATGACCAACTGATAACGGATGGATGGTTTTATCACGAGTTATTAAGGAGTCAATCGTGTCTTTATGAGTATCAAGCAATCTGGATTTAATATCGGTTTTATTGAAATTTGCTTCGCCCGGTCGCCAATCTTTAGCTACTAAACCGGCTGCCGGCATTTCAGCGACAACCAAAATACCTGCTTCATCAGTGAGTTGAAGCACGTCCGGCGATATTGGTCGGCCACTAGTGAAAACACAGTTGCCACCAAGCTCCAATAATTTCTGTAATTGCTGTTTTGCCTGAATTGGATTTGAAGATAAGGTTAAATTAGAAGGCCCCAGTTCAATCCCTTTCAAGCGAACAATGGCACCATTTAACATGAGGTTGCCACCATCTACAGCTACCGTGCGAATGCCGATACGTTGATGATAGATATCATGCTTTTTGCCTAGACGGCTTACTTCCACTTCCAAAGTATATAAGTAGCCATCGCCTACGGTCCAAATATGTGGGTTTTCAACAGTCAATTTCGCATTACCACCCACGCCGGTTGCCACAATACGGCCTTCTCTATCACGCAAAGTAGCCGTTACCAAACAGTTGCCCTGTACGTGAGCCATATATTGCACAACGGCCTCTTCCTGTGACAACGCTTCGGTCTGCACCATTATGTCAGTCAAACGGGTCGTCGGCACCGTATAAAGCGTAACATTACCGTAAATCCCGGTCGGCACGTCATAATCAAAATTCGGCTGATTAATGCGGCGTCCTTTAGGCGATGTAGCAACCTGCCCGGCCGGCAAAGTATACGCGGATAATTCATTATTCACTTTTACAACAATGCGGTTTTCTTCACCGTAGCGTAATTGCCGAGTCACGTTAATAACCGTCGAAACAAAGACCCCTTCATGGCGCCCTGCTTCCATACCGTTTACATACACAACCGCTCGATTGCCAATACCGTCAAAACGCAAAAATACATCCGATCCGAGCCATCGTTTCGAAATGTAGATATTCCGTTCATACACATGGTGCCGCAGTAGCTTCGCTCACCAGACTTACAAAAACGTCCTGCAAAGCCACCGGTACCGGTACCGACATCTGCCGAGCCACGCCGGTTTCATAGTTTTTATCCTTTAATTTATCAAAGGCAAAGAACCAATTGCCACGTAAATCGATACTGTCGCGAAATACGTTTGTTACGGGCTGCAATAATTCCATCGTACTCATCAAAGACTCCTCCTATATCTCTTATAAGTATATACTAAATACCTATATGTATTCAATGAATTTATGCAGGAAATTCTGTTTACAATGCACATTTTTTCACCTATACTAAAATAGATATGCAAATTTGAACGACTTTACGCAAAATATAAGGAGATTTACTGATGAAACGCTATACTACAGTTATATTTGATTGTGATGGAACGATTTTAAATACACTGGACGACCTCATGGATTCCATGAATTATATTTTGAAAAAACATAATTATCCAACTCGAACTCTATCTGAAATTCGTAATTTCGTCGGCAACGGCCTCGGTAAACTGGTAGAACGTAGCGTTCTCACCGGCACTGACCTCAAAGTATCTCAAGAACAACTCGATACCATGCTCACTGAACTGAAAGAGTATTATGCGGAACACAACAATGATAAAACCGCTCCTTACGAAGGGCTCTATGAATTACTGGCGGAACTGAAAAACAAGGCTATAAAATGGCCGTTGTATCTAACAAAGTGCAAGAAGGTGTGACTGCTTTAAACGGCCAATATTTCAAAGAATATTTCAACGTAGCCATTGGCGAAACACCGAACCGCAAACGTAAACCGGAACCGGATATGGTGAATGCAGCCTTAAAAGCACTTAACAGCACGCCGGAAGAAGCCGTCTATGTAGGCGATTCTGAAGTGGATCTTCAAACTGCTAAAAACTCCGGACTCCTCCCTATCGCTGTAACCTGGGGATTCAGAGATGAAGAACTGCTGAGAGAATTGGGTGCAAAACATGTAGCATATAAACCGGCGGATGTGATGGAGATTTTAGGTGAATTAAACAAATAATATCCTCAATTTATGAATATCCCCCATATTCATAAAGCCAAAAAGAACCGGAAAAATCCGGTTCTTTTTTCTAATGCTATTATTAATTTACTAAATCCAACGTTATTTCAATGTAATAGAAACACCATGTGGTTTATTAGGATCCATAGCTGAAGCTAAATCATCCAAACTCACTTTCAAATCAGTATCAGCTACAACTTTAGCATCAAAGTTGTACCAGCCGGGAATGAAATATTTTCCCTTTCATAAAAAGTCCACCCACAACAGAAACTACAGCAGCTACAGCAATTGCACCACCATCATTACCGGCTTTTTTCTCCCCAATATATTCCAATGGAATGGTAACATTGTTAATAGTTTTTACGGAGTCAACAGAAAACTCCAATTTTCCCGAACGGCCAAATAAACCGTTCTTTCTTGCCCCTACAACAAAAGCATGCACTTCAGTACCAGCCGGAATAACAACAACATCATTAATAATAATATTATCTACAGTCTTCATCGGAATAATGTCATTCTTATGAGCTTTTTGGAACTTAATTCATTTTCCAGCCTAACAGCTATTACTGTATCTGCAGGAATGTATGCATGCCCCACCGGCACTTTAGAAACCTTAATATCCGGTTCCTGTAAAATTGATGGGACAAATGGCGTATAGCCTGTTTCACTTTGTGTTTTCGTTCCCACATCAGCCGCCTGAACAAGAACTGCTGTATTTATCCCTGTAGCAGTTAATAATGAAAAGCATAACCTGATCTGCACCCATTTTCTTGGACAGAAGTAATTAAGCAACTTTTTGGGAATGGGTCCGGTATTCTACCGGACTCATTCCTTTTAATTTAAGTTTGATACGTTTAGTATTGTAATAGTCTATGTAATCTCTTAGTTTATTGATAAAATCTTCGCAAGAAGTAAAGTCTTCTAAATACAGCAATTCTGACTTTAGTAAACCGAAGAAATTTTCCATCACGCTATTATCCAAACAGTTCCCTTTTCGGGACATACTTTGATGATGGCGTGATTTTTTAATGTCTCTTGATACTCCTTATGTTGATATTGCCAGCCTTGGTCTGAATGTAATATACATCCTTGGCTATTAGGTCTCATAGTAAATGCCTTATTTAGCATAGAAAGCACTTGCTTTAATACAGGGCGTTCAGATATTTCATAAGCGACGATTTCACCATTATACATATCTAGGATAGGCGATAAGTATACTTTGCGACCAAATAAGTGGAATTCAGTAATGTCTGTTGCCCATTTTTGATCTGGTTTTGTAGCATTAAAGTCTCGATTGATGATATTAGGAGCGATTTTTCCTTCGGAACCTCTATATGATCGATACTTCTTAAGCCGAACCTGGCAGGTTAATTTCTCTTCTTTCATAAGACGCATTACAACTTTATGATTTATACAAAATCCTAATTTATGTAGTTCTACAGTGATTCGACGATATCCATAACGACCCTTATTTATCGCTACAATTGTACGAATAGCTTCTCTTTCATCTGCATATTTGTCTCCCTTTTTTATAGCAGCAAGACGTGCATAATATGTACTTCGACTGATACCAAAATAATTGAGCATAAACTGAAGTGGATATGTTTTCCTTAGTCTTTCAATTGCGATTGTTTGTTTTTTTTACAGATCGGTTAGGTTTAGCAATTTTACGCATTTCTTCCATAAAATCATTGTAAAACGAAAGTTCATATTTTAACCGGGCATTCTCTGCTTCAAGTGCTTTGATGCGTTCTTTGTCAGACTTAATAGATTGATTATTTTGTTCTTTAGGTTGTTCTTTAGGTTGTTTTTTAGGTTGCATAGGTGGTCTACCTTTAGGTTTAGGCTGTAATCCTGATATTCCTTCATCTAAATAACTCTTTTGCCAAATTGCAATTAAGCTAGGATTATCTAAGTTAAATAATTCTGCTGTTTCCTTAAAGGATAAACTATTTGCCCATCTAGTTTCAATAACAGTTTGTTTAAATTCAGCTGAAAAATTACGTTTCCTTATTCTTCTGTTTGTCGAATAACCATTCTTATACTTAAATAACCAGTTACGTACGGTACCTTCAGGAATATTTAATTCTTTAGCAGTTGCATGGAATCCCCATCCACGCTCAATAGATAGTAAACTTTTTCTTTGATTTCTTTAGAATACTTTGTCATAAAAAAACTGCACCTCCAAAAATTGTGTCCAATTTGGGGTGCAGTTCACTTTTTGTCCTATAAGCCGGTGTTTTATTCCTTATCACCATACCTATCAATAAGATAATCCATGGCTTCGATATAGCCTTTAAGACCATGGCCTTTGATGGTTTTTTCAGCATATTCGCTACATAGGAGAAATGACGGAAGCTTTCCCGTTCATCGGGATTGGAGATGTGCACTTCCACCGTAGGGAGGCCAATCGCTTTTAAGGCGTCAAGAATAGCTATTGATGTATGCGTATAAGCGGCCGGATTGATAATGATGGCTTCGGCGTCATTATGGGCCGCCTGAATTCGGTCTACCAAGCTGCCTTCGTGATTACTCTGATAAAAACTAACCGCGATATGACGCTCATGAGCATGTTGGCGAATCATTTGGACGAGCTGTTCATACGTTTCAGAGCCGTAAATATCCGGCTCTCTTAAACCTAACAGATTAATATTGGGGCCGTTAAGAATTAAAATGTGCATGATATTCCTCCTCAATCTGAGCAGCTCCGGTATCCGGATCGTTTATGTCAAAACTACATTGTGAAAAGGCTTCGTACAGCGGTTCTCTTACAGTATATAAAGATTCTAAGCGCTCCAGCCCCCCTGTGAAAGTGGACGACCGTCAACGGCTAATTTCTCAAGGGGGCGGCGAAGCCAATAGATGCGGCCGTTTTGGCGCAAAATAGGATAATTAACCGGTTGAGTTACAACGCCGCCGCCGGTGGCAATAATGGCTCCGGTGGTTTTGCAAAGTTCGGCCAAGAGGGCCGTTTCTTTTTTACGAAATTGGGCTTCCCCATAGGTTTTAATATATTCGCCGGGGTGACAGTACCGTTCTTCAAATACATCATCACAGTCGATGAGCGGTCGCTGTAAGCGTTCCGCGAGCGCAGTGGCGATAGTTGTTTTGCCTACACCGGGCATGCCGATGAGAATAATATTTTCCTGAGCATGACGCATTTGACGAATGATAGCTTCCGTTGCTTCCGGTGGAAACTCTTTTTGCATGAACAGCTTAGCTGCCGCTACCGCCTGTCCTACAAGCATGGGGAGACCATCGGTATAAGGAATGCCGCGTTGCTCCGCTTCTATAAGAAGGGCCGTGCGATAAGGATTATAAATCACATCGGCTACGCCTTTGAGTTTAGGAAAATCATCCAATGAAATTAAGCTATCCGGGCAATTCGGAAAAGTACCGACCGGCGTGGCATTGATGAGTACATCGGCATCGGCCCCGTAGCTTTTGGCGTCACTATAAAAAGGCGCTGTTTTACGGGAAAGGTGGCTAATCTCTTTGGCTCCCAAATCGGTTAGAGCCACATGAATCGTATGGGCTGTAGCGCCGTCTCCCAAAACAACTATATTTTTATCTTTAACAGTAATACCGGCTCGCTCCAGCATATATATAAAACCGTCATAGTCCGTGTTGTGACCGTACCAGCTGCCGTCGGCTTGACGGACCATGGTGTTGACGGCCCCGATATGTTTGGCCGCGTCAGATAAAGTTTGGCAGGCGCTCATGACGTCTTTTTTATAAGGAATGGTAACGTTTAAGCCTTCAGTTCGGATTGACTTAAGAAGTCGGTTAATTCGTGAGAAGCTCGTTCGTACAGTACATAGTCGGGATTGCCGAGAGCCTTATGAATTTGTGGCGAATAGCTGTGCCCCAAGGTTTTGCCCAAGAGGCCGAAAGGGGTCAGCGTAGATGTATGATTCATAATAATATCCTTTCCGTTCATTGGAAATGTGTATTTCGGTACCGACTATAATAGTTAGTCGAAAATTAGGAAAATAGTAGTTTGCCCGTAATTAAATTTTAGGCTCTTATCAATCAAGTTTAATAGTGTTATCTAAGAGAAAATCTAATAGGACTAAGGCGGTGACAGCTTCAACAACCGGTACGGCACGAACGGTGATGCAAGGATCATGACGACCTTTAATCTGTAAATCCGTATTGGCAGCTGCTTCATAACTGAAGCTTGGCTGTACTTTGGCAATAGAGGCAGTCGGCTTCATGCCCACTTTGAGAACGAGCGGCATGCCGTTGGTAATACCGCCTTGGATGCCGCCGCTATTATTATTTAAGGTGCGAACTTTGCCGTTTTCTAAACGGAACGGGTCGTTCTGATTGGAACCGCGGTCGAGGCAACCGTCAAAACCGCTGCCGAAAGCAACGCCTTTAACGCCGGGAATACCAAAAAGGGCACGGCTAAGGCGATTTTCAATGCCGTCAAAATTCGGATTCCCAAGGCCCGCCGGCAGACCCGTAGCAAACAGCTCTATAATGCCGCCGGTAGAATCCCCTTCCTGACGCAATTCATCAATATAGGTAATTGCTTTAAGGCGTGCCTGAGAGGATACCATGGCTACGGTTTCGTGGCTTACTTTTTGAAGGGCCGCCATATCCGGTTCGGTGAAGCTCATAGTGGTATCTTGTACCGAGCCAATCTGTTTTAAATGGGCACCTATTTCAATGCCTTTTTGTTTAAGAATTTGCAAGGCAATGCCACCGGCACAACAGAGTGGGGCCGTAAGGCGACCGGAGAAATGACCGCCGCCGCGCATGTCCACTTTTTCACCATAGCGCATGCGTGCCGTATAGTCAGCATGGGATGGGCGCGGTATATCACGTAAATTATTATAGTCCTTAGAATGCTGATTCGTGTTTTCAATATAAAAGGCAAGTGGTGAACCACTGAGTTGGCCCTCTACGAGGCCGCTTAGAAATACGGGTTGATCTGCTTCTTTACGTTGGGTGGTAATTAAACTTTGCCCCGGGGCACGGCGCTTCATAAAGCGGGCCAAGGCCGCTTCATCGACGGTTACACGCATGGCAGACCATCGACTACGGCGCCGATAGCCTTGCCGTGGGAGGCTCCGAATACAGAAATAGTAAGATTTTTGCCAAAACTTGAACTCATAAGCGTCTCCTGTTTTGAAAGGTTAGATAGTAAATTATTTGGCGTGACCGCCTAATTGATTCCAATGGCTGAAGAATAGCGGATAGGATTTATTGATGGCCTGACTGTCGGTAATCGTAATCGGATCATCGCTGTATAGTGCCATGAGTGTAGCAGCCATAACGAGACGATGGTCATTGTGGGAAGTAACGGTGCCGCCGGTAAGACTTCCGGTACCGTTAATGTAGAGATTATCTCCTTCAATGTGAGCGGTGCCGCCTAAAGTTCTCACCAAATCACGAACGGCTAATAAGCGGTCTGATTCTTTAAGACGCAAGCGTTCACCGTTGATAAACCAGCTTTCCCCTTCGATACTGCAGGCTAAGGCCGCTAAAACAGGTAATAAGTCAGGACATTGTTCTAAATCAACCGTTATAGGGTCAATGGCACGACCTTCACAATGAAGGCGTAACGGCACTTTAATTTTGTCCAATTCATCATCTTCAACAACGGTACCGTCTTCTGTTTGCCATTCCACGGTGGTGCCGGCGCAGTCAACAATATCTAAGATGCGCCGATCCGCCTGCGTCGAATCGGGTTGCAAATTAGTGATGGTAAGCGGTTGGCCGGTGATGGCGGCGGCTACGAGCCAAATGCACTGTTTGACCAGTCCCTTCGATGGGATAATTTTCGAGGCCGCGGTAATGTTGCCCTTTGGGAACGGTAAAACTGTTGCCATCATCGGAGGTATAGGCGGTAACGCCAAAATCCGCCATGACATGACGCGTCAACGTCACATAATCGCGGGATTGTAACGGTGTTGTGCTGTTTATTAAAGTATCTTCATCCAGTTTTGGTGAGGCCAATAAGAGGCCGGAAAAAAATTGACTGCTCACATTGCCTACCATTTCAAAAAGCCCACCTGTTAAATGACCGCTAATGGTAAATGGCGGCTTGGCCGCCGAAAAGTTGATGCCATGAGCTTCCAATTGGCTTTTTAAAGGCTCCAACGGGCGATCCGGTAAACGACCGGCTGCGGTTACATCGGTGGTATCACAAATGGCGGAACCTACCGATAAGAGCAAGCGCAAGGTAGTTCCTGATTCGTGAGCATCAATGGTGCCGTGTTTTTGGTTTTCGGGGATGGGTGTGACAGTAACCCCGCTCTCTGTTTTCTCAATAGTAGCACCTAAGCCACGCAAAGAGGCAATAGTGGCGTCAATATCTTCTGAATAGTGCGCAATGAGTAAACTGGACGGGCTGTCCGCCAAAGCAGCGGCAATCAAGGCTCGATGAGCGTGGGCCTTGGCCGGAATGGCCGCAATGGTACCGGTTGGAATGGCTCCGGTTACGGTAACGGATTCAGAATGGACAGTCGCAGTTTTGGTTGCTTCAAATTCAGATGGATTAGTTGGCACCATGGTGTTTTACCTCCTTTATGGCGTAATGGGCTAATTCGCTGTGTGGTATGGTGCGAAGTTCGCACTGCCCCCAACGAGTCGGATAGATAATGGTAATAGTTTGGCCGTGACTTTTTTTGTCATGTAAAGCGGCCTCTAAGAGTTCGTCAATACTGATAGTCGTGTTAGTCGGCAAATTATGAGCGGCCAGTAGATTTAAAAAGTTATTTAATTCGGTTTCACTGATGTGTCCGTTTTTAAAAGCGGCACGCATCATGAGGGCCATGCCGATACTGACGGCCATACCGTGTTTTACGGAAAATTCACTGCAAAGCTCGATGCCGTGACCAAACGTGTGGCCAAAGTTGAGCAAAGCTCTGACGCCCGATTCTCTTTCATCGGCGCTGACAATTTTCGCTTTGGCTTTCACGCATAGGGCGATAATCGCTTCAATATGGGGAAGGTCATCTTGACGTAAAGGATTGGTCATTAAATCAGCCAGTAAATCGGGATAACCGAGCATGCCGTATTTAATGACTTCACCGCAGCCGTTACTGAATTCATCGGCCGCCAAAGTGCTGAGTGCAGTTGGGTCACAGAGTACTAAAATCGGCTGTTTAAAAGCGCCCCACAGATTTTTGCCGGCTTTTAAATTAACGGCCGTTTTACCGCCAACAGATGAATCAACTGCAGCCAATAGGGATGTAGGCATCTGGATATAGTCGATGCCCCGTAAATAGGTGGCCGCCGCAAACCCGCCATATCACCGACTACACCGCCTCCTAAGGCGATAAGTAAATCCTTACGGGTCAGCGCTTTGGCCGCCATAAATTCCACTAAATCCAATAGTCGGGCAGCATTTTTTTCTGTTTCACCATGAGGGAATACGTATTCATATACCGTATAGCCCGCTGCGGTGAGTTGCTTTTTGACAAGCGCTGCATAATGCGGAGCTACTTGGTCATCACTGACGAGCATGGTCGGGCAGGGGCTTAAGGGGCTTAATATATTCTATTATATGTTGTAAAACCCCATCTTCAATGATGACATCGTAGGCAGTGGAGGCTTCTATATGAATACGTTCCATGGTAACTCCTTTTACTGGGTATCAATTAACGGGTCTTAATTAAGCTTTTTGACCGGTAACAATTTCGCGCATAGCGAATACATCTTTGGTGAGGGAAGCAAATTGATCGGGACGTAAAGCTTGCGGACCGTCGCAAAGCGCTTTGGCCGGATCAATATGAACTTCAATCATGAGACCATCCGCACCGCCGCCGGTGGAAGCGAGGGATAAAGGTCGAACCATGCGGCTCATGCCGGCAGCGTGGCTCGGGTCCATAATAATCGGTAAATGACTGAGCTCATGAATCATTGGAATCGCCGTTACATCAAGGGTATTACGGGTTTTCGTTTCGAAAGTTCGAATGCCTCGTTCGCAAAGTACGATTTGTGTATTGCCTTCGCTCATGATGTATTCCGCAGCCATCAACCATTCTTCATAAGTCGCGGATAAGCCGCGTTTTAAGAGAACCGGTTTCTTTAATTTGCCGACCTCTTTAAGTAAGGTGAAGTTTTGCATATTGCGGGCGCCGATTTGAAGCATGTCTACATTATCGAAGTATTGCAATTGGGATGGATCCATGACTTCCGATACGATAGGCAGCCCCGTTTCTTTTTTGGCCAGTTCCAATAAATGCAAGCCTTCAGGGCCCATACCTTGGAAAGAGTATGGCGAAGTACGCGGTTTGAACGCACCGCCACGAAGAATAGTAGCGCCCGCTTCTTTGACCGCTCTTGCCGTTGCCAACACTTGTTCCGGTGTTTCTACAGAGCAAGGACCGGCCATAATAGCGAAGTGGCCGCCCCCAATTTTTACGCCACTTACGTCTACGATGGTGTCTTCCGGATGAAATTTGCGATTAGCTTTTTGAACGGTTCTTGAATGCGTGTTACTTTTTCAACAAAGTCTAACGATTCAATTTGGCGTTTGTCTACGAGTGAGGTATCGCCGATGAGACCGATTAATGAGTAGTTGTCGCCTTGGCTTGGATGTAACGTAATCCCTTGGGCCTCTAATTTTTGGCGCAACTCTTGAACTTTCTCCGGTGTAGCATTTTCCTTCAATGTAATAATCATAGTAATCTCTCCTCTTTCGTCACTTATGAATATTTGAAAACAGGTTTCGTTCATAAATTCAAATCCTTTACTGCTTGTACAACCTTCGTTGCTTTCAATAATTACTTTTAAGTGATAGTAAAAAAGGAGCTACCCGCGTGCACTACGGGTAGCTCCTTAACTATACTAAGCCTGACAATGATACCGAAATCAGCGTAGCCCAAATAGTCCTTTACCCGTTGCCTGGATAAAGAACCAAAAATAGAAGTATTGGCTGTTCATAGTGCTGATAGCGGTATTCATAATATTGGCTCCTCTCTTAAAGTGATTGCCAACATTATAAACCTAAGTTTCTATTCTGGCAAGTCTTTTTTTGCAAAACATTCGTAAACTTCAGGTAAACTAATTATTTAGTTGATTATGCGACTTATTGCTGAGCTTATTGTAATGATACGGCTTGGCTAAAAAAAGAAAAGCCGGCGATGTGCCGGCCTTCCTGGTTTGGTTGGTAGCGCTGTATTACTCCAAATCATCGAAGTCGAATGCGGCTGCTTTGGTATAATTCGTAACTTTTGCTTCAAAGAAGTCCGTTTTAGTGCTATTGAGGTTGGAGAAACTGTCAATCCAAGCCATCGGATTTTCTTTGATGTCCGGATAGAGATGTTTGAGGCCGATGGCTTCTAAACGAATATTAGCCAAGTATTTGATATAGCGTTCAATCAATACATTGTTAATACCGAGGATTTTGTCATCCGTAATGTATTGGCCCCAAGCGATTTCGTTTTCCGTACCTTGACGGAGCATGTCCGTAAGTTCCGCTTCCAATTCAGGCGTAAATAATTCAGGACGTTCGATGCGAAGCTCACGAATGATGTTTTGGAATAAAACGAGGTGAGTTACTTCATCGCGGTTGATGTATTTAAAGATCGTACTGGTTGCTGTCATCTTGCCCTGGCGTGCCAAGGTGTAGAAGAAGCTGAAACCGGAGTAGAAATAAATGCCTTCCAAGATGTAGTTCGCCATAATGGTGCGAATTAAATTATGTTCCGACGGATCATCGCTGAAACGTTGGTAAATGTCAGCGATGAAACGGTTACGTGCCAAGAGGTGTTCATCTGTACGCCATTCGTCATAAATACGGTCACGGGTAATCGGATTCGTTACGGTGTCCAAAATATAGGAGTAACTTTGGGCGTGAATTTCTTCTTGGAATGCCTGAATGTTAAGCAACGATGCTACTTCGGCAGCCGTAATATAGCGGCTTAAGTTGGGTAAATTTTCACTTTGAATCGAATCAAGGAAATTGAGGAAGGAAATAATTTTGTCAAACGCACGGCGTTCGCTGTCGGTCAAGAACGGGAATTGTTTGATATCTTCGTTCAGCGAAATTTCTTCCGGAATCCAGAAGTTGTTGAGCATGGTACGGTACATCTGCGTTGCCCAGTCATATTTGATGCGGTTCCATTCGCGCAAGTTGGTCGTATTGCCACCAATCATGCTTTCCGTGCCGCGCTCGCCATGTTCGTTAAAATTAATTTTTTATCCATAATGACATTCACCCTTTCTATATAAGTTGTTGTCTTTAGTATAGCATATTAAAGCGGTTAAACATATGAAATTTACGGCTAACCGGCAGTCATATGTTACTGTTGAACCGTTGTAAAACATCGATTAATTGAGGCTTTATGTTGTTCGTATGACTGCCGGTCACTAAACCGCTTATTGTTTTAGTTTAAATCAGGAAGAACAGCTGGTGCATTCGTCCATTTCGAGGGACTGATTGCGGATGTAGTAAATCGTTTTAACACCCTGTTTGTACGCTTCAATGTAGAGGTTAAGGATTTCTTTGGCCTTAACTTGCGGTGTAATGTACAAGTTGAAAGATTGAGCCTGGTCGATGTGACGTTGGCGGGCAGCACAGGCACGAATACTCCATTGTTGGTCAATCGTGTGAGCTTCTTTGTAGAGCCAGAAGGTGGAGTTATCGAGATCAGGGGCCGTTTTCGGCGTGAAGCTGCCTTTCTTTTCTTCGATGAAGAATTTTTTGAAAATAGGGTCGATGCCGGCTGTGGTGTTAGCGATATTGGAGGTACTGCCGGTTGGGGCAATCGCCATGAGATAACCGTTGCGCATACCGTATTTAGCTACATCTTTGTGCAATTGTTGCCAACGTTCGGATGTATAACCGCGGCGCTCGAAGTAAGCACCGGTTTCCCATTCGGAACCTTTGAAAGCAGGGTAGGCACCTTTTTCTTTAGCCAATTCCATGGATGCTTTAATTGCGTAGTAGGCAATGTTTTCAAATAATTTGTCCGCTGTTTCGATGTGTTCTTCCGATTCCCACTGAATCTGATGACGCACCAAGTAGTGGTGGTAACCGCTCGTACCGAGGCCGATGGCACGGTATTTTTCGCTGGTCATCTTAGCTTCCGGTACCGGGAACTGGTTGATGGAAATAACATTATCGAGCATGCGAATTTGAAGGGCTACATTTGCTTCCAATTCTTCGTCCGTAATTCGACCGAGGTTAATGGAGTTAAGGTTACATGTTACCATGTCGCCCGTAACCGTTTTAGTTGTGATGCTGCCGTCCGGATTAATCACTTCTTCGCTGAGGTTGGTGAAACCAACGTTTTGCGCGATTTCGTGGCACAAGTTGGAGGCATAAATCATGCCTCATGTTTATTCGGGTTGGCGCGATTCGCTGTGTCGCGGAAGAAGATGAACGGCGTACCGGTTTCTACGGCACTGCGCATGATTTTTTTCATCATATCCAAAGCGCTGACCTGAATTGGGTGGAGATCCGGATTGTTTTCACAAAGGAGATAATGTTCGGTGAAGGCTTTATTGTTTTCGTCTTCATCGTAAAAATCTTCCAAGTTGAAGCCCATCACTTGTTGTACTTCATGTGGATCGAAGAGGCTGAAGTTTTCACGAGCCAATAAACGTTCCATGAAGATGTCCGGAATGGCAATGGCAGGGAAAATATCGTGTGCTTTACGACGATCGTCGCCGTTGTTGGTACGAAGTTCTACGAATTCGTAGAAGTCTTTATGCCAAATATCAAGCGTTACGGTAGCGCCGCCTTTACGTTTGCCGAGCTGATCTACGGCTACGGCTGTATCATTGTAAAGACGAACCCAAGGGATAACGCCGCCGGAGGAGTTTTTGTAACCGCGAATATCACTGTTCAAGGCACGCACTTTACCCATGTAAATACCGAGGGCACCGCCGTGTTTGGATACGCGGGAGAATTTGCTGTTTACGTCGTAAATAGACCAAAGGTTATCGTCAACGCCGGAGATAAAGCAGCTGCTGAGCTGATGGAACGGCGTACCCGCATTGGCCAAGGTTGGCGTAGCGGTGGTCATTTTTAATTCGCTCATTAAGTCGTAGAATTTTTTGGCAAATTCTACTTTGCGATCCCCTTCGATGAGGGCAAGGTGCATAGCAATCGCCATGAAACGTTCTTGCGGCAATTCATACACTTCTTTGTCGTAACCTTTTACGAGGTAACGATCGGCCAACAATTTAATGCCTTCATAGTTGAAGAGATAGTCGCGTTTAGGTTTGATGTAATCCCCTAATTCTTCCAATTCTTCTTCGGTGTATTGGGTGAGGAAGAAGTCCGCATAGCGCTTAGATTCCACTAATTTTTTTACTAATGCAGGGAAGTTGCCGTAGCCGAACGCTTTATATTTGCGTTGGATGGCCGCTTCTTTATATAAGTCGAAAAGGAACAGGCGGGCTGCCACAAACTGCCAGTCCTGGTTCATGCGGTTAACCATGTTGCCGTAACCGTCGTCTACTTTTTGGATAACTTTTTCGATTGCAGTCTGCACCAAAATTTTCTGAATTTCTTTGGTGCTCATGCCGTCAACGAACTGTAATTTGGAGTCCATTTCGAGTTCGATAGGATCGCAGCTTTCAAGCCCCAAGCATGCGAAGGCAATCATCTTTTTAGTTTTTTCTACCGAGAGCGGTTCGTAATGGCCGTCTCGTTTTTTAATCATAATAGCCATGAATAAGGTTCCTTCCCGTTACAAAGTACTACATTTACACATAAAAATATGGCTCGCAAACAGTGACTTCACTGTATTTACGTAAGCCGTTGATACACTCATACCCTCTAAATACATCTATTTGGTACTATCGATGAGTTGTATTATAAATCAATATCTTGTATACGATATTAGTTATCATATACAAGATACACCTCATTATACTATTTTCCGACGGTGAAAAGAAAGAGGGAAATGTCAATCTGTATTGAATTTTTTGCATATGATGAATGAAAATTTCGGTTGGTGGAATTTAATGACTTGACATTTTAACGTTGTGAGAATGTATAGGGGTGTAAGCGGGTTCACAAGAAATGATGACTTGCTTATGACGTTTGCAAACGGTCAATGAGAATGATGAGAAACTCAATAGTACATGTACTTTTCAGTAATATGGACAAAATGAAGGGCTCTGTTTGATGTATGATTTTTTGGCATACATACATGGGGCTTCGGACGAATTTAATTTTAGGAGGCAACTATGGCTACAGGAACTATGAATGTTTTGAAAAAAGAATTACAACTCGTATTTTTGGATGATGAATTAAAAGAAACTACGGTGCGCATCAGTGTACCTAAAGCGGATGTAAGTCGCACTGCAGCCGAAACAGTGGCAAATTTGTTGATTGCCAAACGTTTTATGACCAGCGCCAAAGGTAAAATTTTAACCGGCTATAAGGGCGCTTTTATGGTAGAAAATACCAGTGCCCAATTGGTTGACTAATCGGCGGTCACCAAACGATATGTCTCAGCTGCTCGGTAATCTAGTAAGGTTAGACAGATTAGGGTAGCGGGATATGAGGTTAAAGTATTAAATATTACTAGTATAAATATATAGGAGGCTAATTATGGCAGACGCAACAGTAAAAGAAGTAGTAAAAATTCAGATTCGTTTAGATTTAGGCGATAATAAAGTAAAATCCGTAAGCATTGGTAATGTTAATCCGGAACTTGGTAATGCGGATTTTGAAGAAGTGGGCCAAGCCATGGCCGAACTTTGTGCCTATCCGTACAAAGATGTGGTTCGCGTAGAAACTACGACCATGACGCCTCAGGCTTAAGGATTTGGGTCTGGGACGGCCGGACAAGTAGCGGCGCTACAAAGTCCGGGAGATGTTAGTTAAATAATCTGTGTGATTTTACGGAAATCATATAAATGAAACGGTGTAATCTGTATAAAACAGGTTGCACCGTTTTTTTATATTGAAAAAAATTGAAATAGAGTGCTCTTTAGTATAGGCAGTTGTATTGTATTTAAGTTATACTAAAAATATATAAAAGAGTTCTTATGTCTTATATTTTTAGTTTCATATGGAGGCATGATATATGACAATGTTTAATATGAAAAAGAAAGCATTCCTTGTTTTGGCCGGTTTGGCCATGGTGTCCGGCACTGTATTGGGCGCCGGTAATAGTGCCGCTACAGATAATGGCACCACGGCGCTTACAGGGAGCGACAAAGATTTGGCAGCCATTGTTAATTATGCGACTCAGGAAGCTGTTAAGGCGGGGTCGCCTTACGTGAACCGAGGCATACCAAAACAGGTGTTAGAAGCTTTTATGCCGGCATCGGGTGCTAAGACGGTGCTCACGAATGAAAGTAATTCCTTGTATAAAGAACAAGCCTTACGGGTAGCTTTCCCTATGACAGATGCATCAAAATATGATTTGGTGCCGAATTTTGACGGCTTCCCAAAACAGGTTCCGTCCTTTGCCAACAATGTATCCGTGTTTTATATTCCACAATTTATAAAAGCCGGTGGGGAAGCGCAGGTTAGTTTCATCGGTACAGCTTCCGAAATGGCACCGTATATCGGGGAAGCGCTTAAGTTAGCGATTATGCAGACTAATTTAACAGATAGCCGTTCGGTTTATGTAAAAATGGAGCCTAATTCAGACATGCAATTTGCCGACAGTTTGCGCGAATTATTACCTGGTTATAAAATCGTGACAACGCCTGAGCTAAAGAATCTTGGACCGTGGCGTGATTTCTGGAGTGATATTATCGACGTAACATCAGTAAATAGCGGAAATTATGTAACGGATCAGTTATTCGATAATGACACGAATAAAAAAGCTCAGCAGCAACTGTTAGGCTATTATTCGTATAATTACAATATGGTGAATTTGGATGATTCATACACCTACTATTTTTTTAGCGTAGGGACGACATTTAATCATGCATATGTAACCGGTGCGGCCGTGAATAAAGCGGGTACGGAGATTGTTTATTTTTACAAACAGCAGTAGTGGCTGTGATTAGTTGGGAAGTTGCTATTGATGAGTAGTAGTGAGGCCCGGTTAAGTAGTGGTTGTTCCGCAGCAGGTTAGTGTTTAGTCAGTGACAAGATGCTGATGAGAAGTATTATATATTAGCAGATATAAATCCGAATGTTTTGCGTGAAATACACATTAACGTTCGGTAAAGTTTATTGACCCTTATTTTTTACTATGTTAAAATGAAAGAGTAATATTCAGTCATTTCGATGGAGGTTAAAGACACATGATTCAACGGTATACAAGAGAAAAAATGGGCCATATTTGGAGCGAACGCAACGAATTTGACCAGATGTTGGAAGTGGAAATCTTA
>ENA-OQIC01000459-OQIC01000459.1-human-gut-metagenome-genome-assembly--contig:-NODE-459-length-18145-cov-1.492618_pt1 | contig 18145 bp, 18 predicted proteins | sample MGYA00242572_ERZ504736 | MGnify/ENA primary metagenome ERZ504736 (study PRJEB26092, sample SAMD00036201) | human gut metagenome | host: Homo sapiens | study: EMG produced TPA metagenomics assembly of... | reverse complement strand
GAAACTCCTCAATTAGAAACAAGAAAGGTGTATAACGCTCCAGACGATTATGAAGCTGTTGAGCGTTTTAATAAATCAATGGCTGAAGTTCATCGTGATTATTCGGCAAAAGAGAAGTTATCTTGTATATCTGCTAAAAAATTAGTGTTGACAGATTAGAGATTAATCCGTTGGTCAAAGATGTGGCAATTATTACATGATGGATAATTACCACATCTTTATTTGTTTTAAGAATCTTCTTTTTTTAATCCTAATCTTTCACATAGTTCCGGATCATTTTTGATTCGGTCCATTTCCTCATTGATGATTGCCTGAGCATCCAATTTAATCTGGTCGTAGTTGCGCTGTATTTGCTGCATCATGATATCGTTACCCTCTTTGTCCTTGAATTCGTTGATGACAGGGATTCTCCGGTAAGCCTTTTCCTCCGCGCTGACTTTGGCATGGTCCACAATGATTTCAGCATGGAATATTTTCTGGTCTATCTTTTCGCCAAAATTGTCGGAAACGGCTCCGACAAATGTGCCTTGGGACAGGTTGGCAATCTTGGAAGCCGGGATGAGTGAGTCAAGCTGTGTGCTGATGGAAGTGGATACATCCTGGCGGTTGATGGAGACGGACTGCCGCTGCTGGAGTACTTTGCCGAAACGTTCGGAAAGCGTCTTCGCGGTTTCTCCAACCACCTGACCGCTGAAAATATTGCCTACCGTGTTTTGGATGACCTTCGACTCTTTTTCACCGTAATCGCGGTTCAACTGGCTGAAATCCTGAAAGCCGAGACAGACCGCCACCTTGTTGCTTCGGGCGGTAGCGATGAGGTTGTCCAATCCACGGAAATAGATGGTCGGCAGCTCGTCTATGATGACAGTGCTCTTAAGCTGTCCTTTCTTGTTAATGAGTTTGACGATGCGGGAATTGTATAGTCCAAGCGCCGCCGAGTAGATGTTCTGCCTGTCCGGATTGTTGCCCACGCAAAGCAACTTGGCTCTTTCGGGTTGTTTATGTCCAACGAAAAATCATTACCTGTCATCACCCAATACAACTGTGGGGAGATCATGCGCGTAAGGGGGATTTTTGCCGAAGCGATCTGGCCCTGGAGCTGGTCCTGGGCACCCCCTTTCCAGGCGTCCATGAAGGGGGAAAGGTAGTTTTCCAACTCCGGATACGAGGTCAGGATGGTAAACAAATCCGAATAAGGTTTGTTGAGCAGTTCCACCGCATGCGGAAAGGAACAATAAATGCCGTTTTTGTAAATCTTTAGGTACCAAATAATTGCGGCAAGCAGAATAATGGGTGACTCCACGAAGAAATCCCCCTGCTTTTCAATCCAGGTGCGATTGAGGTTGAGCATTATCGTATAACTCGCCTCATACGCATCGGAGATATCCGTCATGAATTCCGGATTGATGGGATTGCAGCGGTGTGACCTGCGCGGATCGTCGAAATTGATGACATAGAACCGGGGCTTGACCTTGTACTTGTCCATGTTGTTCAACAACGTGTTGTAAGCGATGGTGGAGAGGTCGTCGAACTTGTAATCGTAGATGTAGCAGCTGTATCCTTTGGAAATCATCTGGCGTATGTAGTTGTTTACCACGGCATACGACTTACCTGAACCGGGAGTGCCCAGCACGATGGTGGCACGGAAGGGATTTACCACGTTGATCCATCCGTCATGCTGTTTCCCCTGAAAGCAGAAGCTGGTGGGCAGGTTGACGGAATACTCGTTCTCCAACAACCGGGTTTCCTGCCGGAAGGATTCGTTTTCGATATTGAACACATCATCCATCAGGTTATGCCTGTAAAGCCGGCTCATCCACAACCCCGCCATCAGTAGGCCGAGGTAACCTGCGGTAAGTGTTATGACGTACAGTATGGTGCTTGTCATGTGCGGCAGGGACAGGTCAAGCAGCCACCAGTTCAGAAAAAACAGCACGCATCCGGCTACCAGCGCCGCGTAGATTTTGGGCCAGGTGATTTTTTCACCCTTGACTCCATGTGTTCCCAGGCAGGATATTGCCAGTAAGGTCACAGCCAGCAGCTTGGTCCAGAGGATGCAGTTGAAAATGCCGGTCGTGTTGTTGAAATTCACCAGAATCCGGTCTGTCACCTCCAGGTTCAGGTTCCATGCGGTGATACTCGGATAGCAGTACACATAGACGTGCACCACCAAAAGAAAAATACTCACTGCCCTGCCAAATTCCATGATTTTGGCAAGTGCCCTCAAATCGTCTTCCTGTTGCATAGGGATAAATGATTTTTGAAAATTGTCTTCTGTTTAAATGCCTCGCGACTTGCGTTTGGCTTTCTTTCTCTTTTTCATACGGCGTGCGAAAGCCTCCTCCTCGTAATCCCTCGGGTTGGTTTCCAGGGAGAGAATACCCGCCGCCTGTTCGAGCGCGCTTTCCGGATCCGCCTTGTGCCGATGATGCTGCCAGAGTTCCACTGCCGTATGTCCGTTCCGGTCGTTTTCGGGGATGCCGTCCAGCCACCTGAAATAGTCGTTGAACACGTTTGCGGAAAACTCCTTGCCCATGCGTGAGCCGTTGAACACCTCCCTGCGGTTGTGGTCAATGAAGGTGATGCCGTAGATTCGTCCCTGCTCATTCTCACGGAACACCACGCCGATACGTTTCTGTCCGAGCAGTTCCACAAACCGTTGCCGTGAGTCAGCCTGTTGCAAGGCGCGGGCAATGTCCGTCTGTATGGAGGGAGCCATTTTCCTTCCTTGAGCGCTTTCAGGTTGAGAAGCATCCGTTTTTCCAGCTGTTCGTTGCCAAAGCGTTTTCCAAAGCGAGAGCTCTTGAACGGAGGCTGACCACCTTGCCGGCATCATCCGTGGCCGCATAGACAATGCCGGTGTAAGGCATGCCGTTGTATTCCCCCCTGACCTGTTTCGCCTCGATATTGAAGGTGGAAAGCAGGGCGCTATACTCCCCGAAGGTCTGGAAACGGTAACTTTCCAGCACCGCCTTGAGGGTGTTGCCAATCTGATGGCGGACATCCCCCAGGGAAGCATCTACTTTTTTCAGTTCCGCTTTCGGATTCCGTTCCTCCGTGTCCGCACCGTTGCGCAGACCGAAGTCCGCTTCCAGCTCCCGGCAGGCGGTCATGGAACGGCGGTGCTCGTAGGAGTCACTGATCTTTTTCCCTTGTTCGTCCACGCAGACGCTGATGATGTGGATGTGGGCATTGTGGGTGTCGGCATGTTTGTAGGCGATATAAGGCTGGTCTCCATAGCCCATCTTCCGCATATACCGGTCGGCCAGTTCCGCCAGTTGGTCATCGGTCAGCCTGTCTTCCGGTGCCGGGGAGAGCGAGATATGCAGGACGGGCTTCTCCGTGTTGCGGTTTGCCAGCAGGTAGTTCTCGAAAGAGAGCAATGCCAGGCGCATGTCTTCGCTTGGCAATCCCAGCTGGTCGGAAATCATGCGGTTTCCCGAAAGAATCCCCGCCGCCCCGGTCGCCACCTTGTTATGGTTGTAGGCCAGTGCTCCGTACAGGCTGGCGCCATGACTTATCTTTGCAACCATTTCCGCTCGTATTCCTGGGTGAGTGCCGTGATTCTCTTGCAGAGAAGCATCAGCTCGACGCTCAGCTTCTCCAGCCTGTAGAGCAGTGACATCGCCCGTTTCTCCCCGAAGTTGTTCTTCAAGGCACGCACCACCTGGTTGTAGTTGTTGCCTATTGCCTGGAACTGCTTGTGGAATTCGGTCAGCTTGATGTAGTAATCCATGGTCGCCTTGTCGATTCTCACTATCTTTATCTGTCCCGAGAAGATGGATTTCTTGATGAACAGCGTGCGGTCCCTGGCCCCGGAATCCGCCAGCAGCCTTTCAAATCTGGTGTTCTCCTCGGCATTCAGGCGGAAGCTATACTTGCGGTCCGCCGGGTCATTCTTGGGTTTCCTGCCTGTCCTTGTCCCTGTTGTTTTCTCCATAATGCATGAGATTGTTGGTTTGTACTTTTTTTTCTTTTCCAGAATCCGCGACTTTGGAGCGGATTCCCCCCCGCCCCCGGAGCGGGCAAGTTGGTCCTTGTCGGACAAAAGACTTTTTGTCGGACAAGGACACAACTTGCTCTGTTCGTTTGAACAGAGAATCCTCCTTCGTCGGATTGCTGCGCGACGTTCACGGCGTGCTGTGGTCCGATGAAGCATGTTCCTCTCCATTGACGGATTTGATTTTGCAAAATTAGATAGTGTTAACCAGTTGGTAAATAGTGTTTTATATGACGTTTGATGACATCTGACGACATCTGATGTCAGGCCGGGGAAATGTTGGCGGAAGTCTCAAAAATAGCCGCTACTTTTGGCACAGTGCATGAGGGCATACATTGGAACATTGTCCTGTAAGGTGTATTGCTTGCCTGCCACAGGCGGTACATGGCACGGATGCAATATCATCCCTGTAGGTACATTGCCATACATGTTGCACGGTGATCCTGCATGGCGGGATACATTGCATGAATGCAATACAGTACGGGTTACATTGGACTCCGTATTACATGAATGCAATGCACCTTATATGGCAATACCCTCCGGTAACCGGCAATACATTGGTGCAATAGGGTACGCAATGTATTCATGCAAGCGGGCAGGCAGTGCGTCATTGCCATATACCGACAAATGCATTGTCATGTAATGAAACAGGAAAAACATATCCGGACAGATATGAAACCAAATTATACACTCTAAATTCAAGCCTATGAAGAAGGAACCTTTATTTGTCGCTTTGAGCAACCAGAAGGGCGGTGTGGGGAAATCCACGTTTACCGTATTGCTCGCCAGTTACTTCCATTACCTGAAGGGATATAACGTGCTTGTGGTGGATTGCGATTATCCGCAGCACAGTATCAGCACCATGCGGGACTGGGAAGTGGGGATCATTGAAAAGAACGTGCATCTGCAAAACCAGCTGGTGGAACAGTTCGGGACAAGCGGAAGGAAAGCCTACAGCATCCTGACCTCCACTCCGGAGGAAGCCCGGGAAACTGCCGGCCGTTTCCTAGAAAAATCGGGACTGGACTATGACCTTGTCCTTTTTGACCTCCCCGGAACTGTGAATGTGCCCGGTGTCTTCCGGTCCGTCATCAATATGGACTATGTATTCACTCCCGTCACACAGGAAAGAATGGTTATGCGGAGCAGCATGGCTTTTGTCCTTGCCATCCGGGAATACATGCACCGTCATAAGGATGTGCCCTTGCGTGGCATCTATATGTTCTGGAACCGGATGGACAAACGTGTGTCCAAAGACTTGTATAACAGCTACACTGAAATTCTCCGTTCGCTGAAATTGCCGGCGATGGAAACCGTCATTCCCAGTGCGGAGCGCTACAATAAGACTTCGGGATAAGGGATTTTTCTTTCGCAGCACCTTGTTCCCTCCAACCCCTACCGCATTGAGGGGCAGCAATCTGGACTTGCTGGCAACAGAGATAGAAACCATACTGAAACTTCAATAAGAACAATCATGGCTACCAAAAGAAGAACGGATTACCAGGTGGATGAGGAGGCATTGAAACGTATGATGGCCGGGGATGTAACAGCATTGGACAAAATGGCTTCTCCCGCTGAGGCTCCGGAAACAAAAAGCCGGTCTGCCCCTTCCCAAGAGAAGCAGGAGAAGAACTCCGCCGGTTCTCCCAAACAGCAGATAGGAAAATCCACGGATGAGGCGTCCGGCCCGGATGAGTACCGGCAACGGTTTTTGAAAGAGAGACTGTCCGGTTCAAGAAGACAAACCTATATTCACGATGCTTTTCCTTTGGCTGAATGACGTGTTCGACATCCACCGCAACGAGGAAGCCATCGAATGGATACGGCAGGAGGCTGACGGTTACGACAAGGGATTAAAGACTTTGTCCGACAGTCTGATGCAGGAGAAGCTGAAAGTGAAACAAACGAAGAATAACAATAACCAAAAGTAACGTGAATGGCATCGGTAAAAGTGAAATTCCGTCCTTCTTCCGTAAACGGCAAGGAGGGCAGCATATACTATCAGGTGATACACAAACGCGCGGTCCGCCAAATCAAGACGGATTGCCGGATATTTGAAAGCGAATGGAACGGCAAAACATCGGCAGTTGCCGTTCCTGCTTTGGCGAGCAATGAGTGCAAAAACTACCTTCAATCAGTTGCAAACCGAATCGAATGGGATGTAAAACGCCTGACGGCAATCATTGCATTGCTTGAAAAAGGGAACAACGGTTACACGGTGGACGACATCCTCGTAAAATTCAACAGGCAAGCGGACGGACAATCCCTGTTCCCTTTCATGCAAGGCATCATTGGTCAGTTAAAGCGGCTGAACAGAATCCGCACATCGGAAACCTACGTCGCTACGCTTGCCAGCTTCATGAAGTTCCGTAACGGTCAGGACATTCTCTTGTGTGAAATGGACAGCGACACAATGATGCTGTATGAGGCATGGCTGAAAGCCAACGGCAACTGCCCCAATACACCTCGTTCTATATGCGCATACTCCGTGCCGTTTATAACCGTGCAGTGGAGAAAGAGCTGACGGAACAGCGGCATCCTTCAAGCATGTTTATACAGGTATTGACAAGACCGTGAAACGGGCTGTACCATTGAAGGCCATCAAGCGCATCAAGGAACTTGACCTGACACTAAAACCACATCTGGACTATGCGAGGGATATGTTCCTCTTTTCGTTTTACACCCGTGGAATGTCGTTCATTGACATGGCTTATCTCAAAAAACGGATTTGAAGAACGGCATCCTGACATACCGCAGGAGAAAGACCGGACAGCAGCTTACCATTAAGTGGGAGAAGTGCATGGAAGAAATCGTGACCAAATATGAAGCCCGTTCCGTTACACAATACTTGTTGCCGATAATCACCAACCCGTTAGCCTGTGAACGGTACAATACATGAACGCCCTCAGCCGTGTAAATGTAGCATTGAAAGAAGTCGCCCATTTGGTGGACTTGCAAATCCCATTGACCATGTATTGTGCGAGGCATGGGTGGGCAAGCGTCGCCAAGAGCAAGAACATACCGCTTTCAGTTATCAGCGATGGCATGGGACACGATTCGGAAGAAACCACGCGCATTTATCTTGCTTCGCTTGACACGAGCGTGGTGGACAGGGCAAACAGCCTTATCCTGAAAGACTTGTAATTGAAAATGCAAGCGGAGATGTGTTTTTCAAAAATCGGAATCTCTTGGTAAGAGTTATAGTTATATCGCAAAGGTACGCAAAATATTGCAAATTCCGTGAAAAGTTCTCATTTATAATGGGATAAAAAATAAAATCTGTACGGACTTATTTGACAAATCCTCTTTTTTTTGTTTGATAACGTCCTGATTCATAGGAATTATATCCTTTGTGCATATCTCTTACCAAGAGAAAATGGCGAGGATATACGACAACATAGACATAAAGTTTACGGACGGGCTTCGCGGCATCATCGAGAATACTGGGGTGAAGCGTGTTGATTTCTGCGTGGGTTATTTCAATTTGCGCGGTTGGAACCTGATAGTGGAACAGGTGGACAAACTGCCCGGCGGTTACGTGTACGAGGATGACAAGCGCAAGATGAGGTATTGCCGACTGTTGATTGGAATGCACCGCCCCGACGAGGACTTGATACGAGGACTTTATTCGCGTCAGGAAACCATGCCCGATGCGGAATACGTGCAACGTTGCAAGCGGCAGATTGCGCAGGATTTCAGGAACCAGCTTCTGTTAGGCTTGCCTTCCGCCGCCGATGAAAAGACATTGCGCCGCCTATCCGTACAGTTGAAGGAGGGAAAGGTGTGTGTAAAGCTGTACTTGAAAGAACCGTTGCACGCCAAGCTTTACCTTGCCCACCGCCCGGATGACAACTTCAACAAGATTCAGGCCATCATGGGCAGCAGTAACCTAACGTATGCCGGGCTGACCAAACAGGGCGAGCTGAACGCGGAATTCGCCGACAGCGATAGTGCGGAGAAACTGGCACGGTGGTTTGATGACCGCTGGAACGAGCGGTTCTGTCTGGACATTACCGAGGAACTTGCACGGATAATAGACGAGAGTTGGGCGGGTGACAGGGCTATTCCGCCTTATTACATCTACCTGAAGACGGCTTACCACCTGAGCCAAGAGGCACGCAGCGGCATCAAGGAGTTCACGCTTCCGCCGGAGTTCAGACACGACCTGTTCGACTTCCAACAGACCGCCGTGAAGATAGCGGCGAAGAACCTGAACAACGACAAGCGCGGCGGAGCGATGATTGGCGATGTGGTAGGTCTGGGCAAGACCATTACCGCCTGCGCCATCGCCAAGCTGTACGAGATGGCTTTCGCCAGCAGCACGCTCATCATCTGTCCGGCAAACTTGCAGGACATGTGGAGGAAATACATCCGGAAGTACGACCTGAAAGCGGAAGTCTGGTCAATGGCGCGTGCGATAGACGTGGATTCGGCACGCTATTACCGCCTGATAATCGTGGACGAGAGCCACAACCTGCGCAACGCCAATGGCATACGCTACCGCAACATCCGCAGCCTTATCGAGCATCAGGGCAGCAAGGTGCTGCTGCTCACCGCCACGCCCTACAACAAGGACTTCTCGGATTTGGGCAGCCAGCTCCGCCTGTTCATAGGCGAAGAGCAGGACTTGGGCATACGCCCGGAGGAGTACATCCGCTCCATCGGTGGTGAAAGGGAGTTCCAACGTCGGCACAGTGACATCCATATCCGTTCCATCCACGCTTTCGAGAAAAGCCCGTATGCGGACGACTGGAACGAACTGATGAAGCTGTTCCTCATCCGTCGCACAAGGACGTTCATCAAGGAGAACTATGCCAAGACGGATGAAGGCAACGGGCGGAAATACCTGTTGTTCCCCGATGGCTCGAAATCTTATTTTCCCGACAGGATACCACGTGCCGTCAAGTTCGCCACTGTTTCCGGCGACCAGTACAGCCGCCTGTATTCGCCTGAAATGATAAGCCTGATGGAAGAGTTGAAACTGCCACGTTACGGGCTAATCCATTTTTATGACGAGAACAAGGCTACTGACATACAGCCGCATGAAAGGCAGGTAATCGAGAACCTCTCGCGTGCCGGACAGCGCATGATGGGTTTCTGCCGAAGTACGTTCTTCAAGCGCATAGACAGCAGCGGCTTCGCCTTCCTGCTGACGCTCTACCGCCATATCCTGCGCAACGCAGTGTTCATTTATGCCGTTGACAACAAGCTGCCGCTGCCCATCGGTGACGAGAGTTCTCTGCCTGATGACTACATTGAGGACGAGGACGAAAACGTAACCATGTTCAGCAATGCCGATGAGGGTGAACAGACAGGAGATGACGGAACGCAGATTGTTTTCCCGACAGACTTCAAGTATTACATGGAGAAAGCAAAAGAATGCTATTCCATCATAGAGAACCGCAATGCCTGTTCGTGGATTTCACCCAAATACTTCAAGCGTACCCTGAAACAGCAACTCAGGCACGATTGCGACATCCTGCTAAGGATGATAGCATTGTGCGGTACATGGCAACCCGATACCGACCCGAAACTGGACGAACTGGAAATCTGTTGGAGAAGAAGCACGGAGCGGACAAGGTTATCGTGTTCACACAGTTCTCCGACACGGCACATTACGTTTACAGGCAGCTGAAAAGGCGTGGAATACCGCAGGTCGGCTGTGCGACGGGAGGCAGCAAGAACCCGACGGACATCGTGGAGCATTTCTCTCCCAAGAGCAACGACAAGGATTATTTCGCCGATGAGCAATACCGTGTGCTCATAGCCACCGACGTGCTCAGCGAGGGGCAGAACCTGCAGGATGCCCATGTCATCGTGAACTTCGACTTGCCGTGGGCAATCATCCGCCTTATCCAGCGTGCGGGGCGTGTGGACCGTATCGGTCAGGAGGCGAATGAAATCTACTGTTATTCTTTCTTTCCTGCCGACGGCGTGGAGGAAATCATCCGCCTGCGGTCGCGCCTGAACGCCCGTATAAACGAGAACGCGCATATCGTGGGCAGTGACGAGGTGTTCTTCGAGGGCAACGAGCAGAACCTGCGTGATATGTTCAACGAGAAGAGCGGCTCGCTTGACGACGAGGATGACAACGACGTGGACTTGTCTTCGCAGGCTTACCAGATATGGAAGAACGCGACGGATGCCGACCCGAAGCTGAAAAGGATAATCCCGACATTGAGCAATGTCGTGTATTCCACGAAAACGGCGGAGGACGGACAGCTGGGCGGTGTCATCACCTACGCCAAGACTTACAACGATTTCGACGTGCTGACATGGCTTGACGCAGACGGCAACGTGGTAAGCCAGTCGCAGAAACGCATCCTGAACGCATTGGCTTGCGATGCGGACACTCCGGCCTTGCACCGTACACCAACCATCATGAACTGGTGGCAAAGGCGGTAGAATCCATCAACAACGAAACGACCTCTGTCGGCGGCGTATTGGGCAACCGTTTCAGTACCCGTTACCGCATCATTACATTGCTGGAAAGCTACTATAAAAATCCACCGACACTTTTCTTTTCGCAGGAGAACAAGGACATGCTGAAGCTGGCCATAGACGACATCTACAACTACCCGTTGCTCGAAGGGGCGAAATTCACGTTAGGCGTATGCTCCGCACCAACACCAGCGATGAGATAGTGGAATACGTGTTGGAGATGCGCAAGAACATGACCTTGTGCCGGATTGACGAGGACAGAAATATCCATAAAGACCCGGTCATCATCTGCTCGATGGGGCTTAGGCAAGAACCATAAAACTTTTTTGAATCATGAGAAGGACTTCATTCAACCAATATATCAAAGATGCCGGTTTCCGTGGGTTGTTCATCACCGAAATGGGCTGGAACAGGTTCCACGGACAGGCAGAACTCGCACCGATAGCCATTGAAGACAAGGAATACAGGATAGTCACCGTGGCTGAGCGCAATGGCTTTCAGATACTGACGTGCGCTGTCGATGAAATACCCACGAACACCCTTTGCAAGCGCATTGACAGCAAGCTGCGCCGCAGTGCCAACGACTACATTTGCATATTCTTCATCCCCGGCACGGAACACCAACAGTGGATTGCCCCGGTAAAGACCGTGGAGAAGCGTGATATTGTGACCATTGAGTATGAAACGGCTGACAAGGCAGACTTCTTATTCTCCAAGATACCCGACCTGTCGTTTGACATGGAAGAACAGACCACCATCGTGGACGTGAAGGAGCGCATACAGGGTGCATTTGCAGTGAACTCGGAGAAAATCACCAAGGACTTCTACGCGGGCTTCCGCAAGGAACACAAGGCATTTGCCGACTTCATCAGCGGCATCGACGACCAGATACCCGCCACGGAGAACCGCAACAAGCAGTGGTACACGTCCGTCATGCTCAACCGCCTCATGTTCTGTTACTTCATACAGAAGAAAGGCTTCCTTGACGGCAATTTCGACTATTTGCAGGAAAAGCTGAGGTGGGTGCAGCGCGAGCGTGGCGAGAACCGCTTTTTCAAGACCTTCTACCGCGGCTTCCTTTCCGAGCTGTTCCACGGAGGGCTGAACTCGCCCAAGCACAGCAACGAGTTCGAGAACGTGTACGGCGCATCCCATACCTTAATGGCGGTATGTTCGAGGAACATCAGTTAGAGCGTGACTATGCGAACATAGACATCGAGGACGATGCCTTTGTCCGCCTGTTCAAGTTCTTCGACACGTGGCGGTGGCATCTGGATACGCGCATCACGGCAAGCGGGAAGGACATCAATCCCGATGTACTGGGCTATATCTTCGAGCAGTACATCAACGACCGCGCACAGATGGAGCTTATTACACAAAGGAGGACATCACTGAATACATTGGCAAGAACTGCATCCTGCCGTTCCTCATGGACAAGGTGGCGGAAACTTCTCCGGAAGCGTTCAAACCGGACGGCTATGTGTGGCACACGCTGCGTGAAAGCGGTGACCGTTACATCTACGATGCAGTGAAGAAAGGCTATACGGCAGACTGGCAGAACCGCATTTCCGAAAACATTGCCGTAGGGTTGATACGACGGAGCCCGGACTGCTGGAACGCCGCAAGGACTGGAACACGAAAACACCGGACGCTTTCGCGCTGCCCACGGAAATATGGCGCGAAACGGTGGGACGGTTGCTACGTTGCGACACGCTGTTGGAGAAAATCAGCGGCTGCGAAATCACGCACATCAACGACTTCATCACTTACAACCTTGACATCCGCTCGTTTGTCTATGACCTGTTGCACAATACTGACGACCGTCTGTTTGTCCTCCACTTCTACAAGGCATTGCAGCGCGTTACCATCCTTGACCCTACCTGCGGTTCGGGGGCTTTCCTTTTCGCCGCCATGAATATCCTTGAGCCGCTCTATGAGGTATGTATCGAGCGGATGCAGGAGTTCAACGCACAGAATCCCAACTGGTTCAAACCTGAACTGGAGGAAATCGCCCACAAGTACCGCAGCAACATCCAATATTTCATCTATAAAAGCATCATCCTGCGCAACCTCTACGGCGTGGACATCATGGTGGAGGCAACCGAGATTGCCAAGCTGCGCCTGTTCCTGAAGATGATGGCGGTGGTGGAAGTGGACTTTCGTGCCGAAAACCTGGGACTCGACCCGTTGCCGGACATTGACTTCAACATCCGTTGCGGTAATACGTTGGTTGGGTATGCCACGGAAGAAGAACTGGCTAAAGACCTTACGTGGGGCGATATGTTTGCTAATCAGGAGTTCAAGGATAAGGTGGAAACGGAAATGCAGCTTGTAGCCACGGCATACGAGACGTTCAAGGCTGTGCAGTTTACGCAGAGCGAGGATATGGCGACATTCAAGCAGGCGAAACGCGGGCTGAACGAACGCCTTGCAAAACTCAATGAACTGCTCAACCGTCGTTTGCACGCTGCAACCAGTTTGCCATACGATGAATGGCCGAGGACGCACCAACCATTCCACTGGTTGGCAGAGTTCTATCAGATTATCCATGACAATGGAGGCTTTGATGTAATTATTGGTAATCCGCCGTATGTGGAATATAAAAAGAAAGACAAGAAAACAGGAAAAGCAATATGCGATTTGTATAAACTAAGTAATTATGAAACAATAGATTGTGCAAATCTATATGCGTTTTGTATAGAAAGAAGTCATATCATTCTAAACAAGTCTGCTTATTTTGGTATGATTGTGCCACTAAGTTTAACATGTGGAGAACGCATGGGAAAGTTACGTGCATTTTGTATAAATCATTTCCGAATTTTTATCTCGCTAATTTTGAAATATTCCCATCAAAACTATTTGACGGTGCATTTCAAAGAGTAACAATATGCTTAAGTAATAATAATTATAAGAATTTCTTTGTAACCAAACTTCATAGATGGTATTCAGTTGAACGTATTAACTTATTTGCAAAAATTGTGTATTCATTAGCAGACGAAATTTATACAGAAAAGGGTATTGCAAAACTTTATACAGAAAGGCATAAAGCCATCATAGATACGGTCGCTTCTAAAAAAACAATTGCGACATTCATTACTAAGCAAGCAACAGCGCACTTAATATTTTATCAAGAAGCTACAAACTATTGGATGAAAGCAGCTATGCGCATTCCTTTTTATAGAAAAAATGGGGTGCAAGATAGACCTCCACATGGGCGTTGTTTGTATTTCGAGAATAGAGAATACCAGAGAATTATTTTCGCCTATCTAACAGTTCATTGTTTTACTGTTGGTATAGTGCATTTTCTGATGGTTTCCATTTAACAGATGCTATGGTAAAAACATGCCGATAAATGAGGCTTTTTATCAGATAATAAACTTTCTGAAATAGGAACAATCCTAGAAAACGACATAAAGAAAAATTCCTTTATAACGACAAGAAACACAGTAAATGATGATATCGAGCTAGAATCATTCAGGTTAAAATTCTTCAAAAAATATATTAGATTGTATAGACAAAATCCTTGCCAAGCACTATAGCTTTACTGAAGAAGAGCTTGACTTTATCATCAACTACGACATCAAGTACCGCATGGGGGACGAATTAAATGAAGAATAAAGCAGTGTGTACTTATCTTGGAAACAAAGACCTGCTGAACAGACGGAAGATTGGATTTCTTGCATCACGCAAGATTTCCACTTCCGCTGTTTTGCCGACACTCGATTGGGCGGTAGAAATAAGCAAACATACTGATGTTGCCGTTGTAAGTGGTTTCCATTCTCGCCTTGAAAAGGATGTCCTCAAATTCCTACTTCAAGGCAAATGCGGTATCATTGTCGTACTTGCCCGTGGTATGTATCGCAAACTTCCCAAAATCTATGATACTGCAATGAACGAAAACCGCTTGCTTATTATCGCCTTAGAAAAAGAAACAGTAACACGAGTCTCAGAATATACAGCACAAAAGCGTAATAATATGATTAAAATTTTAGCCGATAACTGCTTTTCTTTAAACTTCTAAATGCGATTACTATATAAAGTAGTAAACAATATAGAGTTTATATAGAATAAGAAACAAGGTTATTAGTTATCAGTACCCTAAAACCTTATTGATATAATGTCTAATATTGTATGTTATTTATATGCAAATAATGCATGCTTTAACTCTTCTGACTATTTCTCCCATCATTTCCGTTATATCAGATACGTAACTTACTAAATCTAAGGGTGATGGGATAGTCTTAATCTTTTTAGATGAGAATTTGTGAGCAAAATCACCTCTATATTTAGCCAACTGGTCTAATGAAGATATTAATCTGCTATTATTGGGAATGTCTATACCTATAGGAATAAACATTCTCTTTAAATATTTTAGCGAAACTCCATGGTTGTTAGTTGCTATTTCTTTTGAAAAAGATGACTTTATATCTTTCAATTTTTCTAAAATATAATCATAAAGCAAATCTATTTTATCTATGTCTTCAGGACTTCCTTTTATGTGCAATAGCATTATCAATCCAACACTAATTTGTTTAGTATTTGCAAAATTTTTCGTAATCTCATCTAAAACTTTTAGTGACATATTTTCTGCAAATTCCTCAAATGCAGCATGGCTAAGAACACAATAAGACCTCAAATCTAACTCATCCGCTTTATCTAAAAGCAGTTTCTTTTCAAGTGGACATATATATTTTATTTCTATGTCCAATAAGTAATCTTGGAGTGTTATAAATTCTTGTTCTATTGTGAGGTCCATAACCAATTCATCTAAAAGGATTTATTTGAAGCCGAATGTCTAATGTGTCATTGACCAAATTTTCAATTTTACTATACCTAATTTTATAATTGTCAATATTTTTTGTCGAACTTTCTAATGAAGACATAAACAAAGTATCTTCTTCGCATAATGACTTAAACGATTGTAGTAAGTTCACTTTCTTTTCTCTGACAAGTTCTTTATGCTCTAACAAATGCATAAAGTAGAAAACTTCAACTTCAAAAAGAACCTTATTAAATCGTTTTTCAAATTGCCCATTTTTATATTTCCTTCCTATATTTTTATTATCTTCAAAAACTTGGCACAGCAAAGCGATTGATTCGTTAATCATTGAATATATTTGTTCTACTTCATTTTTCATGGAATTCCAATTTTCATTTATATAGCGCATTTTATCATCTAAGAAAAATCTCAAATTCCCCTTATAGTCTCTCGCATAAAGATAAAAAGATATTATTCTTAGCAAGATTTCAACATCTCTTAATCTTGTATCTGGGTTATCAAGGCCCATTACATTATGCAAAGAGCAAATATTATTTGTAACATCTATTAAATAGTCTCCAAATGCGCCTCGATTTAAAGCTTGCCTTAATTCTTGGTTGATAATGCTACGGAACCAGAATTTAAGCGATAAAAAAATATCGTATAATATCTGGTTATCCCTAAAATTAGTTATAACCGTACATCTTAATGAAGAATTATCAAACTCTCTTTTCGCCGTTTCTGGCAGTTCTGAGTATGTTAATCCATTAAGATTTTCACAACTGATAATTTTTGAAGTACAGGCTTTTTCCAATAATCGTATTTATCATTGCTAATAAAACCTGCAATGGACAACAACCTTTGTTTACCATCAATGACTATAAATGAACGTTTCTTTACAGGATCTTCAGCAAGTACAATTTCAGGTATAGGATATCCCATAATAATAGACTCAATCAATTTGCTACGCCTATCATCTTGCCATGCATTACGCCGCTGAAATTTAGGATTTAATTCAATGTTACCTTCTTCTATCTGACTAAAGATTGTTTGTATAGTCCAATCACGGGCATAAACAACAATTCCAGATGTATCAAGCCCTGAAAGGTCATTCATTTCTTCTATGTTGTCATTCTCTACTGGCTCTAAACTTAAACTTTCCATCATTGTTTTTTTTCGACAAAAATACTTATTTTCAATGACTTTCTCGCTATTTCAATTACTTTTCTTTTAATATTTGCAAAATATGAATGATATTTAAACTCAAATTACTATCTTTGTATCAGTTGATTGACTTATTGGAAATGAGCAGAATGGTGAACTTCAAAGGTTTCTAAACCATTACCTATTCTCTTTTCGCCTGATGATAACTTTCTGATTTACAGCTATATTTTGTTTAGCGAAACATTTGTGAAGCAGGCAAAGACAAAGATATCCCTGACCAATTCAAGCCGGGGAACCGTGAATTTTTTCTTTATGACAGCCTGTAGCTCGTCGTAGGTCAGGAATACCGGATCGGTCTCGTCCTGCTCCATCTTATAACCGTAAAAGGGATTCTTACGCATCCATTCCTTTGCCAATGCCATATTGGTGAATTTCTTGAAGCATTTCATGTTAGCGGACTATCGTGTTCCGGCACAAGCTCCTTCCGTTTTCAGGTAGATGTCGAACGCACGGATGAACTCCGGTGTCAATTCGTGGAAGTGATGTCCTCCTTGCCATAATAGGAGGGGATAAGCTGCCGCAATTTCTTCACCACATTCTTATATCGGTTAATGGTGACAGGGGAATAGTCTATATTCACCAGACTCTCCATTTCCTCGATGCCTTCCTGCATGGTGCCAAGCAGCGTACGCATTCCGGTATCTTTTCCGAAAACTCGTTTCAGGATTAGTTTCGGGGTAATCAGAGCCTGTTCCAATACCAGTTCCTTGTGTTTCTCAAGGGCACGGGCATGTAATTCCGCAATATAGGTGTTCAATGCAACGGATGCCCTGTCCCTGCCTTTGCTGCATCCTTTGGCCGCGTTCCATAAGTTCAGAGGCACGCTTCTTTGGATACGTGCGTCGTCATAGTCTCCGTTGATGGTTATCCGCATCAGTACGGGTGCCTCACCGTTTTTCAACAATTTCGTTTTGAGCACGAAAAAAAAGAATGTTCATTGTTCCTTGTTTCATCACTTTTGTTTTTTAGAAGTGTTACATCCAATTGTTTCGTCAAAACCGGATGGCATGAGGAGGTGAAATGAAGTGTTAAATTCAGTGGCTTTTTTGAGTGGCTTGTGGAAAAGCCATAGAAAAGCCATAAAAATTCCATTTTCTCAGGTTCGAATTGCCTTTGGTGTCCCGGGTTCGATTCCTTTTTTTCATTCTGATGGGACATTCCGTTGTTTTAAACTTCTTTCACAATTTCAAGCTCATTCGGTCATGTGTGCAAAATTACTTTTTACACCGGAGAATTGATGTTGACAAATGGCTGAAAAATCAATGAAATTATAAGTGCATGTTTATGGCTTTTTCAAAAGCCTTAAAAAAAAGGCCACTGAATTGGCAAAATCCAACTTCACAAATATGTAATGAAATGCGTAACGAGGGTAAAAAAAGAACCCTTGAACTATCTCTAATTCAAGGGTTTTCTAAAAGTGAAAGTTTTTTGGTGGTGCCACCAGGAATCGAACCGGGGACACAAGGATTTTCAGTCCTTTGCTCTACCAACTGAGCTATGGCACCATTATTTCTTGTTTGCGGTTGCAAAGGTAGTGAAACTTTTTTAAACTGCAAACTATTTCTAAAAAAAACACTGATAAAACATAAGGTGTTTATTATCAGTGTTGTTTAATTAAAATTATTTTTCTTTTAGTGGATTCCAACCTTGCGCTTTCAGCTCAAACTCTTGTCCGTCACGGGTAATCAGGCACATCCCAGCTCCGGTTTGGTGATGTGACC
>ENA-OQIC01000458-OQIC01000458.1-human-gut-metagenome-genome-assembly--contig:-NODE-458-length-18254-cov-2.945110_pt1 | contig 18254 bp, 19 predicted proteins | sample MGYA00242572_ERZ504736 | MGnify/ENA primary metagenome ERZ504736 (study PRJEB26092, sample SAMD00036201) | human gut metagenome | host: Homo sapiens | study: EMG produced TPA metagenomics assembly of... | reverse complement strand
TAAGCGGAATTCGGAGTTCCCATCTCACCGATCTGGTCGAGTGTGTAACCCAATGCCACTTTGTCAGCCACGAATGCCAACGGATAACCGGTAGCCTTCGAAGCCAATGCCGACGAACGGCTCAAACGTGCATTCACCTCGATCACACGATAATCATCCGTATCCGAATTGAACGCATACTGAATGTTACACTCACCGACAATACCCAGGTGACGGATACATTTGGTTGACAGTTCCTGCAACATTTTCAACTCTTTGTCGTCCAATGAACAAGTCGGAGCTACTACGATCGATTCACCGGTATGAATGCCCAGCGGATCAAAATTCTCCATGCTTGCCACTGTAAAGCAGTGATCGTTCGCATCGCGGATCACCTCAAACTCAATCTCTTTCCAGCCCTTCAGCGACTCTTCTACCAAAATCTGTTTAGAGAAAGCAAACGAACTTTCGGCCAGTTTCAGGAACTCTTCTTCATTGGCACAAATACCGCTGCCGAGTCCTCCCAATGCATAAGCCGAACGAACCATCACCGGATAGCCAATGCGTCGCGCAGCAGCGATAGCATCTTCCATGCTCTCCACCGCCTGGCTGATCGGAGTTTTCATCTCGATTTCATCGAGTTTCTTCACAAACAAGTCACGGTCTTCCGTATACATAATAGCCTCAACCGAAGTACCTAATACTTTCACGCCATATTTATCCAGAATCCCCTTTGTATAAAGTTCCGCACCACAATTCAGGCAGTCTGTCCGCCGAATGCGAGCAGAATACCGTCGGGGCGTTCTTTCTTAATAATCTCTCTACGAAATAAGTAGTCACGGGCAGGAAATACACCTTATCAGCAATTCCCTCGGAAGTCTGAATGGTTGCGATATTCGGGTTAACCAATACCGAATTGATACCTTCTTCTTTCAAGGCCTTCAATGCCTGTGAACCGGAATAATCAAACTCTCCGGCTTGTCCGATTTTGAGTGCGCCTGAACCCAAAACAAGAACTTTTTTCATTTCCTTTTCCATTTCTTTTATTGTCATTATAAGTTGTTATTTCTAAGTGTCCGCATAAAAAAATGCGTTGCCCTCAATAAAGGACTAACGCATTACCAAAGAACTAAATATCGTTTTTGGAGAAAAGAGAAGAAGTAGACCGATTCCGGGTGAAATACACTCGAATGGAGATAATACTTACTTCTGATTTCCTGTTGATTCATTGTTGTTTCAAAGTTTGTGCAAAGTAACGACTTATTTCTATAATTACAAAGGAATCTGGTAAGAATATTCGTTTTATTTGTTACTTCTGCCGATTCTGACTATCTTTGCCCTTCGATTAAAAACAAAAGTAATGGGAAAAGAAAAAATCATATTAACAGGCGACCGTCCTACCGGAAAGCTCCACATCGGACACTACGTAGCTCGCTGAAACGGAGAGTCGAACTGCAAAACTCCGGCTCGTTTGACAAAACTTTCATCTTCATTGCCGACGCACAGGCACTGACCGATAATATCGACAACCCCGAAAAGTACGTCAGAACGTAATTGAAGTAGCTCTCGATTATCTGGCTTGCGGACTCGACCCGGAAAAATCAACCATCTTCATCCAGTCCCAGATTCCGGAACTGTGCGAACTGACTTTCTATTATATGGATCTCGTCACCGTATCGCGCCTGCAACGTAATCCCACTGTGAAAACAGAAATCCAGATGCGTAACTTTGAAACCAGTATTCCGGTAGGTTTCTTCACTTACCCCATCAGTCAGGCTGCCGACATCACTGCCTTCCGTGCCACAACCGTACCGGTTGGTGAAGACCAGGAGCCCATGATCGAGCAAGCCAGAGAGATTGTCCGCCGTTTCAATTATATCTATGGAGAAACCCTGGTAGAACCGGAGATCCTTTTACCGGATAATGCAGCCTGCCTGCGCCTGCCCGGTACCGATGGAAAAGCCAAGATGAGTAAATCGTTAGGCAACTGCATTTATCTGGCCGAAGAAGCTGATGAAATCCAAAAGAAAGTGATGAGCATGTTCACCGACCCCGATCATCTGCGTGTGCAAGATCCGGGTAAAATCGAAGGTAACACCGTATTTACATACCTGGATGCATTCTGCCGTCCCGAACACTTCGAACGTTACCTGCCCGACTATCCGAATCTGAACGAGTTGAAAGCCCACTATCAGCGCGGCGGTTTGGGTGATGTAAAGGTAAAACGTTTCCTCAACTCCATTATGCAAGAAGAGTTGGAGCCTATCCGCAACCGTCGGAAAGAATTCGAAAAAGATATTCCCGCCATCTATGAAATGCTGAGAAAAGGCTGTGAAGTAGCAAGAGCTGCCGCTGCCGATACCTTGTCGGATGTTCGCAAAGCCATGAAGATAAACTACTTCGATGATGCCGAACTGATCAACGAACAAGTGAAGCGATTCAACAAATAGAAGTTAGATACATAAGTAAGCCCAGATTACTTATCTATAAAAAAGAACGCCCTGTTACCGGATCGATAACAGGGCGATTTCTTTTAAAGAAAGTCAAGTCCGAACTTATTTAACAGACTCTACTAATACAACTCGGTTTAGGTAAATAGGTTTACCGAATTTATCCACACCACCACCGGCATCAACCTTCAAGCGGCTGGAATCTACTCCGTATTTCTTAACCAATGCATTGACAACAGCCTGAGCACGTTTCTGGCTCAACTCCTTATTGAATGCAGGAGTACCGGTTGCTGAGTCAGCATATCCGTATACGGTATATTGTGTATCCGGGAATTCTTTCATCTTGGCAGCAAGATAAGACAAGTTCATCTCTTCACGTGGTGACAGTTCAGAAGATCCGATTGTGAAGAATACGGTACGCGGAGCAATGTTAGCATCCGTAACGACTACCTGTTCGGCAACTTCTGCCACCGGCTGATTCTGTGCGTCAACCAACTGCTGTTGCAGTGACTGGTTAGCAGCAGCCATGTCATTCATTTGACGACGCATATTAGCCAGTTCGATTTCAGAAATAATCTGTGGCATCGGACGGGCAAATCCGCGAGCCGGGAAACGATAAGTCAAACCGGCAGTCAGGCTGGCAACACCGTCATATCCATGTTTTCCGCCAATTTCTCCGTCAAACTTATCTTCGGCCAGCATACCACCGATTTCGATATTGATATCTACCGCACTCGAAACGCGGAAACGGTTGATAATACCTGCGTTCATAGCAAACGCCTCACGATGAGGTTTCGAATATGAATGAGTAAAACCGGCTCCCAAATAAGGGATAATTTCATATACACGGTGAGAGTTGTATCCGCCAAACAGTGCATTCAAGTTGAACATCACGTCCCCGTGAAGATTCATATAGTTGAATTTCTGTTTATAATACCCATTAGCCAGTTTACCACTCTTCACAAAATCAGCTGTTTCCGAACCGGCAAAGCCACGTCCCTGTAAGCCACTGTACTGCAATCGCAACCCCAATCCCGGAGTAAACCATTTACCGACAGCCACATTCAATGTCGGACTGATACGGTCCCTGAATTTCCCGACATGGTCATTATCGCCGAACAGTGCTTCAGCACCTCCGCCGATAGAGAAAAACCAATTATCCCAGAAAGTTAGTGATCACTTGATATTTGTCTTGTACCTGGATAACTTCGTATCCCGTAATCGTAGTCTGCTGCGCAGAAGCAACAGATGTAACGCCGGCTAAGGCCAGCAGCATTAGAATCTTTTTCATATACCTTAATAGTTAAAGTGGTTATTACAAATCTTCCTATTTATTATTGAAACTATTTAAATAACACCAACGAAACTAAAAGGTTTTGGATAAATAGAAATTTCCGAGGCATTTTCTACAAGTTCGGGGGATACACCTTATTATATATAGTCCTAAAGCTACTTTGACCTATTTTTGTTCCATGAAAATTTTTCGTAACGGCATAATCAATCTTTCCAGCAGGCGAAGATCATCCGTGATAATTTCCGCACTTCCCTTCATCTCACGAGTCAACGGCAAGGTCTTCCCATAATTGGTTGTCAGTCCGTCCGGTAAGGCAATATCGACCACATACATGCCTTCCGCCGTCGGCAGGGGCGATACACTTTTCACCTTCCCCTTTACATAGCCGAACTCCTGATCCGGATAGTTGTTCAAACGCAGATTTACCCGCTGTCCGGCTTTCACTTTACCCGACCCCTGCAAAGGCAGCAATGCCGTCCCCACAGGCAAAGATTCTTCTTCGGGAGCAACCACAAACACTGTAGCCCCCGATTCCACGTACTGATTCACACTCCATACATTCAGGAAAGTAACCTTTCCCCCAACCGGACTTCGAAGCAGATAACGCTGCTCCCAGGCGGTGAGCTGACTCTGCAACTGATCCGTAGCATTTCTCAGATTCACGGCCTGTGTCTGCTTCTCCTCAAACGCCTGTTTCTCCAGATCGAGCAATGTCTCTTCCGATTGTTCTATCTGCATATCCACCTGAGTTAACTGCATGCGGGCCGACTCCCTTGACTGAAGACTTTGCAGGTAGCGACTCCCAGACTGTTCAAACTCCGTAATAATCATCGCCTGGCGATGATAGAGAATTGAATCTCGCGTATACGAAGCATGAGCCAGGGCATACTCTTTCTCTATCAGAAAATACTGGCTCCGAACCTGACCATAATATTTCTTCTGAGTCTCCAAAAGTTCCCTCTGCGACTGTAACTTCTTTGCATAATACCCCAACTCATTCATACGCACCATTCGGAGAGAGTACTCACAAACGCCGCATAGGCCGACTGTATCTCTCCCAGCCGCCAGCGATCTGTTTCCGAATGTAGAAAAAGCCCTTTACCCGACTCAGGCGTATATCCTTCCTGTTTCCACTTCCGCATCCGCTCTTGCAAGGAGAATACATCCGACGCACAAGCTGTATTCTCTATTGTCCCCAGATTCGTGTCGGGTCCCACCTCCTGCCCGTTTTGTACATACAGATTCTCCAGTCTTCCGGCTGCTCGGGACACTACGTAAGCCGGAGGATCTTGTGTGCTTACCGTCACCTCCGCAGCAATCACATCCGGATATTTAAACCAATAGCTTCCGGCAACCAATGCCACCACTATGACAAACAGCACCGTAATGCCACTGCGAAGAATCCATGCCGGAACACGATTCATCACTTCCTGCACCTCTTCGCTACGAAGCTCGATCTCTTTATGTGTGTGCTCCTTTTCCATATCTAACTTCCTAATTCCAACTGATTCTTCACCAACTGATAATACAATCCTTTCTTTTCCGTCAGTTCCCTGTGGTTCCCTCTTCGGCTACAGCACCCCTATCCAGCACCACGATCTTATCCGCATCACGAACCGTACTCAAACGGTGTGCCACTACCACAACCGTCTTACCACGATAGAACGTGTGCAGATGCTCCATAATCTCGCGTTCATTGTTGGCATCCAATGCATTCGTCGCCTCATCGAAAAACAGGAACTCAGGATTTTTATAAACAGCGCGGGCTATCAGCAGGCGTTGACGCTGTCCCTGGCTGATGCCGTTTCCCTCCATGCCGATCTTCGTATTATACCCCAAAGGAAGAGAATCGATGAAGTCACGAATGTTGGCCACTGTCACCGCATGGCGAAGGCGCTCCACATCCACCTGTTCCTCCCCCACGGCAATATTATTTGCAATCGTATCAGAAAAAATAAAGCCATCCTGCATCACCGAACCGCTCTTCGCACGCCAAAGGTGCGGATTTACCACATCCAGAGGGGTCTCACCTATCTTGATATCCCCCTTATTCGGAGTATAAAAGCCAAGCATCAGCTTGATCAGCGTAGTCTTGCCGCTACCGCTCGCACCCACAATCGCCGTCACCTTGTGTTCGGGTATATTCAGGTTCACATCATTCAGCACATAGTCACGATCCGCACCGTCATAACTGAACGAGAGATTCTCGATACGTATATCACGCCGTTCCGGAAGAACCGTCAGCTTAGAGGCAATATCCTGCTCTTCATCCTTCTGCCCATGAATCTCGTTCAGGCGCTCCAGACTGATCTTCGCATCCTGCAACTGCTGTGCAAAACCGATAAAAGAACCGATCGGACCGCTTAACTGACCGATAATATACGTCAGTGACATCATCATACCCAACGTCATATTTCCCTCCACAACCGATTTAGCAGCAATAAAAGAGATGACAATATTCGTAGTCTGATTAAAAAGACAGAACCCACCTGTTGCACCTGTCCCAGTGCCAGACCTTTTACGCTGATCTTGAAAAGTTTCACCTGAATACGTTCCCACTGCCAGCGTTTTTGTTTTTCACAGTTGTTCAGTTTGATCTCCTGCATGGCAGTCACCAACTGTATCAAACTACTCTGTTCGCCCGCCGCCTGGGCAAAACGGCGGATATCCAATTCGCGCCGGTACTTCATAAACACAAGAATCCAGCAGATATAGAGTGAATTGCCCACCAGAAAGATAGCAAGAATACCCAGATTGTAATAAGCCAGCACAAAAGCAAAGATAAAGAAGTTCACAAAAGAGAAAAGCGTACTGATGGACGATCCCGTCAGAAAACTCTCGATACGTCCGTGATCGCCTATACGTTGCATAATGTCACCGATCATCTTCGTATCGAAATAATGGAGCGGAAGCTTCATCAACTTCGCCAAGAAGTCAGAGATCAGCGAAATATTGATACGCGTATTCATGTGAAGCATAATCCAGCTACGGATAAACTCGACCGAAAGTTGTGAAACGGAAATCACCAGTTGTGAAATCAGGATCAGAGTGATAAAGTTCAGGTTACCGTCGCGAATACCCACATCCACCAATGACTGTGTCAGAAAAGGGAAAATAAGCTGCAACAAGCTCGCTGTCAGCATTCCCAGAATCAGTTGAATCAGTTGTTTACGATAAGGAGACAAATATTTAAGAAAGAAACGAAGACTGCGACTGCCGGATTCTTCTTCGTCGCCCTGCCCTTGGAATTCCGGACCCGGTTCAAGCGCAAGTGCAGCCCCTTTCTCCTCTCCATTCACCTTAGTAGACAACCAGCATTTCTTAAACTCCTCCTCACTGTACGAAATCAACTGACGGGCGGGGTCGGCGATATAGAAACGGTAGCCGCTACGTTTCTTCTTTATATCATAACAGACCACGAAGTGATTCTGGTTCCAATGCAGAATGCAAGGCAACGGTACATCCTTCTTCAGTTGCTCCAAAGAGATGCGCACCCCCGAAGTACGGAAACCGATCGATTCCGCCGCATCGCTGATGCCCAGCATGGAAACTCCTTCACGGGTAATAAAAGAGCGTGCACGGAGAGTTTGCAGGGAGTAGCTCTTACCATAATACTTCGCAATCATGCGAAGGCAGGAAGGACCGCAATCCATAGCATCCAACTGGAGGTAATGAGGAAAAGAATTTAATTTCATTGATTCATAATATTAGTCTACGTAACAAAAATACATCACATATCCGGAATATAATGCGCTTCTCCCGGAATTTGTGAAAAAAACTCCCCGAAAGGATAATTTGCCCTTTTCCCATTCAGAAAATCCAGTAACAGAAGTATCCCCTCATACCGCCCTTTTTTTAAAGCTTTCTCACAAGCACTTTTCAAATCAGACAGATAGTTCTTTTCCCCTATCCTTACACCTTTATCTCCCGAAGAGAGTCTAAGCAATACATACCATGAAATTCCTTCCAATCCTGTAGCTAAAGAGTAATCGCCCAAGCGCCTGACATCATACTCCATCACTTTCTCATCAATCTTATTGCGCCCTTCATTATCATCATCTTCCACAAATCCCTTCCGGACCAGATATTCCACCCCCCAACCTATACCACACCATCCGAAAGACAGACCGACCGGCATCCCTAAGCAGACACTCTCCATCACTTCATCCAGCAATTCTCCGGCCAGTTCCTCAAACGCCTCAATTCAGTGACACGTGAATAATCAAAAAAGAAAAGGCAACGTCCCATCTTTCCATAAAATAGCCCTATATCAAATTGTTTGCAAGAGAAGTAAAGCGATTTTGCTATTTGTTCTATATGTGCATCCATCTTATTCTTTTTTTAACAACCAACAGGTATTTCATAATCAAGACGATATAGTTCTTTTATCTTTGCTATCTGTTTTTCATCCTTCAGTTCAAACCGGACAGATGTGGCATTTGCCTTTTCTTCCGGCATATCCACTCCCCTCTCGGCTAAAAAACGGTTCAACTTGCTGAGAGGTACAATACAGTCCACATCAGCAGAAGTATAAAAATCAGATTGCCTGCGTATATGTTCATCCTGCCACAACGGATTTGCCTTCCCCAATTCAAACTCAACGAACGAAAGAAAGCGTTCAAAAGAACAATCCTGATACAGATTACACATGTACATGTATTGATTGAAGGTACGTTCAAGTATAAAATATTTATAAGCAGAAACCAGCCTTTCTACCGGATCCCTCCAAACCGCTACCTTCAAATACGATTTATGCTCCCTTTCATAACCAGACATCTCAGAAACCGGTACCAAAAAACGTTCTGGTTTTACCCGGGCGATATAAAAATGAGTCTGATCTTCGGTATCAGGAATCATACCTGCTGACGCATAAATAGCTATGTTTTCCAAAAAAGTAAGTCCACATTTCGAAATAAGGACAAAAGCCATACGATGCTTCTCTACAAGACAAAAGTTGCATCCGAAGAAGTCTAATGGTGGTTTGTTTAGCATTGTAATATCTTTCATGACATACTACGATTTTCAAGGTCTAACATACATAAAATGAAGTTGTTCAGCTCCCTGCCATCCCCCTCATCCTTCCATCGTTTGGAGCCGGTCATAATACAGTTTCATCCTGTTGAGGATTTCCTCACTATACCATCTCCCAAGAGACTCTTGCCGCCTGAGTTCCTCACAAACACGAAGCATCTCTCCCGCCCTATCGTACAAAGTTGTATAAGTTCCGTCCGGATGCAATGTACAGGCAGTAGAATATATCTGCAACAACCTTACATAGAGTGCTTCCTTTGCCTCTCTATATTTTTTCTCAAACAAGTGCTTACGGCTATATTCCAGTAACTTCTCAATAATCAATTGAATGGAAGCAATCCGCCTGCCCGCTGCCGTCGCCGTCATAATCGATCCTTCCCGTTGCCGGTAATAATAAAAATCAATATCGGCAACCGTTATTTTTTGAGCGGTTGTCAGCACCTGAGGAGTCCATAATTCATCTTCATGAACTAACCCCGGTTCAAAGCGAAATCCATTCTGTTCAATAAAATCCCTCCTATATAAATAATTGTATACCATGGGGACATAACACCTGCAATCCATCACTCTTGAAAAATATGTACTACCGGACACTACGGTGCCTGTCGCAAACAACTCTCTGCCCCTTCTTTCCCAACTTTGCACCTGTCCATCGGCATGCACCGCCAGTGTGTTTCCCGAAACAATATCAGTACGGGTCTTCGCTGCAATAGCACATAACACCTGCAAAGCATTCTCTGCCAGCCAGTCATCACTGTCCAGAAATGCCAGATAATGCCCGGAGGCATGTTCCATTCCGGTATTTCGTGCAGCAGAGAGCCCTTGATTCTCCTGTTCCACATAAACGAAACGAGCATCCTTACCCGCATACTCCCGCAGCAACCTCCCGGAATTATCCGTCGATCCGTCATTCACCAAAATGATCTCAATATCCGTTAAAGTCTGCTTCTCTAAAGAGTGCAGACATTCCGCCAGAAAAGGTTCCGTATTATAGACCGGAACCACCACCGAAACTACCGGTCTTTTTACCTCTTTCATATCCTATTCTATTTTACGTCCTACTTTATTCGCGCCAATCCTCTCCACGGAATCCTCCCTTTACCCGTCATGAAGAAATAAGCGAATACCGGTTCCGCCCAACGTACGGCAACAAAAGGTTTATATCTCTGTTGTAAATTTCTATACGACAGCTTCACAAAGGTCCCTAAAGGTATAAACCTCTCCGGATATTTCCGGTAAGACTGCCGATAGCCTCTTCATGCTCCTTCATCAGAGCACGCAAATGGAACCAACAAAAGCCGGCATCCAATATTTCATTCGGACAACGCATCACCTCCACCCCCGATGACGGCCATCCGGCTTCGTTTCCGTCACATACCTGAATATCCGGTCCTCAGACACCTCAAAAAAGAAGTATCACGCACGCCATTAAACGGAGGGAGTATCTCTTTGCTATCAGGCTCCGGATGTTCCTGCCCCAACCCTACCATCCACTCCCGGTCTTTCCGGAACAAGTTAATGCCCGACATCGAGACAGGCACTTTATACCGGATGATCATCTTCTCCAGATAAGAAGCATACGACGCATGTGTCCACAACGCAATTCGTTCCAGCCACCTGAACGGTCGCATCTCTATACGGTTGAAAGAGTCCAGATAAGCCCGATACAGGTTGTAAGAGATACATTCCGCCACGTTGAACCGCACTTTTTTATCAGAACGGTAAGCATCACAGATATGTTTCAGCCGATCCGTAAAATAAACCTGATCGGCATCGATCTTCACTGCGTACCGATAGCTTGCTTTCGACAATGCATAGTTGCAATAGCCTGCCAGCGTATGGATAGAGTCCGGCGGCAACAGCTTTGCCTTCTCAAACTCCTCCTCATCCAAATCGATCGGATATACAGACGGCCGATACTCAAAGACCCTGATTTTATCCGGATATTGTGCTGCCTTCTGCCTGAGAATCTGCGGCGTACGATCCGTACAATCATGATAGACAGCTATCAACTCATCCAATCCATCGATACACGAATCAATGCACATCTCTAAAAAATCCTCACAATTCTTACAGCGCAATAACCCCGACACCCCGACGGGCCGTTCGCGTGTCAACGTATCCGCATCAACCACATAAATCTCCTTCAACGTAACAGGAGGCATTTTTTCTTTAATAAACCCTACCATATTCCGGAGAGTTTCTTCTCCTGTTGCCTGAAACCACAGAGGTTGTTCCTTCTCTATCCTCTGTTTAAAATCTTCATAATTCCCCAAAATCCGGGACAAACCACCGGTCAACTCCTCTTTCGTTTTCGCTATCATCCCCAGCCCCTCGGCTTCCACATCCGGAGAATACCGCGATCCCTCAGTCGGATCGTACACCAACGGAACAGCACCGTGTGCCACTCCCTCCATCAAAGAAGAAGAATAGTGTGCCACCCCTACCGTGTGCGGGCAAATACCTCTGCCAGCTTTCCATCCGTTACCATTTCTATATTGGGAATCTGCTCCCATTCCATGCGTACCTCCTCACCTATCCTGAACTCGGGATGTTCACGCACCAGAAACCGCCGGGCGGGAAATTCCGCGGCAACCGTCCCTATCAGGCGGATCATCTCTTGAAGATACCTTTTGTCACTCAGAAAAAAGGTCCCTGCAAGAAAAAAGTAACACACTCCTTTTTCGTTTCATTACGTGGTTCCACCTGATACATATAGCCCGTCGGGACAAAGTCCGGCAACGGATTATGCTTCTCCCACAAAGTCCGGAAACCTTCCCCCCACATCAGATAGTACCGGTAAGGCATCCTCCTGAAAGCTGTGTGCATCAATGACGGCCATCCCTGCTGAATACACAAGGTCGGTATTCCATAATCACGCCCTATGGTGGCAAGCAATAACTGCTGGTAATGGCAGCCTTCCAGAAAAATCAATCCTTTAGGTTGCAAGATCCTCATCAATATATCAAATGTATTCGCATATTGAAAAATCAAGGGAAACCACTCTTTCAGGAATGGATTAACCAATGGAGCTGTTTTGGTAAATTCAAGAGTAATGGCCGTTACAAAGTCCGGCAACTCCGTTTCATCCGGAATCTCATATTCCGACAAGAGCAACACCGGTTCTTCCAGACGTTCAATCAACGGAGTCAGATAAGCCAATTGACGGGCATTATAAATATAGATCACCAACTGCCCGCCATAAGGTGCCAGTGCCTCATACCATTCATGGTCGTAGATTTTGTATTCCTCTTCCTGTCGCTCCCATTCTTCCACCTGCTTATCTGCCAGTATCTCCTTTACGCTACCCAATGCTTCCCCACAGCTCTTTCCTTCTTTACGTAACCGGTCGTACTCCTCTCTATGCCAAGTGAACTGCCAGAATAGTAAATTGATCAAAGGCACGCCCACATCATGCCCCCTATTTCAGCCAATACTCTTTCTCCTCCCTCAAATGTTCACGTATCAGACAGCACCCTATCCAGTACTTCATAATACTCCACATAATAGTCCCGTCTATCCATATCTTTTTTTATTAAAGCCCGGTTTCAATATAATGTTCAGCCAGCCCCCAGTCCGCTTCTTCATCGATATCTATCATCCCTGCGGGACCGACCTCCACCACCTTCACAACTCCCGAAAGAAGCTGCCCGGAGTCCAGTATTCTCCCCACCGTAGAAGCATAGAAAGCTCCCGACTCTATCAGAAAACCTTTGTACTCCTGTCGGCGAGGTTTGGTTTCGAATGAATAGTCCAAAGGTCTCCCCTCATCACTCCAACGAAACTTCTTCAAACGGCAACAGGCAACATAGGAATCCGCTTCCCCCCTTTTCATCTCTTCTACAAGCCCCCTTAGTTCTTGTGCAGTCGTAAAAGGAGAAGTAGCCTGTAACAAAATAAAATCATCATTCCGGTCCGGCTTACGATAATTAAGATATTCCTGTACAACTTCCAGGCTGGAAGCCTCATCCCTTGCACTCCACTCACTGCGCCTGAATATCTGTACAATTTCTTTGTAACGGCCTCGTATCAGACTTTCCATTTCATCACAATTGGTCGCTACGCATACCTCGTCCGCTATGCCGGAAGCAAGGACAGTATCGATAATCCAACATACCAGAGGTTTATCCCCCAGCAGACGCAGGTTCTTACCGGGAATACCTCTACTCCCTTTGCGAACCGGAACAAAACAGAAAGTACGATTCATAAGCTATTATCATTTATGGTTTCACATGACAGAGGTTCGGTTTTCCAATAGCCAATTCATAATTAGAGGCGAAGGACACAGCCATTGGTAAATGCAGTCACAGCAAGGTTTTTGATCGCGGATGCGAAGCCAGGAATGACCTTCGGTCATCTCTTTATATATCAGTTTCCGAACATCATTCGTCCAGATATTCCCCACTGTAGGTGAGAGTTCATTTGTATACATATCTCCATTCGAGCATACCGACAGCTTTCCAAAATCATTAGAATTGAGTATCTGGTTTCTCATTAAATCCTGCATAGATAAATGCTTGGAAAGAATGTCCTCTTCATACAGGAAAACATTCTCTTCAAAAAAAGGCAAATTATCGCTCTATACTCGGGTTCTATCTTATATTCCTGAATAGCATACTTTTCTACAATTTCATTGGCCTGTTCCAGCTCTTTCTCCGAACCGACATTGAAAATCCAATACACATGACCTTCCTGTCTTTTCGTAAGTTCCCCTATCGTTTCTTTCCATTTTTCAGGCTCAGTTACCCGTATGGTAGTCATATACCTGAATCGACTGCCAAAGATAACGCCGAGTTGTCTGTACCTAAACAACCCATCCACTCCATGACATCCTGCACCCTTTCCTTTTCAAGGCTCCACGCTTGCAAAGCCTGCTGTTGTCCAGTCGTATGAACCACAAACAGAAGTCGTTTTACTTCACTACACACAACTTCACTCCATACTTTATCAGCCAGCCTGCAGGATTCATGTTCATCCAAATGATTAAAATCCACCTTAACCTGATATAAATACGTGAACATGTTCGTACCTACGAACCCCGAGTCAAAGCGCTGCAAGCGAGTCACTTCTTCCTGCAAGTTCAGTACCGGATACAATTGTATAGGTTTTCTGTCGGACAACTCGCAATCATAAAGGTCACCGAAAAATTTATCTCTCACTGTTTTAAGAAAATTGAATGTAACCGGACGCTCCAAATCCTCCTTCGTTATCTTGATAACTCCGCAATTCTGTTTATCAACGATTGCCGTCAGTAAATCAAGCAATTCACCGTCAGTCACCCTGATACACTCACGATCGAGTGTGTTATATAGCAATGCTTCGTCTTGTTTTAACGCGATGTGAATATAAGGTTCAAATGCAAACCAATATTCCTTTGTAGAATGTATCATAATTGTTATGCTTAAGCCAATACTACTTCCATTATTCTTTCATACGCTTTGGGATGCTCTTCCAGAAACGAAAGATTACGGCTCACGTAAGCCGCAAAAGCTTCCTTACCCTCAAAGCTCGGACAACGTACCTTTTCCAACGCATACAGACGGTCAATCGTAAATATACACCGTGTGCACGATTGCGAACGGTAACAAACGCGACACTGCGCACGCAACTTATCATAATATTGATTGTACAGTCTCGCTATTTCCTCACACGACAAACGGATGGAATGATCAGCCTCTATAGTCCTAGCCATATTGCTGACCGATACGCTCACACGCCAATATTTTACCATTGACAGTCACAAACATCTTACGGGCAAAAGGTATACAGCCACCTGTCGGAATAAAATTATGGGAGATCTGTTTACCGAATAAATCATTGTAGGACTGATACACATTTCCATTGTATTGATGGATAAATATACAAGCTTCGCTGTAAGCCGGTACATCCATAAACATCTCATCTACCAACACCTCATAATCTTCACTTTGCTCCAGATCCGCCACTTTATTCCGGTACATCTTTTCAAACTCTTCCTTCTTATCCTCCCGAATACCTGTCGTATTCAATGGAGCTACATGTGGCTTTTTACCATAGCGATCCTTTATAAAATGGAAGATTTCATCCACCGTATTTCTGTTGTGCAACACGGCATTGAAGTTCACGTAAGTATCGAAATACTCAGGATATTTCTCTCTCAGCAAGTCTACATGCGCAACGTTCTTCCGGAAAGAATTCTCTCCTCCCGGTGTCACCCGATAGCTGTTATTCCATTCATTTCCATCCAAGCTGATCAATAGATTAAACTTCTTCTCTGCCAGGTAATCCATACATCGATCCAGCAGCATCGCATTGGTAGTCATTGAATATTGAATCTTTCTATTTTTTATATCCAAAGATTCAATATAATCAACCACCTGGCGTATGAACGGCATATTCATCAAAGGCTCTCCCCCATAAAAACTAATAAACAACACTTTATTGGTAAACCGCTGCCTGGATTCCGCCCATATCTCCTGAAGAAAATCAATGATGCGTTTGGCAGACTCAAAGCCCATCATTTTCTTACGCCGTTCGTCAAAGTCACTATACAACTCTCCATAACCGCAATACTTACAGCGCAAGTTGCAGGCATCCGTCACCTCAAAAACCAATTGCTTCAGATTCGCCAATTCTTCTTTGACCATATCCGCAGTGATCACACCATCGTATTGGTGTCCAAGCCCATCTAAATAACCATGCTCCTTTAAATAAGACGCTTTCCGCGCATAGTAATCAGCAGTATCCACTTGCCCTGTATACTTTGGGTGCAGATGTGGAACCAGCGATGGATGCGTTAAGAACAGATGCTTCTTTTCTCTATTAATCGTATAAATATTGCGCCCGGAGGTTGTGCAACTGAGTGTATCTTCCATCATTTTATCGTATTTAGTCTTTCAATTTATAGAAAGCAATAATCGGATTATCATCCTCTCCCATTTCATCAAGAAGCTTCAGCAGTTCGGCCTGCTTCTCAGGGAACTTGACCTTAGCTTCAGTAACATTGCGCCTTACCTGATCCAAATTGTCCGGAGTGATTTTAAAGTAAAAACTATTTTTACCTGCATACCTGATTCCATCGAACGATTGAGAACCGTCAATATCATTCGTTATACCCGGACTTTCGATCGCCATCCAACCGATACCTTTTAAAGGAGTCTGTTCCCAGGAATCTATCTTTTCTGTCTTTTTATCGTACCGGCTAAACCACATCTTTTTATTATAGGAAAATTTAAAAAGCAGACACTCTTTATTTTCACAAACACCCTGCATCATTATAAAATCTTTCAGACCAAGATCCTTAGCGTCATATCTTCCCAAAGGCAAACCATATTTACCAAGAGATAAACGATAACGAGGATAAATGGAGTCACAGGTAATGCCATAGATGGTATCGTTGATTTGAGAATAGACATTACTTCTCCCTTGATAGATCCACGAAGCATCAGAGGAAAGAGTCATCTCCGACTTATCAACTCCAGCAGGCAAGTAAGGTATTTGCTCCATCAATGTCTCCCCTTTTTCATTCACAACACAAGCACTTATAAAGACACGTTCATTTCCATTAGAAACAGTGCCGGGATAATAAACCAAGCAATCCTCCATCACATCAATGGCCTCACTATAAAAATTCGGCCATTTTAAAGGAATCTCTTTAACAAAGATATTATCCCGCATATCATAGACTGTCAGGCTGCCATTACGGCTGAACGGATAAATAAATACCAAACTGTCACTGACTGTGAAAAAGTTAATATTAGTTACCTCTCCAGGACCCTGACCTACATGACCGATTTTACGGATAAACTTTCCCGAAGTATCAAACATCATGACATGCCTCTGATTTCTTGAATAAATAAAGACAAACTTCTCCGTCCGCTTTAGCTGCTTTATATCACCGACTAATATATTATCCTGCGTTTCCAGCTTCACATACTCCACATCTTTCACGATGTCACTCAGCAGTAAAGGCTTGCCGCAATCTTTCAGATTATTAGCAAGATCAATGTCTTTAAAGGTCTCTTCAACCGGTAAGGTATCATCTTCTATAGTAACAGAAGAAGAAGGCTTACTTGTACACGCGCTTAAAAAAAACAGTGTACAGAATAATAAAACGATATTTGTATTCATACGCATTATTTTAAATAAAGATTCAGGAAGAGGATGTTGCCAAAAATTCCTTTAATATGGATAATATAAGATACACAAAAATAGATATTATTAATGGAATAACTGACTAATTCTGTTTTATCATAACCCACAGTAGCTTCAGAAACACCCTCCTCATTCATTTAAGCGCTAAGATTACTACCAATATTCAGCTTGACTAGTACTAGTCTGAATACCATTCACCTCAGCATAGCAAGCTTTACTTTCACCGGGTGAATGTCCGCCGTTATCACCCACTGCAATGTTAGCCAAGCCATTATACATTGTAGTAGAACCTCCCTTGTCTTCATAATTGCAACCGCAGCCGCAAGCACGATCACCACCCCGAAGATTATTCATCTCCCGGTTTTAAGTTCATCATCATTCAGATGATTCAGCTTGATTTTAGATAATTTTTTCATTAATTTTTCTGTTTTTAATTATAAACTCCCTAAAGAGCTAAAACTATTTTTAGATATGTATCGAGAAGGATAAAGAGAAAAAAATCCGGATGGAATGTTCTTAAAGATGTGCGCTTCTTTTTAAGATCACTCTTTTTTCAATTTATCTAAGACCACTAGACAGAAAAACCTTTTAAAGTTATCCTCTCTACAAATATATTATAATTATAAATATATTCATAAGTTTTCATAACATTTTTTTATCCGATCCATCATATCGGCATATATATATTTTTCATGAAACCTATCCCTGTATATTTTGCCTATCAGCTGCCTTTGATTGGGTCATTCAGCAATCCAATATCTTGTTGGACAAAGCTTCCGTATCTATCACATACTCCTCTCCCCGATCTCTTATAAACCCAACACGACACTCCGGCAATAGCATCTCCGAAAGCCCCGTTGAATCTGTCCCGACAATCGGTAGTCCGTGCATCATCATTTCAATGGCAACGTAGCTGCATTGTTCCAAAAACGAAGGCATCACCCCTATATCCGCAATCCGATAAAAATCATACAATGTCTCTTTGCCGACTTTTCCCGTATAGGTTATTCGTGACCAGATATCAGCGCTTGCTTTCAAGCAAGTATCATAATCTCCATCCCCGGCTATTAACAAATGCGCCTCAGGCATTCTATTCAGGATACGACGAAAAGCTTCAATCAAAAACTCAACTCCTTTTCCTTCATCTAAACGTCCCACGAAAAGCAGAATCTTTTGTGACCGGGTAAAGCCATAGAACAGCCTTTTGTCAAGCCACTCCCGCCCATTCAGTTGTCTATATTCATTGCGGATACCGTTGTAGACCAGTATCAACTTATCCGCAGGCAACCTATAATCCTCAACCAGCACCTCTCTGATATACCGGGAAAGGCAGAACACAGCATCCATTTTCTCAAAGAACTTTTGCT
>ENA-OQIC01000457-OQIC01000457.1-human-gut-metagenome-genome-assembly--contig:-NODE-457-length-18268-cov-2.031255_pt1 | contig 18268 bp, 21 predicted proteins | sample MGYA00242572_ERZ504736 | MGnify/ENA primary metagenome ERZ504736 (study PRJEB26092, sample SAMD00036201) | human gut metagenome | host: Homo sapiens | study: EMG produced TPA metagenomics assembly of... | reverse complement strand
TATCTATGTATAAGTTTCTTTGTATTTCATTAGAAAATGTACTTATAAACCAAGGTAGCAAGCTCTCAGTAATGGCCAGGGTAATTATTCCACAGATCAGGATGATGACAGCCTGTTCAAGGAATAGCAATATGAAAAGTCCCCAGTAAGTAGAACCCAGCGTATTACGTAGACTGATCTCTTTGTAACGGTTGGCAAATGCTCCTATACTGAATGAAAAATAGTTGATCATGCCTACCAATAAGACCAATAGCCCCAAAATAGCAACCCATAATTCAGCGCCTGCCTTATGTTCTGTCTGGCTATCCAGCACTATTTGTGGTATCCATTCCGGATGGTTGGGAAAAAGTCCCAATTTAGGCAGTAATTGTGAAATGTGTTCGGCATCTTCCGGGCGTTTGAGCAGTAGTTTGTGTATCCCAAATGAAGCATTTTCAGGTAGTGGAAGAAAAATATCGTAGCTGCTGTGATAATTATTCATCCCTGCCGGATAGGGCTTGATAACGGCAATAATGGTATGTATTTTGCCTCTCTGGTTAAGGATCGTTTTTCCCAGCGGCGAAACGCCTCCACAGAATTGTTTGACAAACTCAGTCGTTACTACAGCTTCGTTACCCGAAATACCAAACTGTTTTAAGGAGCCGTCTATACATCTGTAGGAAATACTTTGAAATAATCAGCATTACATTCTGTTTTGTCCACTTTACAATATACCGTTTCATCTAATGTGATTGTAGATGAAGAATTTACATAAAAAGCAACTGCTTCAAATTTGTCTTTACCTATTTTCTTTTCAAAATCCTCTATCGGAATATTTACTTGGTAAGATCTTTCTTTTATGCATATTTCTGCTTGATTTTCGTAAGTTGCCAAATCCTTGTTACCTGTACTGAAAATACGATTATAATAGTTGCATACACTGAAACAGAGCAAACCGGCAGTGATTCCCAATATAGATATAGCAGTTTGTGCTTTGCGTTTAGCCATCTGCCTGAAAACAATCTTTAAATAATGTAGTATCATAGATATATTGATTTCTTCGTTTTAATTATTGTTGTGTAAATACCGTGTGTTTTACCGTTAAACTTCTCTTTTATAGTTTCAATAAATATGCCAAACTGCTAAATGATTGTATCTTTGATTGTTAGGATCTCTCTGTTATCTCTGTTTCTGTGTGATATTGCACGATTGCAGTGCGTATTCGCACTGCAATCATTTATTCACTTTTCACCGACTCCGCCGGATTGATTTTGGCAGCTACTACCACTTGTCGCATGACCGAGAGAATAACGATGATGCAGGTGAAGAGGAATACACATACAAACAGCCATCCGTGAATATCAGTATGGTACGCATAGGTTTCCAACCACCTTTTGATAAATAAATATCCTAAAGGCAGAGCAATTGCGTTACTGACCAGTGTCAGCCATAAATATTCTTTCAGAAATAAGTATAGGATATCTGAAAATTGTGCTCCGTTTACCTTTCGGATGCTATTTCTTTTTTACGCTGTTCGGTAGAGAGCGATACCAGGAAGAAAACGCCGAAAGAAGAAATCAGGATACAGAGTACTGCCAACAACAGGAAGATACGGAACATCGTCTTTTCCGGACGATTGAACAGTTCCATTAAGGTGGAAAGTTGAATGATCTGCATATCCTCGGAGATTTCTTTTTGCTGTATTGAGATAGATTCTCCTGGCGTATTGCAGTGCTTGTTTTTCATTATCCGGATGTACCTTTATATAGAAATACCTGAATCCATTGTACCCCCTTGCTGCATCAGCATTGTTTTGATACATAAAGAAGACCTTCGACAGCGGGTACTGCATCGGACAGTAGTAGAAATCACGTAAAATACCGCTGATTCTGGTGGGTACTGCATGATTCTCCGAATCTTCGTCATCACTGAGTATAAGACGTCCTGTCAGTGAAGGAATGTTGAGTTCGCGGGCACCGGTTTCGTTGATAACTATATCTCTTGTCCCCTGATCCTGTATCCATTCTCCTTCTTTCATCTTCATTCCGAAAAAGGAAAGGAAATTCTTTTGCACAACGATGCAATTATCTTCTGTTGCTTCATCTACATTATTACGTCCCTCTATGGGAAATTGAGTGATAAAACTGCAATACCACTCTCCTCTTAAAACAAGGAGAGGCTGTGTCAGGGCCGTTACGTCATCGATGGCTGAGTTTTGTTTTAGTGCTTCTATAAAAGGGGTACAATCAGTATTGTAGGTTGCATCGAATCCGAGGTCGATCTGCCAGATGTGATCGGTGACCAGTCCTTTGTCTGTACGACTCATGAATCGGTACTGACTGTAGAACATGCAAGAAGTCAGGAGGAATAAAGAGCCGATGAAGATTTGTCCGATTATCAATCCGTTTCTAAGTGCCAGCGAAGTTCCCCGACTGTTTCGTTTCAGCAGACCGACGATGGGAACCGTACTTAAAACCAGAAATATCAGGCAGCATAACGGATAAATCCAATAGGATGCTTTCAGTACTTCTTGCCGGGTGATACTCTGGATGACTCCATTATAATAGCTACTGCTCTCTGCTACCAAACTGGTGTAATCCTTATAAAACGGAAACAGGAATTCGATAAATGCCATTGAAAGCAAAAATGCTATGAACAGGGGGAGGGTCAATTCAAGTAAGTTTTTCCCTATCAAACTGTAGATGGAAGCACCAAGAGTGGAAAAAGTGGCATTATAGCGCGCTTTTCGTTGTTGCTGGCCAATGAATAGAACAAGCAGATTCATTAATGCACTGGCAAAGGCCAATATTCCCGCCGTAGCCAGAATCCGGATATGTTGGAGCCTGCCTTTCAGCTCAGGAGAGCAGCGGGTATGAATTTCGGGTAACGGACGCAAATGAAAGCGCCATTCAGAATATTTACTCCATTTGGTATCGGGTTCTTTGACTCTGTAGGCTGCTATCTTTTTACTTAGATGTGCAGCATCGGCCGAAGGGTGTAACCATACATAAGTCGTATTTCTTTTGACTTGATTGGGGGATGGAGTGGCCAGAATCAGGTATTCAAATTTGAAATCACTGTTTTGGGGATAATTTTCCATTACTCCCGCAATGGTATATGATAATTTGTCGTTGATTTTCAACTCTTTCCCTACGCAACTACTGTCACCAAAGTAGAAGTTGGCCATTTTTGAGTCAGAATCACATGATTTACGTTAAATGGAACTTTATAATAGCTCCCTTCGATCAGTTTACATTGAAAGATATCAAAGAAAGTGGAGTCTATTTTCATTCCGATCCAACTTTTTGTATCCTTCTCAAATTCGTATTTTACTTCGCTGATATGGCAAACTTTAGCTATTTCAGGGAAAGTAACCAGATCTTTTTCCACCATCTGATGTATCTGGTTTAATTCTCCGACAGATCCGTCGGCTGTTTTAAATATACCGGTGGTAGTCAAGGCATAAGTCCTTGAACTTTGAGGGTGGAAACTATCAAAATGATATTCCAGTGATGCCAATACCCGCCTAACAAGAAAGCTGTAAAACCGATAGACAAGCCTACAATGCTTAAGATATTCTGTACCTTATATTTTAAAAGGTTTCTACATGCAATTTTAAAATAATGTTGTATCATATTATTAGATTTTTTTATTCTGTTTTTACTACTTCCGCCGGGTTTTCACGGGCGGCTTTCCATACTCTCCAGCCGATACAGGCGGTTATGATGATACCGATTCCCGTAAAGATAGTGACATACATCGAAACGCCTATGCTGATTTGTTCGACATAATTCTCCAGCCACGCTTTCATGATCATGTAGCTGACCGGGAAAGCAAGGAACGAGGCGCAGAGTAACAGTATCAGGTACTCTTTTATAAATATCGAGAGGATGTTGCCAAGTGTTGCACCATTTACTTTCCTGATAGCGATTTCTTTACGCCGTTGCTCGCATGCCAATGTCACTAAAGAGAACACTCCGAATACAGCAATCAGAATACAGACAACAGCTACACAACTCAGGAGTTTCAAAAGGGTCTGCTCCGATTTGAGATAGTTGTCATAGGTCTCCTCCATATTGGATAATCTGATTTTATTTTCCGGATATTCTTTCTGACATAGCTTTTCAATGTCTTTTTTAAGTTTGGGCCATTCGCCTTCTCTATACTTATCAGTACATCACCTTTGCCCAGGTCGAATCCGGAAAAGCCTTTGGCTATAAATGCGATAGGTTTTATGGGAGTGGTAGGCGATGTCGTATGGAAGTCTTTTACCAAACCGATAACGGTTGTCCCCGTTCCGTTGGGTCTGATTAGTTTTTTCCCAATCGGATCATTCCATCCGAGTGCTTTGGCCGCTGCCTCATTGATTACAATAGTGCCGGCATCCCTCTCTCCTTCTTTCAGCATCTTTCCTTTTAAAAGGCGGATGCCGTAGAACTGTGCTAACTCTTCACTTTCCATCAGTACTTCCATATCGATCTCTGCATCTCCGGGTTGTTTTCCGTCCCAATCCTTGAAGTGCATAGCCATGGATGCAGTTTTGGGTAGCAGCGAAAAGTGTCCTTTCAGAACCTGAGTGACATAAGGAAACTGCTCTATTTTATCAGCGGCAGGCAATAGATTGTTTTGCGGATACATGCTTAGAGTCGCTATATTTTTGCGTTCTATACCAATATCTGTGGTGCTGAGATAATAGAGCTGCTTCATGATGACACTGATGCAGAAGATAAAGCAGATACTGATAGAAAGTTGAAAAACAATGCTTATCTTACGTCCCAGATACCCGTATCTGTTTACGGTCTTTTGCTGTATGTTACTTTGTAGCGTTTGTTTGTTGAAGTAGAAGTTACAGGCAGGAATGTGGCAAGAGAACATCCGATGACGAGGGCGAAGTATAAAAAAGATTCCCAGTAAACATCTCCTTCTTTTACTCCCGACAATTCTTTGAACGGAGACAATACCAATTCTATCAGGGCCATTCCCATAAGTCCTGCGGCCAACAAGATCAGCAGATATTCTGTAACAAGCAGGATGAACAGATGGAGGTCTGATGAACCGCATACTTTGCGTAATGCCAATTCTCTGCTTCGCATCCGTAAACGGCTGACAAACAAAGACAGGTAGTTGATCAGCGAACAAAGAATAACTAATCCGCCTACAATCGAGAAGAATAGGATATAGCTGAACTGGATGGCATTTTGGTCGGCCAGTACAGTATAGTGGCACTTACTGATGGGCATAACCATCAGATTCTGTATGCCGCCCTTGCCGTCTGCTTCGAGTTTCGTTTGTTCCAGTTTTTTCTGAAAAGTTTCGGCATTTACTTCTTTGTGCAATTTTATAAATACATGGAATCCTCCGTGATACCATGCATTATGCCATTGACGTATTCCTCCCGTTAAAATAGAAAAAGGTAAATTGGTATGACGGTTCCATCCGTTGACGATCGCACATACGGTTTTAGGGGCACCATACAGTTTGATTTCCTTCCCGATCGGATTTTCCGTACCGAAAAGTTCCTTGGCCGCATGCTCTGTCAGTGCTATCCGCTCTTCCGATTCCAGGAAATCAAGGCTGCCGGAGAGTACTTGTATCCCGAACATATGCATGAAGCAAGAGTCTGCATTGATTTCATACAGTTGCCGGATAGCGCCATCGTCTACTGTCACTTCCTGTTCATAAAAAAGAAAACCGCAGGCATCTTCCACTTCCGGAAACTGCTTTTCTAAAGAAGTGGATACCGGATATGGAATTGTTGTTGTAACGCCTGTGTCACTTAATGCCGATTTCTGATACACCAAATGAGTACGGTCAAAACCTTCATGGAAGGTGTCGTATGTCATTTCGTAACGTATCCATAAGACAGCAAGCGCAAAACAGGTAAATCCGATAGCTAATCCTAGGATGCTGATGATACTCTGAGTCTTGTATTTCAGCAAATTCCTACATGCAATTTTCAAATAATGTCGTATCATATTATTAGATCCTTTTTTATTCTGTTTTTACTACTTCCGCCGGGTTTTGTTTGGCTGCATTCCACACTCTCCAGAAGATGCTGATGACGATGATGATACCGATACCTGCAAACAGGACGATATATATCCAAAATGGGATGGAAGTTTGTCTGACATAACTTTCTATCCACACTCTCATTATTCCATAGCTTGCCGGGAATGCTATAAGAGCCGCGACAAGCAAAAGGACGAAATATTCTTTGATGAACATTTGCAGGATACTTCCTATGGTGGCTCCATTCACTTTGCGGATAGCGATCTCTTTGCGTCTTTGTTCGCACGACAAAGTTACTTGCGAAAAGATGCCGAAAATAGAGATAATGACGCATACGATAGAAACGATCCCCAACAGGGTTATCAACGCACTTTCGGAACGCAGATATTTATTATACTCCTCTTCCTCGTTATAAAGTCTCAAGAACGAAGAGGGAAAATCTTCTTCTTTCATTTTCCGGATCGTATCTTTGCAGGCCTCCCAGCTCCCTTCCGTAAACTTAAAAAGAATACTGGCACGAGACCATAGATATTTCTGCTCTTCAGTGCGTACAAAGGCGAGAGGGCGTGGAGCGATAGTGGGTGGCAGGTAGCTGAAGTCCTTCACCACTCCTACTACTGTATAATATGTCCGATTGTGTTCATATTCTGAGTAGAACTGTTTTCCTACTGGATTTCTCCATCCGAACGTCAGTGCTGCCGTTTCATTAATGATGACATCTCCGGGAGAGTTCTTTTCGGATAGCCACTCCCCTTCTGTCAACTGCAATCCATAAAAGTCGAAGAACTCTTTGCCCGAAGGTATCAGGCCGACGGAATATGTTTCATCAGTGGTTTCATTGAGTCCGTCCCAGCCGTTAATATCTGTATACATCATAGGTCCTGTAGGGACTATCGGGAAGTAGTGGGGAGGCAGAGCTTCAGTCACCATAGGTAAATTGGCGATCTTAGAACTCCATTCATTAATATCTCCTTTCATCCAGACAGCAACATTGCCTATATTGTGGCGTTCTATTCCCAGATCTGTGTTTTTCAGATAATAGAGTTGTTTCATCATGATAGTGGTGCAGAAGATGAAGCCCAGACTGATGATCAATTGTGCTATCAGTCCGAGCCGGCGGAATATTCCGCGCTGGGGACTTCCTTTTTTATTGCGAATACTACTCTGTAACGTACGGCTTCTGAAGTAATATAGAGGAATTTGTGAAATACCGAAAGATAAAACGATGACTGCCAGTATGTAAATGATGACTTCTGTATACAGCGGGGTAGCTTCTGATATCTGAGCCAGTTCTATGAAATGGGGTAAGCAGGCCTCGATGAAAGCCATGCCCAGCAGAGAACCGGCTAGCAAGACAATCAGGTATTCGACAGATAGCAATGCGAACAACGAACGGTTGGTAGATCCACAAACCTTTCGGAGTCCCAGTTCACGACCGCGCATTCGAAGACGGCTGACAAACAGGGTCAGATAATTGAATAATGAACATACAATGACCAATACTCCTGCCATTGCAAAATAGCGAATGTAGTTGAATGAAATAACGATCTCGTCTTTTTGCAGATAATCAGAATAGCGGAGCGAAGTAATCGGGGTAAAATTCAATTTACCTAATGTACTCTCTTTCTCCTGTGAGGAAGCATCGAGGCTGCTTATCCTTTTTGAAGAGCTGATTTGTCGGTATCCGGCAAGATGCGGACAAATATCTGTTCTGAATTGCTTTGCCAGCTTGGATGGTGGCGTGCCGGAAGCAAGGCCCCGTATGAAAGATTTGAATGTTGCGACCATCCGCTGACAACGGCACACACTTTACATGGCTGGCTTCCCAACTCAATCTCTTTTCCAAGAGGACTTTCGTTGCCGAACCATTCTTTCGCTACCGCTTCGGTTATGGCTATCTCGTTGCTCTTTTTCTTTAGAAAATTGACATTGCCTTGCAGGATACGCACATCAAACATGCGTATAAACGCAGAGTCCACCTCAATGGCCAATAAATCCCCACCCTTGTCTTTGAATCGAAGATTGGTTTTGAACGGAGATATGCCACATATATCTTCAATCTCAGATATGTTCTTCCGTAGATACTCTATAGCCGGATAAGGCATTGAGTTGCTGAGCGTGCGTCTGTGATTGTGAGTTGTGCTCTTACCAGGTAGATGTCGTCGGCTCTCCGATGAAAGGTGTCGTATGTCATCTCGTAGCGTATCCATAGTGTAGCAAGGCAAAGCAGGTGATTCCTACAGCTAGTCCGATAATGCTGATAATACTTTGGGTTTTATATTTCAGCAGATTGCGGAAAGCGATTTTAAAATAATGTCGTATCATTCGGGTTCTTGTTTTTACAAATAGTGTTTCAAGAAGTATGCCAAAAAGCCAACTTGTTGAAACACTATTATTTATGTGCTTGTGATGTTAAAACACACTGTGTGAATTAGCACGATCATAGTGCGCATGCGCACAAAAATACAAATTTACTACTCTCCTTTCAATACTTTGGCCGGATTGATATTGGCAGCTTTCCGTATTTGCCATATCAGAGTGGCCAGTGATATGAAAGCAGTCACTATGGCGGCAATTGCAAACAGCCACCAGGATATAGGAGCTTTGTTGGCGAATCCTTCCAGATATTTCGAAATGATATACCAGGACAGAGGTGCCGAAATGATGAATGCCATTCCCAGGATAATCGAGTATTTCTTTAATAGAAGCGGATAGATCTCTTTCAGGGTAGCGCCGTTTACCTTGCGTAGTGCTATTTCACGATATCGCTGACGGATGTCGAACATGGACAATCCGAACAGTCCCAGGCAAGATATAAGAATGGCAATGATACTGAACAGGGAGTATATCTCGGCAGTTCGCTTGTCTTCCTGATACATGGTCGCTATATCGTCTTCTAAAAAGCTGTATTCAAACTCACCTTCGCCCAGTATTTCATCGCGCAGCTTTTTCAGGAAGGCAATGGCTTCTTGCTTTTTTCCGGGAACGATTTGTGCCATCAACCGGTCTCTGTAGCTGCCCCGCGGATCTTCGTAAACGATAAAGAGCGGAGGAGTGGTTTTTGATAAATGGCCGATTTTGAAGTCCTTGATCACTCCGATAACCTGATATGGAGGATTCTTCTTCATTTCTTCGGATTTTGACAAGGACCACCACAATCTCCTTTCAGGCTGAATCAGGGCTGTTTCTATATTATCTATTTCCAGAAGTGATTTGGCCGATTCGTTGATGATCATTTTATAATCAGTCCATTGGTCGACAGAATCATTCCATAGGCGGCCTTCTTTTAGCTGAAAGCCGAACAGTTCAATATATTTATTGCTCAGGCTGCTGTAAATAACTTGCTTGAACTCGTCCCGCTGTGCATTCCGCACATTGATATAATTGTCATCCAGCTGATTCGGGTTCTCTCCATATTCCCAACGGATAAAGAGCGGGGAATGATCCATCTCTTCTTTGATGTAGGCCAGATTACTTTTCTCTCTCTGCTTCCGTCTCTCCCACTCTTCGTCTGATATATTTATATCATACGAAGAGCGTTCGGCGTATAACTGACATTGAATGATGTCCTTGGTGGTATAGTTCAGATCGGCAGACAGCATGAAGCGGACTTGCTTCGTGAAAAAGAGGGAAACAATAATAAGTACAAAGGTGATGATGTATTGAACGAATAAAAACAGCACACGGGATACGATGGAATGTCCTCCCGCATTTACCGAACGGATAGATACGGAAGGTGAAACGTAGTTGTATCTGATGAATGGATAAATAGAAGTCAATAATGGCAACAGAATCAGGATTCCTACGGATAATGTGGCACTAAATTCCGTATTGGAGGTTTGCGGTATCCGGAGCACATGTTCCATCATGCCACCGGTTATTTCGATAATGCACCAGGATATGCATAGAGCCATGCCTGTCAGGATAAAGTTTTCAGTGAAAATCTGTGCGAATACATCCTTTGCGCCGGCACCATATACTTTTTTGACTCCAAACTCTCTGGCACGCTTGAGCATCATCACCGTATAGATGTTGATGAAATTGAACAAGCCGATTATCAACAAAGCAATGGTGACAACGGCAAGTACTAAGATATTATTGTAGTTGCCTTTCCGGATATTGTTATTATAAACGCGGACAGTCTTATCGAAATAGAAATCTTTTAATGGAAAGAACTGCAGGCGGGTCGGTGCATCCATATGGCACCTTAACTTCATAAACTTCTCGTTCTTGACGTTCAGTTTCTTAAAGTCCGTTCCGGGTATCAGTTGTACCAGACTATTGCTTAAACGCGACCATGAATGTTGCAATCGTTCGGATATAATAAGGTCGAAATCTAAAAAGCTTTTCGTCGTCGGCTCTCCTATTACTCCCGTAACTGTGACGATGTCCCCTGTGCTGTAAGTCATTGTTTCCCAATAGGATTCTCTTTTCCAAACAATCTTTCAGCCAATCGCCGGGTGATGATGGCGTCATTCGGAGACTTCAGAGATGAAATGCCGGACACGGACGGATAGGGTAATATCTGCAGAAACACACTGTCGGTCACTACGGTTTTTACATTATATATCTGTTTCCCTACTGTAATCCTGTCTTCCGGAAAGTTAATCCATCGGGTACTTTTCAGGACAGACGGGTCGTTCAGCGGATCGATAAAGTTGGGGTCGTTATTCCTATCTTCATTACTGCTTATTGTCCGCCTTCCATCTTCGTACTCGATATATAGCAGATAGGTGTTTTCAAGGTCTTTGCAGAAATGATTTACGGTAACCTCCTGATGGATATACCGGAGGATGATAAGTACACAAGCCAGACTCAAGGCCAAGCCCAGTATATTGATGAATGTATATGTTCTGAAACGTGCCAGAGCCTTCCAGGCCAGCCTTATGGTTTTCATGTTTGTATGATTTTGAGTTTGATTCACCACGGAGTAACACAGAGTCTGATAGAGTTTTAACCTCTTGCTTATTAAGATATTAAGAGAGAACCGTTTCTGTGTAACCCTGTGCCACTCTGTGATGAGTTCGATTCATTTTATATTACTTAAGTATTAATTCTTCTGCCTCGCCAAAGGTATCATATCCTGTTGTAACGACATAATCTCCGGGCTCTAATCCTCCGGTAATTTCATATTGTTGCGGATTCTGGCGTCCGATGGTGATAGGCGTACGTACGGCCTTGGTTTTAGATGCATTGGCTTTGTAAATCCACTGTCCGCCGGTGGCTGATAGAAGTTGCCGCGTGGGATGACGATGGCTTGTTCAGGCTGTCCCAATTCAATCTGGACACGGAAACTCTTACCTACACGTACGTTATCGGGCATTTCGCCGGTGAAGACCAGATCGACGTCGAACATGCGGTCTTTTACCTCGGGCACAACTTTTGTGATGCGAAGCGGATACTTTTTACCCTGATAGTTGACAGTAGCAGGCAGTCCGGTGGTAATGCGGTCGATGTAGTATTCGCTCAATGAAGTATGAATCTTATATTGATCGAGTACTTTGATTTCGGCGATACTTTCACTGGAGCCACCTGCTGTCCCGGAGTAACTTTCACAAAGCTCAGCTGTCCGCTGATAGGTGCTTTTACTACCAGATTGCCCAGACGCTCTGTGGCCCGTTCATACTTCTTACGCTCCCGCTCCATATCGGTTCGTATCAGATCTTTGCGGATGATGGTCACGGCCGAATCGTGGCGAAGACCTTCGCGTTGCAGTTCGGCATTCTTCACCTTGTAATTGTATTCGTCTTCCGACACTTCGAGTTGTGCTTTACTCTTGATGCCCATGCGGAATTCTTCTTTGTCCAACGTGAAACTTTTTTTCAGGCGTGCCAGTTCGTAATTGGTTTCCAGCGTCTGTTGTTTCAGGCTCAGGCTTTTCTGTTCCATTTCGATTTCTTTCTCCTGATAAGTGATGCGTTGCTTCTCCCAGTCGTCCCGCTGGTCTTCGATGCTACGTAGCAAATCCGGATTCGAGAGGGTCAGAATCGTATCTCCTTTCTGGAGCAAACTGCCTTCCTCGGCTATGATACGCTCTACGCTTCCCGCTTCACGGTGTTTACTTTAATGGTGAGAATAGGCTGTATCAATCCTTCCACATCGACGTATTCCATAAACTTGTCATCTTTGACTTCGGCTATCTGTATGTTTTCCGACTCGATGCGGAGCTTGCGCGGCCCGGCCGACAAAATGATGACGTAAACAAGGAAAGCGACAAATGCAATTCCTCCGGCTATGTAGAATTTATAGCGGATGTACCAGGGTTTCTTTTCAATTTTAATATCCATATTATTTTGTTTTTTCGATTTGTAGTTTATAATTCCGGTCAGTCTATCAGCAGGTCATAATTCTCGGTAAGCGGCGTTTTGCTTCAAAGTCGAAAAGAGTAAGGCTGCGCAACGTGTAATACAGACTCCAGTAGTTGTAAAGAGCCGTTATGTAGTTGCGGCGTGCCTGGTCCTTCTCGGTGATGGAAGCGTTTAGATCGAGAATGGTAGACTTGCCCAGCAGATAAAGTTTGCGGGCCACGTCGCTGCGTCGTTGAGCTGTTTCATCGGTTCGCGCGGCTATTCTGACCCGCTGGGCCTGAAGATTAAATTGTTTCACCAGTTTGCGTATGTTTAGTTCGAAATCGGTCTTGTCTTGTTCACCTGTGTGTACACAAGGTCGCGGTTGGAGCGTGCCACGCGCACTTTGCCCTTGCCCCGTCCCCAGTCGAGGATGGGTAGTGCTACACTCAGGCTGACGTACTGCTGGTCCAATGGCCTCTTGTAGGCGCTTCCCAGCTTGTCGGCAGTTTGTGTCAGGCCGAAACGCAGATAAATATCCGCTTTCAGTCCGGCATTGGCACGGGCGTATGACACGTTGCTTTCGCTCTCCAGTTTCCGGCGTATCATGTTTTGTATTTCCGGACTGTTTTCGTTGGCCAGTAATAAGGCTTCGTGCAGTTCTACACTGAAGTCGGGTACGTGGTCGTTGATTTTCACCTTGAGTTCCTCGTCACTCTGAATGCCCAGATACGAGCGTAGCTCCTGCATGCAGTTGTCCATCTCGATACGGGCATTCATTCGGTTGGTTTCTTCGGTCAGTTTGTTCAGTTCCAGTTGCAGCATTTCGTTTTCGGTGATGGTACCGATGTTGTAGCGTCCCTGGGCATATTGATAGAGTGTGTCTGCGTTAGCGTAATTGGTAGTGGCGGTTTCGTAATTGCTCTGTGCGGTGGCAAGGTTAAAGAATTTTTGAGTAGCACGCGTGGCTACCAGTTCCAGTGTTTCTACATACGATTTCTTTGCTTCCCGGTAGCGGACCGGTTCGATGCGGCGATCCCACTTCAGGCTGTTATATCCGAAGAGCGACTGACGATAGCCTATATTAATAGGTGAAGTCTGCCAGGCTGTCGTGTGGTCGCTGAAGATATCCATTCGTTGTGCTGCCGTTTCCACAAACAGTGAACCGCCGGTCCATGGAATGTTCTGTGTTAAATTCAGAGTAAGGTCGGTGCTGAGCATGTTTTGTTCTACAAACTTCACGGTTCCGTCTCCCAGTGTTACCTTATTGATAGCCCGGTTCAGGTTCGGGTCCGAGGTCAGGCTCAAGGCAGGCAGATAGTTCGCCCTGTAATATTTATAGTTCCAGTAGGCTGAGCGGAAACTGTGGCGTGCGGTTTGTGCGTCGGGTGACTGAAGCTTGGCAAGCTTTACGGTTTCGTCCAGCGAGAGCTCCATCGTGCGTTCCTGTGCAGTTGCCGGAAAGATATAACTGCATCCGGCAATGATAAGTATCGTTTTCAAGTTCATTGTGCATTCCTTTTTCTATAAACTATTCAAAAGCCGTGCCATACATGTAATATTTTGTTTATTAGCAGTTTGCATCTTTATTCCTTACTGCTTTCGTGTGCATATACGCACAAAAATAGTGCGAATTAGCACACACAACACATGGATATAATATGTACCTTTGCCCTCAGGCTAAAGGTAAGTGAATATATCCGGCTTACTTTAGCATCATTACATGGTAAGATAAGATGTACGAGATGTATAACCGGTACACGACGAGTTGTACAACTGGTGCATGACGAGATGTACAACTGGTACACGACGAGTTGTACAACTGGTATATCTTATCCTTTAAAGGAAAGTAAATTAGCTCGTAATATAACATGGAACAGCTTGGAAAAATATTAATTGTAGACGATAACGAGGATGTGTTGTTCGCCCTCAATCTATTGCTCGAACCTTATACTGAAAAGATTAAGGTGGCTACTACTCCCGATCGCATCGAATACTTCATGACCACGTTCGGTCCGGACATCATTTTGCTCGATATGAACTTCAGTCGTGATGCCATCAGTGGGCAGGAAGGATTTGAGAGTCTGGAACAGATTCTGAAGATCGATCCGCAGGCCATTGTGATTTTTATGACGGCTTATGCCGATACGGACAAGGCTGTGCGTGCCATCAAAGCAGGTGCAACGGACTTTATCCCCAAACCATGGGAAAAAGAGAAACTGCTGGCTACACTCTCTTCGGGCATGAAACTCCGGCAGTCACGTCATGAAGTGAATATGCTGAAGGAGCAGGTAGAAGTGCTGAGCGGACAGGGTGGACCCGAAAATGAGATTATCGGTGAATCGGAGGCTATGCAAGAGGTGTTTTCAACCATCAACAAGTTAAGCGAGACGGATGCCAATATCCTGATTCTGGGTGAAAACGGTACCGGAAAAGATGTGATTGCCCGCTTGCTGTACCGTTGTTCTCCCCGATACGGTAAACCGTTTGTAACGATCGACCTGGGCAGTATTCCCGAACAGTTGTTCGAAAGCGAATTATTCGGATACGAGAAAGGTGCTTTCACCGACGCACGCAAAGCAAAGGCGGGACGCATGGAAGTGGCGACAGGGGGTACTCTGTTTCTGGATGAAATAGGTAACCTTTCGCTCCCTATGCAATCGAAACTGCTCACTGCGATAGAGAAAAGGCAGATCAGCCGGTTAGGCTCTACTCAGTCGGTACCTATCGATGTCCGCCTGATCTGTGCGACGAATGCCGATATCAGGGCAATGGTGGATGAAGGTAACTTCCGTCAGGATCTGCTCTATCGCATCAATACGATAGAAATTCATATTCCTCCTCTACGCGAGCGTGGTAACGATGTCATTCTGCTGGCCGAGTTCTTTTTAGAGCGCTATGCCCGCAAATATAAGAAGGAGATGCACGGGCTGACGCGCGAGGCAAAGAATAAGTTGCTGAAGTATAATTGGCCGGGCAATGTACGCGAGTTGCAGCATACCATAGAGCGTGCCGTGATTTTGGGTGACGGCTCCCTGCTGAAGCCTGAGAACTTTCTTTTCCACTCTTCTGTCCGGCAAAAGAAAGAGGAAGAGGTACTCAATCTGGAATTGCTGGAACGGCAAGCGGTAGAGAAAGCCATGCGGCTGAGCGAGGGGAACATCACCCGGGCAGCCGAGTATCTTGGTATCACCCGTTTTGCTCTTTATCGCAAACTTGAAAAACTGGCTTATGAAACGCTATTCCATCAGTGTGGTGCTGCACATTTTATTGTTGGTGGTGCTCTCCATCGGAGGATACTTGCTGTTCTGTTACGAATTATGGTTCAGCACTCTGATTGTGGGCATCCTGCTGATCGCTACAGGCGTTCATCTCTATTCCATCCAGATGAAATTGGCAGGCATGATGAGACGGCTGACAGACTGCATCCGCTTCAATGACATGACGCAGAACTTTCAGCCGCCGTTTAAAAGCAAGATGATGGTTGAACTGGCGGACGAACTTTCTCAGACGCTTAGGTTGTTCCGTGGACGCCTGCTCGAGGAAGAGATCAAGCACCAGTATTACGAGAACCTTTTAAATAAGGTAGATACGGCTGTGGTAGTGACTGACCGTTCGGGCCGGGTGGAATGGATGAACCGTGCGGCCGTGGCACTGGTCGGACAAGAATCCCGGTTGCCTCAGGAGTGGCTGACCACCTCCTGGAACGAGACGCAGGTGGTACGTATCCGGCAGCAAGGAGCCTCGGTAGAGATGGCGGTATCATGTACTTTGTTTGCCGCACAAAATAAGGAAAGGCTGTTGGTCAGCCTGAAAAACATCCATTCGGTATTGGAACGTAACGAGATGGAAGCCTGGCAGAAGTTGATACGGGTATTGACCCATGAAATAATGAACTCTATCACTCCTATCATTTCATTATCCGAAACATTGAGTGAACGCGGAATACCCGAACGGCTCAGTGAGAAAGAATACGGAGTGATGTTGCAAGCCATGCAGACCATCCATCGCAGAAGTAAAGGCTGCTCGGTTTTGTGGAAAACTACCGTCGGTTGACTCGTATCCCCACTCCTGCCTGCACATCGGTAGCGGTGGACGAACTCTTTTCCGACCTAAGGAACTCTTCCCTGATTCGTTCATTCATTTTGCGGCAACACACAGGGGGGCCACTCTGTACATTGATCGTGCCAGATAGAGCAGGTGCTGATCAATCTGATTAAAAATGCCAAAGAGTCCTGCGGACAAAATACTGCACCGCAGATAGAAGTAGAGTTGGAACAGGTCCCCGGAAAAGTTTGCAGTCTCACGGTGCGTGACAACGGCGAAGGCATTCTTCCGGAAGTGATAGACAAAGTATTTGTTCCGTTCTTTACGACCAAGCCATCGGGGTCCGGCATCGGACTCAGTTTATGTAAGCAGATCATGAATCTGCATGGCGGCACCATTACAGTCTCCTCAGAGATAGGGAAAGGAAGCTGCTTTACACTGATGTTTCCGGGAAGATAGGGGCTGTTAACCCCTATCCAATCCGCTCATGTCCGGATTGAGTTCTTTTACTGCGTCGCGCACTTCTTTCTTGGTGGCTTCGCTGTAGGTTCCGGTTTGCTGTACGGGAACTTTGTCTTTAAGCACTTTTTCAGCCTTTTTTTGTTCTTCTGATGAAGTTTTCTCTTTTTCGGTATTCATAAGTCCGATCTCCTTTCTTTTATTAATAATGATATAACGCCATTACAGATGGTTGGTTCACTATGTTTTAGTTATTTTCTGTTTCCAATTCTTTGATTTCTTTGTTGAGGAATACCGATAATATGGTTCTTACAACGACAATACCTCCCAGAATAATCAGTTCGTTCATTGTAGGTTCCAATACCGTTTTCAATATGTCCGAAGCGATAAGGAACTCCAGCCCCAATAGCAGGTAAGTGCCGAACACGGCTCTCAACTTTCGGATATTGGTCGGGGTGTAAGCTCCGGTTATTCTCTTCAGTTCATTGATAATGAAAGAAATAATGGCAATAAGCGCGCCATAAGTTACGATTAGCAAACTGATGACGCTGATGATAGTAGCAAGTAGATTTAAAAATTGTGTAAGCATAAGAGTTGTTATTTAGGTAATGAATAAAGCGGGTTACCTGTTTCGTCTACTTCGGTCCGGTCCTTTACGCTGACGCAGGGAATGGAAACAGAACTGTCTATAAACAAGGCTATGCCGGCAAGGGTAATAAGCCGTATCGGTTTGGGAGTTTTCAATCTCATGACATTCGTTTTTAATAGTGATATTTCTGTATTATACATTTGAAACGGCATTTAGTTCACTACTTTCGGAAATATAACTTGAAATACCACTTTAAAATCTATCTAATAGTATCAAACTTCATTAACACGGAGAACTTTTTCTATTTTTTATTGTCTTTATAGCATAATAATAAAATGTAGAACATATGGCAAAAGTAATTAACAGAGATGTACCTATCGCAGAAGAGAATACCACTCTTACCGGCCAGCCGGCAACAAATATGTATGACGATTGGAGTGAAGAGATGGAAGACCGTGCAGACAATGTGTATGATGATACCAAAAAGAAATCTGCCGGAAACAAAAAGTCAAAAGAGAAGAAGCTCAAGGAGATAGATGAAGTAGTAAAAGAGGATCTTGAGTAACTGTTCTCTGTCGTTTGTTTGGTAAAAGAGTCCCGATTCCATCAGAACCGGGACTCTTTTAATGAGTAATCCTCTTTTTTTATTTCATATTCAAATATATGACGGACAGGGTGTTAAAAAATAAATATCAAAAAAACGTTCCTCCACTATTGTATATTAAAAAATAGTCCCTATCTTTGCACCGCTTTTGAAAGGAACTTCCCTATAAAACGGGGTGTAGCGCAGTCCGGTTAGCGCACCTGCTTTGGGAGCAGGGGGTCGTGGGTTCGAATCCCGCTACCCCGACGAAAATGAAGTTCTTGTGAAAAAAGCACTCGGGGTGTAGCGCAGTCC
>ENA-OQIC01000455-OQIC01000455.1-human-gut-metagenome-genome-assembly--contig:-NODE-455-length-18280-cov-2.099873_pt1 | contig 18280 bp, 26 predicted proteins | sample MGYA00242572_ERZ504736 | MGnify/ENA primary metagenome ERZ504736 (study PRJEB26092, sample SAMD00036201) | human gut metagenome | host: Homo sapiens | study: EMG produced TPA metagenomics assembly of... | reverse complement strand
TCGATCGATGCTCAGACGTACGTAGCTGTACATCGATCGATGCTCAGACGTACGTAGCGTATTTTGACTGCTTTGATCGCATCATTTAATTTTGGAAGGATCTTCTTAATATCACCCACGACACCAAGATCTGCGATATCAAAGATCGCTGCGTCTTCATCTCGGTTGATCGCTACGATGAATTCTGAATTCTCCATACCTGCTGCGTGCTGGATCGCTCCAGAAATTCCACATGCTAAGTATAACTCTGGACGAACCGTCTTACCTGTCTGTCCAACCTGACGGTCATTGCTGATCCATCCTGAATCTACAGCTGCTCTTGATGCTGCCACTTCACCATCTAATGTATCCGCTAATGCTTCAAGATCTTTAAATCCTTCTGCATTTCCTACACCACGTCCTCCTGCTACCAGGATCTTAGCTTCTGTGATATCTACAGATTTGTGTGTTGTTTTTACAACTTCACGGATCTTAACATTCATATCTGCATCTGTAAAGTTTACTTCAACAACTTCAACCTCACCTTGTCTGCTTTCATCAGCTTCTAATGCTTTCATAACACCAGGTCTTACCGTTGCCATCTGTGGTCTGAAATCTTCACAGACGATCGTAGCCATGATATTTCCACCAAATGCTGGTCGTGTCATCATTAATAATTTTGTTTCTTCATCAATATCAAGTTTTGTACAGTCTGCTGTTAATCCTGTGTGGATTCTTGCAGAAACTCTTGGTGCAAGATCTCGTCCGATCGATGTTGCTCCATAGAGAACAATCTCTGGATTATGGGACTGAATGATCTCCATCATTGCTTTTGCATATGGTTCTGTCACATATTCTGCCAGCATTTCATCATCTACTACTACAACTTTATCTGCTCCATGAGCGATCAGTTCACTTGCTTTGTCTTTAATCTGATTTCCAAGTAAAACTGCAACTACATTCTGTCCAAGATCATCTGCAAGCTTTCTTGCTTCTCCGATCAGTTCGATACCGACTTTCTGAAGATTTCCATCTCTCTGCTCAGCAAATACATAAACATCTTTACACATTTTGATTGTCCTCCTTACCTTAAATGATGTGTTTTTCCTGTAATTTTTCTACGATTGCGGCAACTGCTTCGTCATCGGAGAGATCATTTAAGATCGTTCCTACACCTTTTGCCTGTTTTGTAAAGGATTTCTTAACTCTGGTAGGAGAACCTTTTAATCCGATATTTCCTTCATTGACTGTATCTTTGATATCTTCTAATCCCCATACTTTAACTTCTTTTTCACGATATGCATCAAATACACCGTGAACAGACATATATCTTGGATCAGCAAGTTCAGCTAATGCTGTTAAAAGACAAGGTGTCTTCACCTCGATGATCTGGTGACGATCTTCAAACTGTCTCTGGACAACTAAAGTATCTTCCCCTTCTACATCCATCTTCTCTACATAACTTACCTGAGGGATTCCAAGGTGTTCTGCGATCTGCGGTCCAACCTGCGCTGTATCTCCATCGATCGCCTGACGACCTGTGATGATCACATCATAGTCTAATTTCTTTAATGCTGCTGCAATTGTAGAAGAAGTAGCCCATGTATCTGCTCCTCCAAATGCACGATCTGAGATCAATAATGCATCATCGCATCCCATTGCTAATGCTTCTCTTAATGCAACATCTGCCTGAGGTGGTCCCATAGAAACAACAGTTACTGTACTTCCTGGGCATTTTTCTTTTAACTGAAGTGCTGCTTCAATTCCTGCTTTATCATCTGGGTTAATAATACTTGGAACACCATCACGGATCAGTGTATTTGTCTTTGGATCTAATTTTACTTCCGTTGTATCTGGTACTTGTTTTGCACAAACAACAATCTTCATTCTCTTGTCTCCTTCTTTCTTATCTTAATAATCCACCGCCAACGATCATCTTCATAGCTTCGGATGTACCTTCATAAATCTCTGTGATCTTTGCATCACGATACATTCTCTCTACTGGATATTCTCTTGAGTATCCATATCCACCAAGCATCTGAACTGCTCCTCTTGTAACTTCAACAGCTACATCAGAAGCAAATAATTTACACTGTGCTGCAAGTGGTGCAAAATTTTCATGATCATCTTTTGCTTTCGCTGCTCTCCATACCATTAATCTTGCTGCATCAATCTTTGTCTGTAATGCTGCGATCAAGAACTGTGTATTCTGGAATTTTGCGATTGGTTTTCCAAACTGTTTTCTTTCTTTTACGTATTTGATCGCTTCATTTAATGCACCCTGTGCAATACCAACAGACTGAGCACCGATTCCGATACGTCCTCCTGCTAAAGCTCCCATAGCGATCTTATATCCCATTCCTTCTCTTCCGATCAGGTTTTCTTTTGGAACTTTCACATCAACTAATGCTACTTCTGCGTTGGATGCTGCTCTGATTCCCATACGAGGAATATCTTTGCTGACTGTTAATCCTTCGCTGTCTCTATCTACGATAAATGCAGACATACCTCTTGTTCCTGCACTCTTATCTGTGTAAGCAAAATAATGAATGTATCTGCAAATCCAGAGTTTGTTGTAAATACTTTCTGACCATTTAATACATAATGATCACCGTCTAATTTTGCAGTTGTTTTAACTCCGCTGGCATCTGTTCCAGCTCCTGGTTCTGTCAGTCCAAAACATCCAATCTTACTTCCGTCAACTAATGGACGTAAGAATTTCTGTTTCTGTTCTTCTGATGCATAGTCGTTAATACAAGAACAGCAAAGAGAAGTATGTACGGAAATTGTGATTCCTGCACTGGCATCAACTTTGGATACCTCTTCCATTGCTAAAGCATATGTTAATACATCTGCTCCCTCTCCACCGTATTCTTTAGAATATGGAATTCCCATCAGACCGTATTTCTTCATCTTATCTAACAGATCCATATCAAATTTCTCTGCTTCATCCATATCTCTGGAAATTGGTTTGATCTCATTCTCAGCGAACTTCTGAACAATTCCTTTGCAAGCAGTTGTTCTTTCGTTAATTTAAATTCAACCATTCTTTTTATCCTCCTGTCTGGTCAAAATAATTTGCCTGTTATATTCTTCGTATGTTTTATTTTTCGTGTACCAATACTTTGTACGCTAATTATATGACTAAAAATATGTTGTCAAGGATTTAACAAATATTTTTTCATGTATACTGTGTTTTAATTACGTTCTACGATCTCCTTTTCTGATTTAGGAGTCTCGGAGATTTCTTCTACTACAAAAAAGAAGAGCCAAATACTACATTCAACTCTTCTTTCTTCTATGGTCTATAAGGATTTATTTCTTTAATGTCTTCATCCATTCATCCATCTCAGCTCGATCTGCCATGGCTGCTAATGCACCTTCTTTTGTTGTTGTGTTCGCTGCATAAGCATTGGCAAAATCAAGGTAGTTTCTTAATGTGTCATCACTTACGGACTCCAAATCTTCTACTTCATCATTTAACAGACAGTATAGGAATGCTCCGATAAACGAATCTCCAGCACCTGTCGTATCTCGGACATCGATCTTATATCCAGAAGCTTCTACCATTCCATTTCTCGTATACACTCTGCTCCGTCAGCTCCTTTTGTGTAGATAACGTATTTTGCACGATCAGCAAATAAACCGTCCAGAGCATCTTTGATATCTGTATGTCCTGTGATAAATTCCAGTTCTTCGTCAGAATCTTGATGATATCTGCGTATTTTAAGAAATCATTGACTGTCTCTTTTAATTGATCAAGATCGTCCCATAATGAAAATCTTAAGTTTGGATCAAAAGATACTTTCACATTCTGCGCAATCGCCATATCGATCAGTTCTTGTGAGCTTCTTTCATTGGAGATTCCACAAGGTCTACACTGCAAAAATGAATCATTCCACAATCGTTTAAGATATCTGCCGGGATATCTTCTACACTGTAGCGTAAATCTGCACTGTTTTTTCTATAAAATTTGAAATCACGATTTCCGTCAGAGGCAAGGGATACAAATGCTAAGGCTGTTTCCCCTTCTTTGTCTCTTGCAATATTAGAAGTGTCGATTCCTGCTTCATCTAATACTTCCACGATATAATCTCCAAATGGATCATCTCCAAGCTTTGTTAAAAATTTGGATGGAATACCAAGCTTCGTAACTGCCCGACTACATTGGCAGGTGCTCCTCCCGCAACTCTTTTAAATGAAGGTACATCTTTTAGTCTCTGTCCCTTAACTTCTGGAATAAAATCGATCAGTGCTTCTCCGATCCCACATAATTTATTCTTCATGTCTTCCTCCTTCGATTCAAATGATTTTAATGGATATACAGTCATTATACCAGAACATTCTCCATTAATCAGTAGTCTTCCATAATGATTGTAGATTCTTGTTGTAAAAACTTCTTCTCCATGATTCACAAAGATTTCTAAGGATGAAGTATCCGCAAAAATCTGAAGATGCTCTAATTTTTCTAATCTGACTTTTCTTGTTGATCTTCCACTTCCATAGACTCCAAGATTTAAGGTCAGGATATTGTCTTTATAGGAAAGAGTGATTCCTTCGCGCAGTGTCATTACCATTTCTCTGCATCGTTTAAAATCTACAACAGCTTCATAGATTGCATTTTGCATGATGATCGTCTGTCCATAACAAAATGTACAAACTGCTTTGTCCTCGCTTCGAAGTTGTTTTAATTCTTCGATTGGTTCCTGAATCAGTTTTCCATCTCTTACGGATAATTCTCTTGGGATCGTCAGTGCATGCTGCCATCCAGCTTCTTCGGTTGGATTCGTATAGTCTGCGTCTGGGATTCCCATCCATCCGATCAGAATCCTTCTTCCACTTTCATCCTCAAAAGTTTGTGGGGCATAGAAATCAAACCCACGGTCAAAAAGTTTGATATCTGTGATCTCATATTCATCGGTATCAAAATCATAGTCTAATTTCATTGCTGTGACCTGATGAACATTTTCGTAATCAATGCCTTGTGTTTCTACTCCCTGTGGGCAGCAGATGATGTATAACTGTCCGTCCATCTCAAACAGATCCGGACATTCCCACATATAACCAAACTTCTGTGGAGTTGTGATACGATTCTTGTATGTCCAGTTCTTAAGATCTGTAGATTCATATAGAAGGATCATACCCACACCTTCGACATCCCTTGCTCCAAGAACCATGTAATATTTCTCATTTTTCTTAAAGATTTTTGGATCACGCACATGGTTGCTCATGTCAGCCGGATAATCGTCGGTTGTCATTAACAATTCCTTTTTGGTAAACTCATATCCGTCTTTACTTGTAAATGTGATCGTATTACTTCCACGTCCACTGTTGATATAGTCATAATCATCTCTGTCAAAATATTTTAAATTTCCTGTGTAGAAATAGTGGATCGTATCATCTTCAATAAATGCAGAGCCGGAATAGACACCATGGGCATCAATGTCTTCATCTGGGAATACGACTGGTCCAAAATCTTCATAATGAATAAAATCTTTTGTCGTATAATGTCCCCATGTCTTTAACTCACCAGTTGGTTCAAATGGAGTGTACTGGTAGTAAATATGGTATGTCCCATTAAACTGGCATAAACCATTTGGATCATTTAACCATCCTGTCTTTGGCATTAAATGAAATTTTAATCGGTCTTGATCTGCTGCCACACGTTCTCTATAAGCTTCATTTTCTTTATACCATTTTCATAATCCGCCTTATAGACTTTTCTTGTATTTTTCAAACATCTGCCCTGGTTTCCTTTCCTTCTTCGAATAATGATTATTTTAAATTCATGATCTTCGTATTATTATCTGCATCCGCTGCTTCAACCACTTCGACTTCTTTTCCTTTCGCATCTGCAACTAAGAACATCGTCTGTGTCTTGTATCCTTTTTCTTTCACAAGATTCCATGTCAAAAGATAATAATTTATCACCTTTCTTTACTTTGGCTCCTGTTTCTACGAAAGTCTCAAAACCTTCGCCATTCATCTTAACTGTATCGATTCCTGCATGGATCAGAAGTTCTACTCCTGAGTTTAATGTGATCCCCATTGCATGTTTTGTAGGGAAGATCAGACTGATCGTTCCATCGGCTGGTGCATATACGATACCTTCGCTTGGGTTGATCGCTACACCTTCTCCCATTGCCTTACTTGCAAATGCTGGGTCTGCAGACTTTGCTACATCTAAAACTTCACCTTTCATTGGTGCATATAATTCATTTGTTTCTTCTGTTGTATCTGCTGGTTCCTGTACTTCGATTTCTTTTACTTCTTCTTTAACCGGAGTCTCTGCTTTGTGATCTTCTCCTTCGATGTTAAACTTCTTCCAGAAGACTGCAGTTAAAACTGCGGATACTCCCATGGATAAGAGCAGTCCGATCACGAAGTTTAAGTAATCTTTTGGAAGCATGGACAGGAATCCCGGAAGTCCTGCTGCTCCTAATGCCTGTGCCAAAACTCCTGTTGCTGCACAATATGCATTACCTACGGCTGAACCGATGATGGCAGCGTAGAATGGATATTTTAATTTCAGTGTTACACCGAACATTGCTGGTTCTGTGATTCCAAGTAATGCAGAAACACCTGATGCAGAACAGATTGATTTCATCTTCTCATTCTTTGTTAAGAATAAAACTGCTAATACGGCTGCTCCCTGTGCTACGTTGTTCATACTTGCTGTTGTGAAGATAAAACTTCCACCTGTTGTTGCTTTGGCTGCGATCAGCTGTGTCTCGATCGCGATAAAGCTGTGATGCATTCCTGTTAGACAGATTGGTGCATATACAAGTCCGAATAATCCGCCACCGACAAATCCAAGTGTGTTATATACCCATGTGATTCCATCTGCTAATAAGTTACCTGCTTCTCTTAACACTGGCCCTACGCAGATGAATGTTAAAAATGATGTTACCATGATAGAGATCAATGGTGTTGTCAGGTTATCTAACCATGTTGGTGTTACTTTATGTAACTTCTTCTCGATCGTTGCTAAAATAAATGCAACTGCTAATACTGGAAGTACAGTTCCCTGATATCCGATCGCTGGATCTTAATCCAAAGATATCCCATACTGGCGCTTTGGCGATACCGATGCTGTATGCACTTAACAGATCTGGATGAACCATGATCATACCCATGGCTGCTCCAAGATATGGATTCCCGCCAAACTTCTTCGTTGCGCTAAATCCGATCAATACTGGCAAAAATGCAAATGGAGCACTTGCAAACATGTTGATCGCTGTTGCCAGACCCTTAAACTGTGGGTACAGATCAATAACAGACTTTCCACTAAACATCGCTGCTGTCAGGATATTGTTCACTCCCATTAACAGACCACCTGCTACGATGGCTGGAATGATCGGTACGAAAATATCACTTAATAACTTTACTAATCTCTGAAGAACATTTCCTTTCTTCTCTTCTTTCTCAGCATCTGCTGGTGTATCGACTGAGATTCCTAACTGCTTCTGTACTTCGTCGCACACTAAGTTTACAAGTCCTGATCCGAAAATGATCTGGAACTGTGACTGTGTTAAGAACACTCCCTTAACTCCTTCAATGTCGCTGACTGCATCTTCATTGCGAAGATCGTTGTCTTTTAACTGTAAACGAAGTCTTGTTGCACAATGCTGAACTGACTTAATGTTTTGTTTGCCACCAACATGCTCGATGACCTGGCTGGCGATTTTTGCGTAATCCATATCTTCTCTCCTTTTTTATTGTGAAACTTATTATGGTATCGGTTCCATATCTGTATCTTATAACTTTATCTTCTATTTGTCAATAGTATTTATGGAATCGACCACATTTTTTTATTTTATTACTTTTATTTGTGTTTTATGTGAGATGACTTAACAAAGCAACAGGTAAACGGCAAAGCCTCCGTTCCGAGTAATACGGAAGGAGGGCGATATTATAAGCACATATGAAGAATTTATGATCTGACACTTCCGCCTTCAATAAATTCATATCCCACAATCTGTTTCTTGGATACTGGTTCTCCTGTGATCATCTTAAGGATCGTTTCCGCTCCAAGGTATCCCATTCCATAGGAATCAAACTTTAGCGTTGTAAGCTCTGGCGTCAGGAGGGTACTTTCATCATATCCTCCAAACGCTGCCACAGACACTTCTTCTGGAATCCTCTTCTTATGTTCGTGTAAAATCTTATATGCACCAAACGCAAGCCGATCTGTTGCACAGATGATCGCATCTAAATCTGATTCCCTCTCAAGTAATTCTCTTGTAACCGTCTGTCCACCAATAAAACTATAATCACTCTTCCCTGTCACCGGTGTGATCCCATATTCTTTCAATCCATCTAACACGCCATTTCTACGCTCAATCCCAACTGCCTGGTCTATCTCATAGACACCAATATATCCAACCTTTTGATGTCCTTTCTTCCCGATATACTCTCCGATCGTTTTCCCTGCATGATAATCATCATAAATAATGGAAATTCCATCTTCATAATCCTGTGTTAAAACAACCACTGGAATTCCCGCTTTCTTTAACAGCTCTTTGTGGTCCTTTGTGATCGCTATGGAACTGATCAAGATCCCATCCACATTTAACTGGATCAGGCGCTGGATATTCTGTAATTCCTGATCAATATCGTGGTCTGAGTTCTGAATAAGGGTTGTATACCCCTTTTCTCTTAAATACCGATCGATACTTGTGATCACACGGCTTGTGATCTTAGAATTTAATGTCGGCACAACTACACCGATCACGTTGCTTTGTTTCGCATTCAATCTTGCAAATGCATTCGGTGTATAGTTGTATTCTTCAATGACCTTCTGAATCTTCGCTCTCGTCTCATCCTTTACATATCCCCCGTTAAAATAGCGAGATACCGTGCTTTTTCCAACTCCTGATAAATTCGCGATGTCTGCCATGGTCATCTTCTTTGCCATATATTTTGATCTCCTTTGTTACTTTATCTCTCATTATCTTAGCACAGAAAAAGCTATAAAGAAATAAGATGATATAAAATTTCTTTCTCATCCAATAAACGAAGTATTTCTTTCCTGCCCGTAAATAAAAAGATCTGACGGTCTGTATGGTGACTTAAATACTGCATCGTCTGTGCCAGTCTTTCGTCATCATAATTACCGAACACATCGTCTAAAAACAACGGAAATGCATCATTTTCATATAAAAGATCGGCCGATGCAAGACGCAGTGCAAAGTATAATTGTTCTACCGTAGCATTGCTTAAATACTTCATATCGACATGATCAAATCCATCATAAACCATCATCGAAAGATTCTCATCCATGACTGCCTGCGTATATTTTCCATTCGTCATATCACAAAAATCTCTGAGATCTTCTCATTTAGTTCCTGTCCAAAGTCTTTGTACCTGGCTTGCAGCTTCCTCGATCGCTTTCATTGCAAGTTCTATCTCGTGAATCTCAAGTTCTTTCTTCCTTTTCTGCCCCAGCAAAATCTCGTATTCTTGCTTTTTCTTATCTGCCTCTTCCTTTTGCTGCATAAGCTGTGCTTTCTCGATCTCTATGATCTCTAAGCGATGTCTTAGTTCTATTTTGCGAATTCGTTCTTCATCTTCCCCACCAAATAACTTTCGAAACCACAGCAAAATCTTCTGAAGCAGCGTCAACTTTCTCTTTTGTCTTAAACGTTTCCGAATCTCTCTCTCTTCCTGTTCATATTCATTCAACGCCTGTGCATCATACTGCCATGATCCCTGTTGTCTTCGCAAGTTGTCAATCTGCGTAAACACAGGATCTTTTCGCATTTGTCTTCGTCTGGCTTTCAAATGATCGATCGCTTTTCGAAGGTCGATCGCGGCATCCTTGCTGCTTCGCAGATTCGCCATGGAATTTGCAAAACTTCCTTCATCTCTCTGCCTGTACGAATCTCTGCCTGTGTCATCGAAACCGTATTCTCAAATGCCTGTTGATCAGATTCGAATAAATATTCCTTCCCCTTAAGTTCCTCCATCGTATCCGCATCAAATAGGCGATACTCTGTCTGCCCTTGCGCGAAGTTTCGCATGATCTTATATCTGATCCCGTCCTTTTCAAAGACCATGGAGCCACCATAAATGCCGCCATTTACTGGCTGATATCTGGTGAAATCATCATATCTTGCAGCAAGTCCTCTTGATTTCTCCAGCCCAAACAGCATTGCGATCATAAACTTACGAAGTGTTGTCTTGCCAGATTCATTCTTGCCATAGAAAACTTCTAACTTCCCGGATGTCTGGCAATGATATTTATGAAATTTTCCAAATCCATCAATATTGATCTCCTCAATCTTCATATTTTACTTCTCCCTGGCATATGTTAAAGCTTCCATCGCATAACGCAAAGCCTCTGGTTCATCTTTTAAAATATCTGCGACCTTCTGGATGATAAAATCATCTTCCTCTGATAGCTGTTCGTATTCCCATTGATTCTTCGTTTCATAAATGATATCTGTGACCATATACTGGCTCGTGATCTCATAAAAGTCCAGATGGATCTGTGGATCAATACTTCCTGTCAGTACAATCTCATATATATTCTCTCTTCCACGATATGAAAGTTCCGTTTCTACCCGATCTATGATCTCTAACGCTGACATCTCATCGGATATCATGACTTCCACTTGTGTATACATTCTTTTTGCAAAGGGAACGAAGGTTATCTGTTTCTTTTCTTCGCTGATCTCCCTTCGATCAGCCATGGTATCCCGTCTCTGTGTGATCCAATGGTTCCAGCGATCCTGCATATGCCATCAGATCTTCGAAAATGATCTCTGGTTTATGGATATGTCCAAGAGCGATATAGTCGAATCCAGACCATTTTAACGCTTCTCTCTGAATCGGGATATGACTTTCATCCCCTCCATGTGCCAGCAGGATTGAAAAATCACTGCCTTCGCTCTCATCTGGTTTCATGCGATCATACAATGGTTTCGTGATCTGATTCTTCCAATAACTAAAGCCATAAATGGTCGTTTCAAGATCTTCAAAAGAAATATGATCTCTTTGTTTTCCATCCAGAAGATAAACTTCCGAATTCCATTTATACTGAGAAAATACATCATGCGGTTTCAGATGATCGTGATTCCCTGCGATCAAAACCGTTCTTGTATGATTCAATCTGGACAACAGATAATCCACTTCTCTCAGTTCCTGCTGCGTTGGCGGCTGATCAAACAGATCCCCTGCGATCAATAACAGATCTACCTGTTGCTTATTCGCATGATCAATGACTCTTTGAAATGTCTCTTTGATCTCTTGTTCTCTGATCCTTCCAAATGTCTGCTCTCTCTCTGGTCTGGCTCCCCAATGAACATCCGCAATATGAATAAATTTCAAAAATCACCTGCTTTCTGATCATCTTCTATGATCTTATTCTGTCATCATACGATCGATATTCTTTAATAATTCTTCGATCTGTTCTCCCGTTATATGATCCATGTGTACCCCGCCTGTACATACCACTACTTTTCCTGTTTCCCTGCATCGATTCTCAGCCAGTCTGCGGCATAGAAATTCGTCTTTGTGACCTGTCAGGTTGATCACAGATGAAGTGACACTGATCGTTCCGTCACCACTCAACGAAGGGCGTGGAACTGCCTGAACAACACAGCCAATATGCGGTTTCTCACCACCGCTTAGAGTTAAAACAAGATCTTCTCCTATTGCTTTTTCACAGATCTCTATCGTAATTCCCGCAATTGTTTTGCTATATTTCATTTTGATCCTCCTTATTCTATTCCAAAGCGGACCTTACCAAAACTTCCTCTGAAATAAAACAGGCAGCCAGTTCAACACTGACTGCCCCTAAATTATGCCATATATCTTAGCCCCATAAATTTGCTGGGTAGACACCTTCTTTGATCAATCCAGCAAATGCTTTCTGTACAGCTTCCTTATCTTCCTGATAAGTTACACCGAACCATCGATCCTGTGTCTCTAATACTTTGACGTTTGCACGTCCTTCTTTCAATAATTTATCTACGATGTTTGGTAATAAATATTCTTTCTTCAGATCTCCTTCTTCTACTTCACTTAAGAAAGTCTTGAAGTCTTCTGCAAGGAACTCTAAAAATTCTGGATATGCAGCCCACATATTCATAGAAACTTTATCCTCTGGACTGATCCATTCCTGAACATCTGGAAGATCACACTTGATCTTACCATCTTCCCCCATCATAATTCCTGTTGTCTCATGAACCTGGCTTAATAATCCATTCTCATCTACAACACTAACTCCTCGTGTGACAGTTCCATTGTCACTTAATGTATTCTTCAGGATAAATCCTGCCATTCCCATTGTGAATTCTCTTCCAAGATCTTCTCCAGATACTAAGAAATCATGAAGCTTCACAAAAGCTTCCTTTCCATAGTAATCATCTGCGTTGATGATCACAAATGGTTCCTTGACGACATCCTTGCAGCAAAGAACAGCCTGTCCTGTTCCCCAAGGCTTTGTACGTCCTTCTGGTACTTCAAATCCTTCTGGAAGGTCATCTAATTCCTGAAATACATATTCTACATCAATCTGATCTTTAATTCGGTTGCCGATTATCTCTTCAAATTCTTCAAAGATGTCCTTACGGATAATAAATACAACCTTATTAAATCCAGCTTCTTTCGCATCACGAATTGAATAATCCATGATGATCTCACCATTCGGTCCCATCTTCGCAAGCTGTTTGATTCCTGCACCGTATCTTGATCCGATTCCGGCTGCCATAATTATTAATGTAGTATCCATAAATCTCCCCTTCAGTCATCTGACCTGTTTTGTTACCTGTATACTTGTTATATCCTGTGTAAAACATTCCATATATTTGTTTTCACATATATCCTTTATTATAAATATTATTCTCTATAATGTCAATAGATCCTGGCTATCCTTTCCTTAAATACTTCCTTATTGTAAGATCAAAAAGAGCAGGTACTCTGTTTCGTACCTGCTCTTTTATCTTGGTCTTATACTTAACAACTTCTTAATCTTCTTGCCTCTGGCTCTCTGGATGTCTTATCTTCTGATACCCATAAATCTTTGTAATTTAATTTTAAAAGCCCTGCGATCATTAAGCTTAACACTAAGATCATTGCAATTGTTCCTAATAAATGCATTGTTATTCTCCTCTTTATATTGTATTGTATTATGTATCCTGTATTTATGCTTTATATTTTATCAAATTAATTTCGGAGAATCAATATGTAGCATTATTTTCTAGGAAATTACAACATTTCATTTGCATTTTCCCTCTGGTGTTAGCAAAATTTTCAGTAATAAATCTGTCTTCGTTATTGTTTTTGTGCAATTTGTAGTACCAATTTCTGAATGGAGTGTTTGTGTTTGGTCGTATTTAATTTCTGATTCGTCTAATCCGTTCTGCCACGGCATTCACTAGAAAATAAATAATCCCTCCTACTAATCCTCCAATTGTATTAAAAAATAAATCTGATATTTGAAATGTTCCTAATCTTAAAAACAACTGCAACAGCTCAATTGTCAGAGATGACAGAAACGCTATTTGGATACTTTTAATATAATTTCCCTATATACACTTCTTACCAAATATTTTTTCTTCAAAATTCCAAAACATTAATATTATATACGGCATAAGCAGGAAAAATTTTCTATACACTCTGATGTTAAAATGCGCTGGCCTGTCACTGTATTATATCTGTATATTCCCCATACTCCCCACACATCACATAATGGATTCATCCACATATCTCTGTTGATCAATGTCTTAAATAATACCATGGTAATATAGAAAAACAATATATATTTTTTACGGAATTCTCTATCCCTTTTAAAATGATCTATCCATGTCCGGATAGCTGCTTTCCATCCCTTGCCTGCTCCTTCTGGACATTTTACATACAAATAAAAGAACATTGTCATTATTGATAACAAAATTGCAAACCAAACGGTTGATAGATTGATGTTAGAATGTCTATTATGATTTTTCCTATGATAGTCTTCATTCTTGTGTCTTCTCCTGTTCTGTATGTTAAATACGTATTTTGTTTGGAATATTTTTAATAATTGTATTTAATGTTGCAATTTACTTTGTATACTGAATTATCAATGTCCCTGGGAACTTAATATTTTATGGAATGCTTAAGCTTGCTGTAAGGATTAATTTACTTTCCTTGTTTAATCAAAGATTCATACTTTCTTTGAAAATAGTATAATTTCACCCCTACATATTCCTCTAATGGTTGTTTACTCTTAGTTTCTACAATGATCTTTTTTAAAACTGCTGATGTGCACTTATTCTTTCTACCTAATGTTTCCATCATCTTTCGAGCTCGATCATATGCATCTTTTCTACCTTTACAATTTCTGTTGATGTATCTCTTATTGTCCCATCTTCTTTCCGAATACCATTTAGCAGAAGTGTCTCGTTTATATCTTTCTCCATTATTTCATCTCTTGGATTTGTACTAATGATACCATTTGAATCATATATAATCTTCTTCATTTGCTCTGAATTATAAGGCGTAATTGTTATTTTCCGTTTCCTTTTTATGTGAATCACAACATAAAAATACGACCATACTTTTTTTTCACTTTTTTTCACCACCATCACATACACCAAGTAAGTTGTGATAATCAAGTGCTTTTTCTTTATCCCTACTTAATGGTACTAAATGCTCAATCTTACAGTGAGAATCCCTATATATTCTACGCATACAATTATGCACATAGTCCTTTTTGTTCACGTACCAAGACCTCTTTTACTTCTGTTTTAGGAAAATAATTATCAAAAAAACTTCTTATTTTGTCTGTCTCTTTTTCATCAATGTTTCCCCATTCCTCACTTTTACTAAGTCCTATAATTTTTTCTTTTACACTATCTGGTAACTCCTCTTTTTCTATATATATCATTCTTAGTACTCCATAATAAGTTTTGCATCTTCGATAGATTGTAACATATTCTTATATTCTGAATTCTCTTCTCCTAAAATTGACTTTAATCTTTCTAATTTCTGATCAGCCTTTTGAATATCATCTACATCCAGTGCTTTTGTAATTTCATTGATTAATATATTTATCATTTTAGGTCTGGATACACTCTCTTGCCTATAACGAAGTATATCTTCTACTGAATACCATAGCAATCTGGTAAATAAGTTGGTTCTTTATTTTCTTCTAATAAAATAATATTTGGTTCTTTCGAAGAAGATATTACAATTGGTGAATGAGTAGCTATAATAAACTGAACGTTCTCAAACACAGAACTTAATGCATTAACAATATTCCACTGCCATTTAGGATGTAAATGCATATCAATCTCATCAATCATAACAATTCCCGTAATTTGTTCCAAATTGTCTAATTCCGGATTTAGTAAGCATACTCTATAGGCCAAATCCATAATCATCCAAAGTAATGATTGATATCCTGCACTCAACTTTGATATTGCCATTTCTGTATGATCGTCTTTATATACAAGTTCAGTAAACTGTGGCGAATAATAAATCTTAGGTACTTCATCTAATTCATTAATAGTTTTCATAAATAATGCAATAATTTTCTTAAACATTTCATATTCATGAATTTTTGTTCCTTTATTTAACATCGTTACTTCTTGTTTCAAGCACCACTGTTGAATTGATTTTACATCCATAGACGAATCCAAACACCCTATATATCCGCATCTTCTATCATCTAATTTTTTCTTTAATTGTGTCCCAAAATCACCTCTTCTAACTTTCCATACTCTCGCAGCACTTTGAAAACTGATTAAAGGCAGAATTGTATCTTCTAAATTCGTTTGCTTTTTCATCCAATTACACACTTCTCTATTATCAATTTTAGTATGTGATGAAGATAAATCTTCTCTTATTCTACTCCATGAATATTTATCTTCTCCATTCTTCAATGTACATCCGGATTCAATTGGACCACAATATTCAATAGAAGTTGATGAATCGCCTCTTGGATTTATAATCACTCGAACATCATCTTTCACGATATTTTTTGTACTAACTCCAGGCACACTAACAAACATCCCACTTAATGCAACAGCAATTCCTTCTAAAACTGAAGTTTTTCCTGCTCCATTATCGCCAATCAATAAATTAATTCCTGGTTTCAAATCAATAGAAATTTCTTCAATTCCTTTATAATTTTTCAATCGAATTTGTTCTAAATACACTTTCATCACCTCACTCATTATACTTTCCTATCTATCCTTTTTTAATCATCTATTAGCTAATACTCTTTCTTATATTTTTTCTTTTTATATTTTATCATGTCCATATATTTTCTACAACAAAAAGCCATATCCTTTTCTGATATGACTTTTTAACTAATTTTATTTTATACGTTAAATGTGTATTTTGTTCGGAATATTTTTAATATAAGAAATGCGGTAAATACTTCTCCCATAGGAATTCACCTCCTTTCTGCTGGAGGTTCGGCAGCTTAGGTATTATATCACATATCTTCACTTTACAGAATAATTTTTTTATGTTTTATTTATCCGATGGAATGACCTTTGAAGTTCTTCAGTCGTTGTTTCTGCAGGCACATTTTTATATCCACCGGAGTTTTTCCCCCAGCTGGATTCTTCCAATATACACCCGCTGATAGTTCTCAATGCTGACGCTCTTTCCTTCGCTTCTCAACTTTTCATAGGAACGGAAACGAACATCACGATAAACAAGGAATCATTGATGCATTTTCTATTTTACGAGAAGCTCTTTATGGATTTTGAAATTCAGTCTGTATCCGATCTGTTTTCTATTCTGTTTAAAATGGAGGGACAGACAGATTTAGAAATTGCAACCTCAAAGGATTTGGCGAATCTATCTGAAGATTCCGATAGACCTGCACTTTCTCTTTCTTCTACTGATCAGACTTGGTTTGAATTATCCTCTGACTGCTCTGATGAAGAAAAAGAACAAATGATAAAAGCTGCTGCCTTTATAAAAAGCTGCCTGCGACATTCCGATAAATAAATCTTTGCACAAAAAAGACAGATGTGGGAATATTTCATTACCTGCATCTGTCTCTTTCTATCCTATGCTATTTTCTACTCATGAATTTCCAATGGCAGCCCATCCGGATCATGAAAAAATGTCATTTTCTTTCCGGTATAATCATCCAGGCGTACCGGCTCTGTTTCAATTCCTTTCCCATTCAATTCTTTTACTGTTTCATCTACACTCTCAACTTTAAATGCCAGGTGACGTAATCCCAATGCTTCTGGATAATTTACACGAGCTGGAGCATTTTTTATGATAAAAAAGTTCTATTTCCTGCGGCCCACATGCCAGATCAATCTTGTAATCGTCACGTTCTTTCCGATAATTTTCTCTGATCACCTTAAATCCAAGCAGATCCACATAAAAATGTTTTGATTTTTCATAATCACTTCCAATGATTGCAATATGATGAATGGTATCGAACATAACTCTCTCGCCTCCATTTTTTATATGTTGATATATTTTCTCACAATAAGCGCTTTATCTTAGGGTGTTGCTAGAATAATAGAATGCTAGTACTTTACTTCATTTTCCTAGCAAACATCTTTTGCACTTCTTCATTCCACGGTGCTAGTTTTTCTAATTCTTTCTGGGCAGTTCTCGCATTTGGACGTTTTTCCAATAAGAAATTTAAATACTTATATACGTTCAGATCATATGCTTTTGCCATCTCGATCATTGTAAAACAGATCGCACTGGCATTGGCTCCGTCTACAGAATCACAGAACAACCAGTTCTTTCTTCCGACCGTTATCGGACGGATTGCATTTTCACTTAGGTTGTTACTGAGACTGCACCTTCCATCTTCCAGATATGTCATCAGTGAATCTTTTCGGTTTCGGATGTAGATCACAGCCTGGTCAAGACGACTTCCTTTGACAGGTGTCTGTGCATCAAGCTATGACAAAAAAGCCTCAATGACTGGTTTTTCATCTTTGAGACGTTGTTTCTCTCTTTGTTCTGGAGAAAACCCTTTTTCACGATAACGCCGTTCATATTCAAACAGCTTATCACAATACAAAACTCCCTGAACGGCAGGATCTGTATAATCTTTTTCATGACCTTTCGGGATCGCTTCCAGAAGATATCTGCGGATATGTGCATAACAACAGCAGCGTTTCCCATCCTTCAACAGGTTGTATCCTGATAGCCATCTGCCATAAAGTAATATCCCGGCTTGATCCCGTCCAGAAAGAGACTGTTTCAAGTTTTGTGTAAACACAAAAACTGATATAAGATTAATCAATAGTTATGAGGGTTATGAGTCAAATTTTGACTCATAGCCCTTATCTGCATTATACAAAAGATTTTAGGCATGTCA
>ENA-OQIC01000454-OQIC01000454.1-human-gut-metagenome-genome-assembly--contig:-NODE-454-length-18338-cov-1.288836_pt1 | contig 18338 bp, 23 predicted proteins | sample MGYA00242572_ERZ504736 | MGnify/ENA primary metagenome ERZ504736 (study PRJEB26092, sample SAMD00036201) | human gut metagenome | host: Homo sapiens | study: EMG produced TPA metagenomics assembly of... | reverse complement strand
CTCTCATCTCTTCCAGATACATATCAAAAAAATCGTGTTCCATCTTGTCTCTATCCTTCAATTTTCCAGAATTTCATGTTCCATTCATAATCCTTAATAGATAATCCAAAGAAAACCATAAGTCAAGTTTCCCTCTTTACAAAGCCCCGGCAATCGTGATAAGATATGCTTAGTTTATAAGGAGGACTTAATAATGGATATTAACTATGAACTTTATAAGGTATTTTATCATGTGGCGGTAACGCTGAGCTTTTCCGAGGCTTCCAAGCAGCTCTTTATCTCCCAGTCTGCCGTAAGCCAGTCCATTAAAGTCCTGGAGAAAAAGCTTAACCAGCCCCTGTTTATCCGGAGCACCAAGAAAGTACAGCTCACCCGGAAGGGGAGATTCTCTTAAAACATATTGAACCTGCCATGAATCTCATTAAAAAAGGAGAAAACCAGCTGCTGGAGGCCCATACCCTAAACGGCGGACAGCTGCGCATCGGAGCCAGCGACACCATCTGCCGCTACTATCTGGTCCCCTATCTGAACCGCTTCCACAAGGAATTCCCAAACATCCATATCAAGGTAATCAACCAGACCTCCATTGAATGTGCAAAGTTCCTGGAAAACGGACAGGCCGACTTTATCGTTGCAAACTATCCCAATTCCGCCCTGGCCGGCAGCATGAATACCAGAGTTATCAATGAATTCCACGATGTGTTCGTGGCCAGCCGCAGCGCCTTTCCCCTGGAGGTTCCAGAATGTCCCTGGAGGAGCTGCTGCGTTATCCCATCATGATGCTGGACCGCAAGAGCACCACCAGCGAGTTTCTTCATCAGGTATTCCAGAAGAGCCAGCTGGACCTGGTGCCGGAAATCGAATTGTCCAGCAACGACCTGCTCATCGACCTGGCCCGCATCGGCCTGGGAATCGCCTTTGTCCCTGATTTCTGTATCCCCCAAAATGATGAGGAGCTGTTTATCCTGGATTTGAAGGAACAGCTTCCCTCCCGCCAGATGATGGTGGCATACAATGAAAGCCTTCCCGTATCCCAGGCAGCCAGACAGTTCATGGATATGTTATAGGAAGCGGACGTTTAAAAGACCGCTATTTTGTCCCGTCCCAAAACGCCCTCACGGCCTGGTCCACGTTGTAGCGGTTGACCACGGCGTAGGTCCCCCATTCCCTCGGAAACAGGGCCACGTATTCCGGGCGAAGGAACCGGTCGTCTAACAGGGCGATGATTCCCCTGTCGCGGATGGTCCTGATAACCCGCCCGGCTGCCTGCATCACCTTGTTCATTCCCGGATACTGGTACGCGTAGTCAAAGCCATGTTCCCCTTGCTCATCGAAATATTCCTTTAGAATCTCCTGCTCCGTGTTCACCTGGGGCAGTCCGGTTCCAATGATCACAGCGCCGATAAGGCGCTCTTCTTTTAGGTCGATTCCCTCCGAAAATATCCCTCCCATGACGCATAAGGCTGCCATGGAGCAATCCCGCTCCTCCTCAAAGCTATGCAGAAATGTCTCTCTGTCCTCCTCAGTCATATGGTTTGTCTGGGCGTTCCAGATAAAAGAAAGGGCCCCTGACGCCTCCCTGGCAGCCAGAATATCCTCTATGGCGTGGAGATACTGGTAAGAGGGACAGAATACCATATAATTCCCCTTTTTTCCTTCCACGACCCGGCATATATAGTCCACAATCTTCTCATACTCGGAAGGCCCCCTGCGGCTGTAGCGGCTGCTGACATCACTGGCAGCCAGCACCATGCGGTTTTCCTGGGGAAGGGTGACTTTGCGTAGACAGCGTATTCCTCCTGGTTACCGCTTAAAAGTTCCTTATAGTACTGGATGGGTAGCAGGGTGGCCGAGAAAAACAGGGTGCTGACGCCCTTGTCCAGGCACTCCTTCAGGTTCACGGCCGGGTTAATGCACAGCAGCTTTACCATAAAACTGCCGTCCGCGAGAATCTGGTCATATATCCTGTAGCTCTCGTCCAGCCTGTCATACACATACAGAAAATCCCGGACTGCAAAGTAGAACTCCAGCACCAGGTCCCGGTCGGGAAATTCTATGTTTTCATTCATAAAGGTTTCCAGCTCCCCGAACATGGTCATCAGGTTCAGGGCCAGAACATTCACATCCGGCAGCAGCTCGTAGGTGCTCCCCAGCACGGTCCTGCGCTCTCCCTCATCCCCGCCGTAGGAACGCTTTAATTCCAGGAACCGCTGGTTGCACTTATCCAGCTGGGCAATGACCTTTGCCGCTCCGGGCTGTGTCTTTAAAATGCGTTTTGTCAGAAGCACATCCTCCTTTATAAGGCTGGCGCTGTACATCTCCCTGGCCCTGGGCACCAGATTATGGGCCTCATCCACCAGAAACAGGTACCCCTGGCCCGGCTCCCCCTGGTCAAAATACCGCTTCAGCTTTACATTGGGATCAAAGACATAATTGTAATCGCATATGATGCCGTCCACCCAGTTGCTGATATCCAGACAGAATTCAAAGGGACATATCTTAAATCTTTCGGCATACTCCAGCACCTTGTCCCTGGTGATGCGTCCACCTCCTGGATGATTTCGTAGACAGCGTCATTGACCCGGTCGTAGTGGCCCTTGGCCCTGGGACATGCCTGGGGATTGCAGTCCGGCTTTTCCATGACGCAGAGCTTTTCCTTGGCTGTGATGGTAACTGTATTAAAATAGAGATGTCCCTCCCGCCTTAAAATGGAGAATGCTTCCTCCGCCACGCTCCTGGTAATGGTCTTGGCGGTCAGGTAAAACAGCTTCTCGCCATGGCCCTCACCCATGGCCTTCAGACTGGGATAGATGGTGGACAGGGTTTTCCCCACTCCGGTAGCGCCTGGATGAACAGGTTGCGTTTCTGGCAATGGAGCGGTACACATTCCCGGCCAGCTCCTTCTGCCCTTCCCTGTAGGGATAAGGAAAAGGCAGTTCCTTTAAGCACTCCTGGCGGCGGATCCCATGGTGGTACAGATATCTGGCCCATTTGACATACTCATGAATCAGCCCCTCAAACCATGCCTTCAGCTCCTCAAAGCTCCTGGCCTCCTTAAACCGGCGGATTTCTTCTGTCTCTATGTTACAGTAGGTAATCTGGATGCCGATGGTTTCCAGCTCATTCTGGGTGCTGTAAAACCAGCCGTAGCACAGAGCCTGTGCCAGGTGGACCGGATCCGGTTCTTCCAGCCTGGATACATCCATATAGATGCACTTAATCTCATCAATGGTGACTCCGGCAGGCTCGGTGATGATTCCGTCCGCTCTTCCCTCCACCAGGATATCAAACATGTCCTCCTGTACCTGATGCCGCAGCATCACTTCGGAACGGTAGGAGGTTCCCATACGTTTCTGAATCTTCCGGTGCAGTCTGCTGCCAGCCTGCATGGCCTCCTTCTTGGCCCCAGCTGTCCTCCGGTTGTCCAGATCCCCGCTTCTCATTACAAACTCCACCAGGTTCCGCACCGAAATGCGTATCTGGGGCTGCGAATGATTCCCCAACTCTTTCTTCCTCCCCTGTCCACTCCATATATGATATAGGATATCATACCATAAAAAGAGGCGGATTGCAAACAGGTGTTCGCAATCCGCCTCTTAATCCGCGCCCCTATCAGGCAGCGCTTGCATTGGCTTCCGGGGAAATAGTTTCCAGATACTCCTCAAATCCCTGGTTCTCACCGTTAAACTGAACGGTCAGAATCCGGGTCAGGTCCAGGCTCAGCACCCCGAGAATGGACTTTGCATCAATGGTTACACGATTATAGAATACATCAATATCAAAGTCACACTTCGTAGCTTCATCAACGAACCTCTTTGCCTCAGCCATTGTCGGTAACATGATTTTCTTTTCTTTCATAGTCAAAACTCCTTTTTTGTGACATCCCTGTCCTGTCAGGTTACAGGAAGGAACCGTCCAACAGATACCAATTGAAAGTGGTTGAAATATATATATCACTATTATATTCAATTGTCAAATTTCCTTTCATGCCTTGTACATGAAAAAATACAAGCTTTCGTTGTGCAATTATTCCATTATTTACCTTTCGGACGCTTTTCCTTTATCAAAACTTAAGGGCGGTCCCCCATTTTTCTGGGAACCGCCCTGATTCTTTTCCGTTGTGGCAGGTATTTTTTATGTGATTTTTAACTGTTTCATAGAAAATATAGCCCCCCTCCGCTTCCTACCGCTTAAGAACAAGGTGCTGGGGAAGGCCGTTTACCATAAACGGCTGGTAGTCTCCCTGGATTAAAGGCTCCACATAATTGACAAATTCCTGGGTCACATAACTTCCATCCTTGTTGACCCAGCTTCTGGGAACTGTCTTCTCATTATTGGCAATCTTGTGTACGTCATATATGCCGGCTGCGCTCATATAGGGGTCGTCGGAAACCCGGTCAATGACCACCATCTTGCCTGTATCCCCCTCGTCCGCCGCCTTGACAGCCGCGCCTCCTACCATGAACGCCTCGTTGATATCCACCCTTGAAGCCACATGGGAAGCGCTCCTCTGCAGGGTGGACAGTTCCACGGACCTGGTCTTGCACCCCAGCTCACCTGCCAGGAAACCTGCCAGGTAATCCGCTGTCCCGGCCAGCTGCTTGTGTCCGAAGGCGTCCACGTAATCGCTGCCTCCTGACAGCTGGCATACATACCGTCCGTCCGGCACCTTGATTCCCTCGGACACAGCAATGACAATGGACGGCTTCTTCTGAATCAGATCCTTACATTTTTTAAGGAATTTATCAATGTCAAAGGGGATCTCCGGAAGATAAATCAAATCCGGTCCGCAGCAGTCTCTGTCCTGGCCAGGGCCGTGGAGCCGGTGAGCCAGCCCGCGTTCCTTCCCATGCACTCCATAATGGTAATGGTCTTGCGGCGGTAGGATAAGCCCATGGCATCCCGGATCACTTCCTTGGTGGAGGTGGCTATGTACTTTGCCGCGCTTCCGAAACCAGGCGTATGGTCCGTAAGGGCCAGGTCATTGTCAATGGTTTTGGGAACACCCAGGAACTTCTGGCCATGTCCCTTGACAATGGCATAATCAGACAGCTTCTTGATGGTATCCATGGAATCATTGCCTCCGATATAGATAAAGACCTCAATATCCAGCTTATCCAGTATGGCAAATATCTTCTCATAAAATGCCGGGTTCTCATGAATATCCGGCAGCTTATACCGGCAGGAACCTAAGAATGCAGACGGAGTCTCTTTAGGAGCTCAATATCCATATCCGAATGGATCTGGGTGGACAGGTCCACATACATCTCATCCAACAGTCCCTCAATGCCGTGAAGCATACCGTATACTTTGTGGAATCCCCTCTCCTTCGCCGTCTTATAGACCCTGCCAGGTGGAATTAATGACTGAGGTAGGTCCCCCGACTGTCCCACTATGATATTCCGTTTTTCCCCATACAAAGTCCCCTTTCTTAATAATAATATAACATGGATTACGCTCTAATAATGACTGTCCCGCTCGTCAAATCCATCGTTCTCACCGTCCCCGTATCCTCCTATGAACTCTCTGGATGATACCCTCTTATTATCCCTTTCCTGCTCCACCAGACCGGACAGCTGCTCCTTCACATCCTCACAGTTTCTTATATTGCTGATGTCAAAGGCCTTCATAGTCTTGTCGTTGCTGTCCGCATGGATGGTACCCAATCCCAGGAGCCTCTGTCTTAGGGATACAACTCCTCTTATTCATTATTGTACTATAAACTCATGCAAATTTCCAGAAATATCTTGCAAATATAATCAAATTTCTGCGGTTTTTTCTTTTATTTTCAGACTTTCCGAACATACCGGAGCAATACTGGCAAAAACAAAAAACAGCCCAAATACCCGGACTGCTTTTTATCCTGTTTCCTGTGTCAATTTCTTCTATTAAAAACCGCGGTCTAATGCCCTACTGTTCCTGAACCTGAATATCATCCTCCATCTTCTCTTCCCATATGTAGCCTCCCGCTGTCTTCTGAGCTCCGCTGAGGGCGCATGACAGGCTTCTGCGGCTGATTTTAAGACTCCGGCTGGCATGAGCAATGGAGAGGAATTCCCCAACGATTTCCCCGTCCAGATTCTTCTGGATCAGCGGACGCTTATCATGGTTTCCTATTTTGCTGATTAAATCTATTTCAATACTATCCTTCGGCGAATCTGCCAGTACCTTTCTCCAGACATAACCGCCGCCTGTCCTGCGTTCACCGTGGGCAGCTCTTGCGATGGAACCAATGGAAACCCCTGTCGCCTCATGAGCGGCTCTGGAGCTTTTATATCTGCAATATAAACACCTTCTGTAGAATATTGACGATATACATAACCTGCACTAATTGTCCGACTCATCTGTATCTTCATCCTCCCATTATCTTATGATTGCCACGCGTACATGGTCATTATATCAACTATTGACTTTTTTGTCCAGACAACTTCTTACACGTATAACCACCCCTACATTAAGTGTATTCGGGGAGTCGAAGATATAGCTGAACAGGTTTCAATCCTGATGAATTCTTCCACGAATTCAGTAATTTGTTCTTCTTGTTGCAAAAGTCATAGTATTTTCTCATTATATGTGCTAAATTATATATATCGGACATTTATTATATATATCAAACATTCAGGAGGTATTGGACTATGTACGCAGAATTTACAGACGACCTGGTAACAGGCAATGAGATGATTGATACCCAGCACAAGGAGCTGATTTGCAAGATCAATGATTTATTAAAGAGCTGTGAGGAGCGCTCCAACCAGAGCGGTGCAGCCAGGATGTTAAACTTTCTGGCAGATTATACCGAGTATCATTTTAATGAAGAGGAAGCTCTCCAGGAATCCATAAATTATCCAGGCATCAAAGAGCACAAGGAAAAGCATGAGGAGCTGAGAAGGACTGTCCAGGAGCTTCATGAGATGCTGACAGAGGAAGAAGGCCCCACAGACGCATTCGTGGAAAAGGTCTCCGAGAAAGTCAGGGACTGGCTGTACTACCACATCCAGACCTTTGACCGCTCCGTGGCGGAATTCAAATTCATGCGCGATAATGCAGAGCGTATCTGATGCCTGAAACAGCGGTCCGGACACTGTATCGGCAGGAAAATCATGCCGTTATAGCGCCCTGGCCCAGGGGCAGAAAACTGCCCAGACAGGAATCTTTCTTAATACAAAATCCAGACAGCGGCCGTCTCTGGCCTCTGTCTGGATTTTTTTGTATACTTTGAAACACTCTTCTGTCAGTTTTCAGGTTATATTGATATGCTCACATGACATATTCCTGCCCCTTAACTAAAGTTCTCCCATCACGTTCTGTTTATCATGGTCCTTTTCAAGCCGTTCGCTGACATCCACAAAATCCTCGTCCTCATATATTTATCAATATGGAATTTAGTGATTGAATATATAATGATACAACCGGCGTAATGTAAAGCAGCGGAATATATGGAATAAACGACAATACAGATACACCCAGTGCGCCGGCGCAGAATAATGCATTTGTGTTCCATGGGATGAATAATGCTCCGTATGTTCCCCCTGCTTCCAAATCACGGGAACAATTTTTTGGAAGCATATTATACCGCTTATACAAAGGAGCCATAAGGGTTCCGGACATTACGATGGCAAAGTTTTGGCTCATTGCAACAGCATTTCCGACAAATCCAAACAATATAGTCAGGAAGGTAACGCCCGCTGTACCATGTATATGTTTTACTGTGGAATCTGCGATGCATTTCAGAACATCCATATGGTCCAGCATACCAGCTACCGTAAATCCAAACAATGTAACTCCAACCAGACTCCACATGCTTGAAATACCTCCGCGGTTCAGCAGCGTAAACAGCATCTCATTCTCTGTTTCAAGTGTAAACCCGCTGTAAAATGTATTGAATGAAGCCGCCACATCCATTCCCTGATAAAAAACAGCCACTGCAATCCCCATAACCGACCCGATAATGATACATAAGGTGGCCGATACCTTCTTAAGCAGCAGAACAATGGTCACAAGTAATGGTAAAAATGCCATAATACCCAGCTTAAAGTTTCCCTGAAGACCTTCCATCATGCGTTTACTTCCGGCGAATCAATGTTTCCTCATATTTAAATCCCAGCACAAAAAGAAATATCAATGTGATTAAATAGGATGGCACCTGGTCATATACCATATGTCTGATATGTTTAAAAATATTGACTCCGCATATTGAGGAAGCCAAGATGGTGGTATCTGACATGGGAGACATTTTGTCGCCAAAAAAAGCGCCGCAGATACATGCGCCTGCTGTGACAGGCGCCGGAATGCCAAGCTGTTTCCAATGCCCATCATTGCAACCCCCGCGGTTCCTACCAGAGCCAAGGGAGGTACCGCTAAGCAGTGATATGATAGAGCATAAAATAATTGCCGTTACGAGAAAAAATTTTGGATTAATGAATTTAATACCATAATAAATAACTGCCGGCGTTGTTCCTGCCGCAATCCATGTACCAATCAATGCCCCGACGGACAGCATGATAAAAACAGCCGGAAGCGATTTGGCCGTAAATTTAACCGCAATGTCTTCAAGTTCAGATGCCTTAAATCCGTAAAACATTCCAAACGGAATCAGGACCACCCAGAGCATTAAAAACATGGCTCCCATATCACCATCAAATATTACTTTTTGGACTGCAATCGCCGCGCAAATCACCACAAACACAATAATTGCAGGTACCAGCGACATTTTTCTTTTTTTGCTGTCTATATTCCTGTCTTTCATTTGCTTCCCCCATTTCACTTCTACATATTTAGATAATTTCTTGGTATACGAGCTGAAAATATAACAGTTGTTTCAGGAGCCGACGCATTGCACAACTCTGCATAATCTCCTGCTGTCTGTGATTCTTCTCCGTTCCTTCCAAAATCGTAACCTCATCCCCACTTTACTTCTTCTATATCAGTCACATCCAGGATTGTGTGATCGCAGCATATCTTTCCTATGATGGGTACCCGTTTACCGTGGATCAGCATTTCCCCTTTGTTAGATAAGGCACGCGATCCATCTGCAAACCCTACCGGTACAACGGCAATCTTCGTTCTCCTGACCGTCCTATATAAAGGACCATAGCTGACTTCCGTATCTCTGGGTATCCATTTTATCTGCACAATATATGTATTCATTGACATACAGTTTTTGATGCCGCAGCAGGAATACCGTTCAGGACAAATACCATACAGAATGGACCCCACCCGGATGTAATCACCTGGCGTTTGAGGATACCAGATATATGGGTCTGAACTCATTAAATGTGTCTTTATGGAGATATTCTTTTTCTTTAACATCTTTATGAGTTCAAAGAATCTTTGCTGCTCTGCTAAATCCAGTGCCGCGTATGCTCCCTCTGTACCGGCTGCCGTGAGATGAGAGAAAACGGCCTCTGTGTTCAGATTGGGTAATGCATGTATTTTCGCCGCTTCCTCAGCAGCTTCTTCCAACCGGTCTTTAAGTACAATGCCCATCCGGCTCAGTCCGCAATCAACTTTCAAATGCGCCGGCAGGCTGTATGACTGTTTACAAGTTCATCTGATATCTGTTTTGCCATTTCATAATCCGTTATTGTAATTATGAGCTTATGTTTTCCGGCAATTAGTAATTCCTTACTTTCTGCCGGCATCATCACCAGAATCGGAGCTTTAATTCCAGCCTCTCTCAGCTTTACAGCTTCTTCCATAAAAGTGACTGCAAACATGGGACAACCGGCTTTCTCCAGTTTTTTTGCTATGGGGACAGCCCCCAAACCATATGCATCCGCTTTAACCACTGCTATAATTCCCGTCTCTTCCGGAAGCCTATCAGATACTTTTTGTAATTTTCAGCAATTACATCCAGGTCTATATCCATCTGTGTATACATCATAATTAATATCCCTTAAGTCAACGAACTTTCATTTGATATTGTTTCTCCAAAATATCCAAAGCCCCATCCAATCCTGTTATACTCTCCGGGAATTCAGGCAAATAAGAGGAAGTGACCTTTGTGTCTTTGACACCGCTGGCCGTAATTAAAAGTACGACCTTCTCGCCTTTTTTAATTTTCCCGCCGGCAACCAGCTCTTTCAGCCCTGCGTACGAGGCCGCAGATGCCGATTCACAGTAAACGCCTTCCTTTTGTGCCAGCTCACTCTGCGCCTGGTAAAAGTCCTCATTTTTCTCCAGGGCGATTGCCAATCCCCTTGATTTTCTGAGCGCGTAAAGTGAATGGTATGTGCCCCATTTGGTGGATATGAGGATGCCACGCTATCCCATGCTTCTACCGGTTCAATCATTTCACATCCGGAATTATATGCCTTGGCCACCGGACCATAGTCTTCTACCGAAACCATCTGGGGAATATGGTTAATAAATCCCATCTCCTTTAATTCTGAAAAGCCTTTCATGATTCCGAACAAAGCATCTCCGTAGCAAATGGGAACAACAATCTTATCCGGAAGCTCATCCATCTGCTTATAAAGTTCATATGCAATCAGCTTATAGCCCTCGATAGCCCATGGATTGCTGCCCACAATCGGAACCACATAATTTGTGGCAGGATACCATCCACATTGGTTTACCAGATATTTCAGTACTTCCCATCTCTCAGATACTGTTTTTACACCAATTAATTTAGCCCCGTACACCTGCATGAATGTTTCCAGGGTTTTATTGACTCCTTTAACTGTCAGAATCACACAGGGCATTCCTGCCTTTGCTGCAAATGCTGCTCCGGATGCCCCATTATTTCCGGTCGATGCGTACACAACGCCAGGCACCCCCAGCTCCATTGCCTTATTTATCAAGACTGCATTCAGACGGTCCTTATGTCCCCAGGTTGGATTTCTCGTCTCGTCTTTTATATATAGATCCAATCCCAGTTCTTTTCCGATTGCCGGCAGCTTCGTAAGTGCTGTGTTTCCCACTCCAAGGTCAACTAAGGGCTGATTTCCTTTAAATGGAAGCAGTTCCCGATATGTTTCCATGCTGTTACCTGGAAACATCTTCAAAAATGTTGCCTTTTTTCCATCTGTTTTTGGGAGTTCATACACAGGTGTTATGTTGGAAACAAAGGTTTCTGTCCTGCAATAAGAACAGCCTTCATAAATACGTTCTGATTCAAATACATGCCCACATTTTAAACAAACTGATTTTCCTGTATACATTGATTTCCCCTCTGCTATACGGTTGCAATGGCCTCAATTTCAATATCTGCCCCTTTAGGAAGCGCCGCAACCTGGACGCACGCACGCGCAGGCGCATTCCCGCCAAAAAATGTCCCATATGCCTCATTCACTTCGCCAAACAGTTCAAGATTTGTCACAAAAATTGTGGTTTTACCACCTTATCCAGACCGCTTCCGGCCTCCTTCAAAATTTCCCCAATATTCATCATGGACTGGATTGTGCGGTCTTTGATGCTTCCTTCCGCAATGGTTCCTGTTGAGGGATTGATTGGCAGCTGTCCTGAGACAAATACAAACCCATTGGCAGATATCCCCTGTGAATATGGCCCAATTGCTGCCGGTGCTTTTTTAGTTGATACACAACTCATTTTTTCTCCTTTCGAATAACCATTATTTACTTGATACGTAGATTATAAGATCTCCTCTATATATTTGTCTAACGAATTAAATTGATTAAAATAATCTATTTTTCGAATTGTTTGGTATATAAGAAAAGAACCTGGCTTACTTATGCAGGTTCTTTACATCCTATCCCTATTCTGTTGTCTGAACATAAGTTACCGCAGGATCTATTTCGGAATCATCTGAGGAATAATTCAAAAAATATCTCATGGCCGCAGACTCCAGTCTGGCGCGGTTATATGTCACATACAAATTTACATACCGTGCAGATATTTCTCCAACCGGAATTTCCACTAAAATCTCTGCCTCCAGCTCGTGTTTTACAAGGTCAGCCGGCAGGAAACAGCAGCCCAGTCCTGCTATGCAAAAGTTCTTCGCACTTCCAAGCATATTGCAGTGGATACGATATATCCTTTCATCCAACAGAAGGTGCTCAGATATATCTGACAGATAATTGTCCCATATATCAGAATATATCAACGGAAGATTCAACAAATCGTCCCCCCGTATTCCTTTCTGCAAACAGGAGTACTGCTCCCTTTTTCCCACAAGGACAACCTTTGATTTTTGTAAAGCTGGCTTATCAGACTATTTGTGTTTATGTTATAGGCAGTGATTGCCAAATCCAGCGTACTGGTGTGCATCATTGAAATCAAAGTTTCTCCATGGTCCACAGTCATATTCACCGCTATGTCCGGAAAATCTCTGCTGTAGCGCACCATATCATCCGCAAACCAGCAATCATGAATCCATTGAGCACATGCAACATTCAAGTGGTCCTGGTATACATTCAGCATGTGTATTTCACGTAAAGCCACTGTTTCTACGTTGAGCAATTGTTTTGCATACTGCAGAAACAGTGTTCCTTCCTCTGTCAATTCAATTCCCGTTTTATTTCTTATTACCAATTGACATTTTGTATATTCCTCTAAAAGGCGGATTCGATTGGAAATTGTGGATTGTGCCACATACATAATTTCAGAAGCACGGGTAAAATTCTTACATTGAGATAAAACGATAAATGTCTGTAAACAATCAAAATTCATATGGTGATTCCTTACTCTCTTTTAAGACAGACTCTTCTGAATCTGCCTTTTCTGTTTTCCTGACTCTATCCCTGTCTGTTCAGACATGTCCTAAAAAGGTACATTTTCATCCTCATCCCCTTTCGGCGCAGCCACGGGGCGTACTGTGATTCCGTTAATCTCCACATGTTCATTGATGGCTATGACAATACAGGGCCGTCCCTCAATCATCCGGTTCTCCACCAGATATGTCTTATCTGGTGATACCTTGATGCTCACGTCCGGGGTCTTGATTTCAAAGCTCCTGGTGTTGACCACATTGGCTGCCACAAAGCTGGTGCCGGGGCCCTCCTCTACTTCTGCATATCTCTGTTCAAACTCCTCCAGCTTCTCAGGGGAGGCGCCGTTGGTCTCTAACAGCTTCTTCACCTGATACTTGTCCAGGGTCAGCGGGACCGGCTCGTCCTTTGTCTCCTCCACCAGCTCGCTCAGGTTCTCATGGATGTTCTTCACTGTCTCAAAATCGCAGTTTTCACCCAGTGTCTCCTCCACAATGGCCTGAAATGTCTCCTTCTGGCTCTTGGCAGACATGGGAATCACGCAGCCCAACAGCTCGTCGATCAGGGTATCCGGCAGCTCCTCCGGGTTCTTGGCATAGTACAAAAGGCTGTGGATATCCGTATTCCTGTCGTTAAAGGCAGGGAACAGAAATCCCTGGACGGGCGCTTCCACCAGCCAGTCCCTGTCGCGGTTTTCAATGGTATTTGTAAGGCTGTTGTAACACAATCCGGCCTTGGAAAGCTTGACAGGACAGATGGTACACTGTATGAATTCGTATACATAGTCCGACGCGTCAAACATCTCCGTACCGTCCGTTGCTTGGCCGGGATATCGTAGGCGCAGTGGATAAGGATGATATAATAATTTTCGCCATAGTCATAGGCCGCGATGACCTTGTCATAGAACTCCTCCAGTATGGCGTCATCCTTTAACTGGCTGTCCCTGAGCTTTAAGAGAAAATGCTGGGTACCGCCCTCTGCCTCCGTATGTAAAGGAAACTCCATATTAATCAGGTTCTTTCCGACGGTCCCGGAAAGGGCGTTTCTGAAAATGGTAAAATATTTAAAGGCCTCTTCTTCCTGAAGAGAGAGGAATGCCTCCTTAAGCTCCGTCTTTTTATTTTTCTCCGAGTCCACATAGCAGCCGCAGATACGGGTGATGGCGCAGCCCGCAGGCGTAAACAATTTCTTGATTTCATTTGCTTCTTTCTTATTCATGAACCAGTCTCTCCTAATCTCAAGTCTAATCTGAAATTCCATTTAAATAGTAGACCAGATTTCCCCGGAAGTCAATAGTCCCGTATCCGGCAGGCAGACGAAAAAAGGGCTGGTACCGCAGCCACAGACATATGGTACATCCCATTTTTCATTATATTCTATACATCTTATTCGCTTACCGCCCCAGCAATATCTCCACTGCCTCCCTGAGAGTCGCATCCTCTCCCACATTACCCGGAAATATCACATATGGAATATGCGGGAAACCGGCTCTCCTTCCCCGTCTGCCAGACCGGCACGCCGGGACATATCTGCCCCATTACCGTGGCCCGCTTCACCCGGAGCGCCTTTGTGCCCACATCAGATGAAGTGATGCCTCCTTTTGCTACCACAAAAGCGGTACCACCTTCAGGTTCCCCACCAGGGACTGCACTGCCTCCGATATCTTCACAGAACGCATAAGGGCGGCTTCCCTGGTGTCATCCTTAAATTCCAGCAGTTTCCTTCTGGTATAGACCGCAGCCGTCTTTCCCTCCGCTATGGTCTGGCTAATCAGCTCCAGGGTCCGCTCTGTCTCTTCCCTGAATGCGGCGTCATTTAACACCAGGTCGGAATTGAATTCCAGGAACCGTATTCCGGTACCTTTTTAAGCTCCATAAGCTGTCTGGTGGTCTTGGCTGTATGTGACCCCACCACGATGACGCCACCGTGTCCGTTCTCCGGCAGCGCCATCTTCTCCCTGGTAAGAAGGGGCTGGTCCGTGATGCCTCCCATCACCTTTACCAGGGAGCTGCTGTCCGGAACAGGAACCGTTTTCCCTGCCCCATGGCCTCATAGAGAGCCAGGGCAAAGACCTTTAAGTCGCCGTAGTCCACAGCGTTCACAATCACCTTATTAAAGTTCCTGACCTCCATCAGCTGTCCAGCCACCTTATCCACTCTGCCGTGTCTTAGGTCGTCCAGGCCGATGCAGATGACTTCACCAGCCGGATAGGCGCCTTTCGTCTTCTCCTCCACATAATCAGCCAGATTGGAAGAACGATATCCAAAGGTCCTGTCGGCGGCAAATTCCGTCTCCCCCGCAGGCACCAGTTCCCGGCCGTATCTGACATAGTGGATGTTTCCGATGGTAAAGCGTCCCCCCTCTTTGAAAAGGGGCAGATGACTTCGCCGTCTGTTTCCTGCTGTCCTTCCCGGCTCAGTACATCCCGCAGCACCTGGGTCTCCAGGGGATAATGTCCCCTGAGTGTGGAATCGCCGCGGCTCATAATGAGAAAATCCCGGCCTGTTTTCCTGGCAGCCTTTACTATATTTCCGGCAATCTCCTGGTGGGCCTTTTTTGTCTCGTCCTCTGTAAAGCCCTGGAGTTGGTAAGAATATAGAACAGGTTCCCTTCCTCCTGAAAGCCCTGCAGCACGGATTCCTCCGACCAGTCCGTATACACCGAGACGTCATGAACGGTCTGGACACCGGTGGGATCGTCATCCAGCACCACGATCTTCCTGCCGCTCCTTTTGATTGCGTCCCCAAGGAGCCGTTCAATCCGTCCCTCATCCGTTCAGCCTTATGCTCCAGCTCTCCTGCCGGTAATCTGGTGATTTCTCTCATATCCACCCCGCCTGTCTGTTTTTGATCTATGGTTCGCCTGCCGGCCTGTTTACCTGCCGGCAGGCTTCTCTGTCTGGCTGTTATTTCTTCAAGTTGCCGTGTTCGTCATGCATTGTGTCATACTGGATATTGTTGGTGCCGTTATAACCCAGAGGATTGCGGAAGCCCAGAGGATTCACGCCGCATGGATACTTTGTCTTTACCTCTTCAAGCAGTTCGCAGTACAGATCCGCGCATCTCTCCACGATTTTGTCGCCCTTTTCCTTGCTTGCATTGGTGGGATCCCCAATTACACCTGTATCCAGGTCATCCTTCTCCATCAGGGAGAAGTTCCCTCGAAGTGGTACAGCATGCCTTCACCTGCTGCCTGGCCTGGCGCGATCTTCCACTTGGAGTCGATGAGGCCGTGGGCCTTGCCCGGTACAGCCAGGTCCATATGTACCTTGTCGGGATACAGGGACAGAGCCACAGAAGTCTCCGCCTCATCTGCATGCCACATAAATGTATCCAGTGTTTTCTTGTTGTCTCTCAGGAAATCATACCAGGTGCTGCCGATGGTAAAGTATCCCTCGATACCTAACTTATGAACCGCCTCAAACATGGACATGGTCTGGCCATGGGCGGAGATAATCAGGAACTTGTTAAAGCCTGCGTTGGCAGCGCCGCGGACGATATCGGTCAAAAGGCCCACATGGGTCTCAAAGGTCAGCGGGATGGTTCCGGGCATGCCCCAGTGGTGAGCCGGATGGGAGCCGTACATCGGGCAGGCGAGAATCATGGCGCCGGACTTTCTGGCAACCGCCTCAGCAATACCCATGGCGTTAAAGGAATCGCTGCCGCATGGGCAGTGAGGTCCGTGCTGTTCGATGGCTCCGATTGGAAGAATCGCAATGTCACACACTTCCTTTGCGTAAGCACAGTTTACAGCTGCCGTATTGTCCTGGAACCATACGGAATCTCTCTTGTCTAATTTGAATTCTGTCTGCTTTTTCATTTTAATATATCTCCTTTTATTTTAATATTATTTTGAATACTGGTTAAACTCTTTTACAATGTTTTTCGCCATATTTCCAATCATGCCCTGATCGGAGCTGATAGGGATATAGCGCACTCCCTTTTCCATCAGTTCCTTTGCCATCTGCGCGTTGTCCGCCACAGTGCCCACTGCCTTGCCCGCCTTGTTTACCTTCTCGATGATTTGGTCAATGGCTTCCAGAAGCTTTGGGTGCTTCCTCTGGCCCATCACATCCCTTCCCAGGGACTGGGACAAGTCCATGGGCCCGATAAATACCACATCCAGCTCCTCTAACTTAAGAATCTCGTCCAGATTGCCCAGGGATTCCATGGTCTCACAGTGGATAATAGTCAGAATCTCCTTGTTGGCCTTGTCAATATACTCCTGCTTATCCATCATTCCGTAATTGGCAGCTCTGTGGGTGGGCGCAAATCCCCTGTTTCCAAGAGGCGTATATCTTCCGCGTCCACCGCAATCCTGGCCTGCTCCGGTGTATCCACGTTCGGCGCATGATAACCCAGGGCTCCTGTATCCAGGGCCTGCATAATGTTCACCGCCGTGGCTTCCCTGACCCGGACAATGGGCACGATTCCCGTCAGGTCTGAGGCCCTTACCAAATCCGTGATGGTTTCCGGGTTATAGGAGACGTGTTCACTGTCTATAACAAAGAACTCCATCCCGCTGCATCCCAGAATTTCAATCACACTGGATCCACTGTCTTTACAAAGGTTCCGATTACGGCTTCGCCGTTTTTCAGTTTCTGTTTTACTTTATTTTCCCTGACCATTTAATATCTTCCTCCCGTTTTTATCTGCGCGGCCTTTAATCCGGAAGCTGTAGAGCGTGGTGGAGGCTGCCAGATAAAGAATATCCATGTCCGGTCCCCCAAAGGCGCAGTTGCCGGTCTGCTCAGGAACCTTGATGATTCCCAGATAGTCCGCATTTTTATTAAAAATATGAATTCCGCCCTGGGCGCAGCAATACACGTTTTCCCGGCTGTCCGTCTTCATTCCGTCAGGCAGGCCCGCGCCCTCTCCCGTTGTCTCTGCCCATACAGCCCCGCCGCTTAAGGTGCCGTCCGCTTCCACCCTGAACTTACGGATGTGCTTTTTCGGCGAGTCATTGACATAGAGGAAGGCTTCATCCGGGGAAAAGCACAGGCCGTTGGGATTTTCAAAATCATCTGCCAGCAGCTTAAGCTCCCCTGTCCCCGGGTCAAAGGAGAACACACCCTGGAAATCCAGTTCCTGGGGCCTCTCAAGTCCCACCCGGGACGGATTCCTTCCAAATCTGGGGTCCGTAAAAAAGATAACCCCGTCGCTTCTGACCACCACATCGTTGGGACTGTTAAGCTCCTTATCCCCATAATGGCTTACCAGCACTTCCAGGTTTTCCCCCTGGTCATTGGTCCTGGATATGCAGCTTCGCACATGCTCACAGACAATGATGTTGCTATCCATGTCATAGGCATTTCCATTGGCCTTATGTGTATCTTCCCGCAAAAGCCTTACCGTTTTGCCCTGTTCCAGACGGTAAGTCCTGCTCTCCGGGATATCGTTAAAGGTCAGGCATCCTGTAACATCGTTCCATATAGGGCCTTCGATGAAGGTAAAGCCGGAACAGACCGTCGCAAGATCCTGTTTCACATCCACCACATCGAAAAACCGTTCATCAAAACTCTCATAGAAAAGTCCCACTTACACCGCCTCACATTCTACTGTATCACAACCGGCTCAATGTCCAGCAGACTGCACAGATTGATAAGTTCCTTTTTATAATGGCCCGCCACACCGCTGATGTGGTTGGAGTTGAATCTGTCCACAAATTTCT
>ENA-OQIC01000453-OQIC01000453.1-human-gut-metagenome-genome-assembly--contig:-NODE-453-length-18399-cov-1.908330_pt1 | contig 18399 bp, 24 predicted proteins | sample MGYA00242572_ERZ504736 | MGnify/ENA primary metagenome ERZ504736 (study PRJEB26092, sample SAMD00036201) | human gut metagenome | host: Homo sapiens | study: EMG produced TPA metagenomics assembly of... | reverse complement strand
TCCTTCGCTTTCTCATAAAACGCCTCGTCCGTGGGGAAACAATCATTACATAATGCTTGCAGCTCCGCATAGGCTTCCGGATAGAAAACGTATCCGTATTCTTTTTCATACGATCGTCGAAAGCTTTATATAACTCGAAGTTACGTTCACCCTGCCCCATACGTCTCGACAAGGCTTTTTCCTCTTCCTCAAACGAAGGGCGTCCCTTCTTATCGATCAACTTAATGATATGGTAACCAAAACGAGTTTCCACCACCCCGGATAAATCACCCGGCTTGCTCAACGCAAAAGCGGCTTGCTCAAAAGGCTGGACCATCTCGCCGATCCCGAACCAAGGTAATACCCCCCTTTTTAGCGGAAGCCGCATCCCCCGAATACTCTTTCGCCAACTCACCGAAATCCGCACCCTCTTGTACTTGCTTATAGATAGCTTGCGCTTTTGCCAGAAAAGCCGATGAGTCCTGAATAGCGGAATCTTTCGGGAAGGCGATCAAGATATGAGCGACATGTACCCGCCCCGGATTGGGTTTACGACTATGGACTTTTATCAAATGAAATCCTAATTTCGTGCGAACCGGTTCAGACACCACGCCAATCGGCAAGGAATAGGCGGCATCCTCAAACACTTTTAGGGATTGCATCGGGAGCAAGCAACGTACATATTCGCAAGCGACATGCTCCTTATCCTTCTCGGCCAAAGCTTTTCCGACTGTTTCCATATCCTCTCCTTTCTGGAGACGTTCGTATACTCGCATGGCTTCTTGATATACAGCTACCGTATCTTTGGAGACCGTCTTCTCCGGCAAACGGAATAAGATGTAGGTCAACTCTACCGAGTGATCTCCCCGGTCATATACCGCACGAGCAGCCGCTTTCTCACCCTCCTTATCCGACATATAGCTATCGATCAACTGAGCCGGTATCCATCTAGCTCACTTTTGAATGAGGATGTCTGGTCGATCCCTAAAGATTCCGCCTCCGCTACTTTTAGCTTAAAATTTTTAAATAGCTCGACATAGCTTTTGACGGACTTTGTACTCGATAAATCTACCTCTCCATTCTTCTCCGCGATAAAAATAAATTCAGATAAAGGCACTTGTTTTCCAGCGACCGTCATAACGACCGAATCGGATGCGATTTGAGCGTTAACTGTCACACAAGCGAATACCCCTAATGAAATAAGTAACTTTTTCATCAAAAATTCTTTTACCATAGCACGAATATACATTACAAAATAACACTAATCTAACGGAGAGCCGACAAGAAAAGTATGCTATCCCATTAAATTAGTGTTTTTATAAAACGTAAAACTTGTATTACTATTCACCGCGGCTATAATTCGGAGCCTCTTGCGTAATCGCTACGTCATGCGGATGGCTCTCTTGCACACCAGCGTTGGTGATTCGAGTAAAACGAGCTTTATGCAACTCCTCGATATTATGAGCCCGCAATAACCCATTCCCGCACGTAAACCACCTACCATTTGGTAAATGACCTCATACAAAGAACCCTTAAACGGAACACGGGCAGCGATTCCCTCCGGAACCAGCTTCTTCACGTCATCCTCCACATCTTGGAAATACCGATCCTTGGACCCTTTTGCATAGCTTCCAACGACCCCATTCCACGGTAAGACTTAAACTTTCGACCATTGAAGATAATCGTATCGCCCGGCGACTCCTCTACACCCGCCAACAGAGATCCCATCATCACGGAAGATCCACCAGCGGCGATCGCCTTCACGATATCACCGGAGTAACGCAAGCCACCGTCGGCGATCAAAGGCACACCAGTTCCTTCCAACGCCTTCGCCACATCGTAAATAGCCGACAACTGGGGAACACCCACACCAGCGATCACACGAGTTGTACAAATCGAACCCGGACCGATACCTACCTTCACGGCGTCCGCCCCGCTTCCACTAAATATTTAGCAGCCTCGCCCGTAGCGATATTACCGACCACACAATCAATATGCGGATATTGCGCCTTAATCTGTTTCAAGACATCCACCACACCTTTTGAGTGACCATGTGCCGTGTCGATCACCAAAGCATCCACCCCGGCATCCACCAAAGCGGCTACACGCTCGAAGGTATTGAACGTAACGCCTACACCGGCAGCTACACGCAAACGACCTTTCGAATCCTTGCAAGCCTTCGGTTTATCTTTCGCTTTCGTTATATCTTTATAGGTAATCAAGCCGATCAACTTATTATGGCTATCGACCACCGGTAACTTCTCGATCTTATGTTCCTGAAGGATCTGAGCGGCGGCCTCCATATCCGTAGATTGTCCGGTTACGACCAAATTCTCTTTCGTCATCACCTCATCGATAGAGCGGTTCATATCCTTTTCGAAACGCAAGTCACGGTTCGTCACGATACCAACCAAATACCCGCCTTCATCCACCACGGGAATACCGCCAATCTTATATTCAGCCATCATTGCCAAGCATCCGCCACACGTTTGCCCTTCGTGATAGTCACCGGATCATAGATCATTCCATTCTCCGCACGTTTAACGGTCTGGACCTGCTTTGCCTGCTCGGCGATCGTCATGTTTTTATGAATCACACCAATACCTCCCTCACGGGCGATAGCGATAGCAACTTGGCCTCGGTAACCGTATCCATAGCGGCCGACACCATCGGTATATTCAATGTGATATTACGTGAAAACTTTGTCGTGAGATCGACATTACGAGGAAGAACTTCCGAATAAGCTGGGATTAACAATACATCGTCAAACGTTAACCCATCCATAACTACCCTGTCTGCAATAAATGACATAGAACTTATGCTTTAAAAATTATTGCGTGCAAATATACGACTTTCACGCAATAAATCGATACGGGAGAAATTAAAAATTCGATTCGGAAGAAATAAACTTTCATCCGAACGAAAACAAATTCCTTCCGAAGGAAAATAAATCTCTTTCGGAAGGAACAATAAGCTTCTTTATTTGTTTTTTCTTTAGAGTGGAACCGGGCCACCCTTCCATTAGTTTGCCATTTCAGACAAGAACTTGATACGGACCAAGCGAATCTCCTCTTCCGTATAGTCACCGCCTAATTCCTCGATGGCGTCTTCCAGACCGTCGGTCTCCGAATCCTTGAAATACTCGTAAATATCCTCGATATGATCCTCATCCATCACATCATTCAAGAAATAATCGATATTGATACGTGTACCGGAATATACGATCGCCTCGATCTCATCCAAAAGCTCGGTGAACTCAAGTCCGTTAGTCAACGCGATCTCGTCCAGCGCCACCTTACGGTCGATCCGCTGAATGATTGAGACCTTCAACTTGGACTTATTAGCGACCGTACGTACGCGCAAATCCTCCGGACGCTCAATCTCGTTCTCCTCTACATGTTTCTTGATCAACTCAATGAACTCCTTGCCATAACGTTTCGCCTTGCCAGCGCCCACTCCCGGGATATTCTGCAACTCGTCCAACGTGATCGGATAAGTAGTAGCCATAGCCTCCAAAGAGGGATCTTGGAAAATCACGAAAGGCGGAACTTCCAACCGCTTGGATAATTTCTTACGCAAATCCTTCATCATGGAATAAAGAACCGGATCTACCGCACAAGAGGCGCCCCCACGAACCGGAACTTCCTCTTCCTCTTCCTCGAATTCATTGTCCTCGGTAATCTTGAACGATACCGGCTTCTTCATGAACTCCTTACCTTTTTCCGTGATTTTCAGCAAACCATAATTCTCAATATCCTTCGCTAAATAGCCAGCGATTAAACCTGACGAATAACGGCGTTCCAAGTTTTATCATCCTCGTCCTGTCCGGAACCGAAGACCTCTAATTCATTGTGCTTGTAATTTTGGATTTCGGAGGTTTCGTTACCTACCAAAATATTTACGATATAATCTGCCTTAAACTTTTCTTTCAACGTACTGATAACCTCCAGTACCGCACTTAACAATTCCTTCGCTTCCACCTGCTTCTTTGGGTTCAAACAATTATCACAATTACCACAATTATCTTCCAGGTATTCCTCACCGAAATAATGCAATAGCACTTTTCTCCGGCAGACGGAAGTCTCGGCATAGGCCGCAGTCTCTAAAAGCAACTGTTTGCCGATTTCCTGTTCGGCCACGGGCTTTCCTTGCATGAATTTCTCCAATTTTTGCAAGTCCTTATAAGCATAGAAAGCGATACATTGGCCTTCTCCGCCATCCCTACCGGCACGACCGGTTTCCTGGTAATAACCTTCTAGGCTCTTCGGGATATCGTAATGAATCACATAACGGACATCCGGCTTGTCGATACCCATACCGAAAGCGATCGTAGCCACGATCACATCCGCCTGTTCCATCAGGAAGGCATCCTGATTGGCGGAACGTACTTGCGAATCCATTCCCGCATGGTAAGGCAACGCCTTTATCCCGTTGGCTTTCAAGATGTCGGCAAATTCCTCCACCTTTTTACGGCTCAAACAATATACGATACCCGATTTACCCTCGTTGGCTTTAATATACTTAATGATCTCGCGGTCTATATTCGTTCCTTTCGGACGAACCTCATAATACAAATTAGAGCGGTTGAAGGATGATTTAAAGACTGTAGCGTCTATCATACCCAGATTCTTCTGGATATCGTGCTGCACCTTAGGTGTGGCGGTAGCGGTCAGAGCGATTAACGGACGTTTACCGATCTCATTGATAATCGGACGGATTCTTCGATATTCCGGACGGAAATCATGTCCCCATTCCGAGATACAATGCGCCTCGTCCACCGCATAGAAAGAGATCTTTACCTGACGCAGAAAATCCACGTTCTCTTCCTTGGTCAAGGACTCCGGTGCTACATACAGCAACTTGGTACGTCCTGATAATATATCCGATTTCACCTGGTCGATAGCCGACTTATTCAAAGAGGAATTGATAAAATGGGCGACCCCATCTTCCTCACTGAAATTCCGCATCGCGTCCACCTGATTCTTCATCAAAGCGATCAACGGAGATATCACGATCGCGGTTCCTTCCATTAGTATGGATGGTAATTGATAACAAAGGGATTTACCTCCCCCCGTCGGCATTAATACAAAAGTATCCTTCCCGGCCAGCACGTTCTCAATAATAGCCTTCTGGTTCCCCTTAAAGGTACCGAAGCCAAAGTGCCGATTTAGCTCTTCTGTTAAATGATCCTTCTTTGCCATACTTCGTATTATTTATAGTAAACCGCCTACGTTTACGCGACCTGTAAACGGTTCACGTCCGATTTTTCAAATTTCTCTTTCGCATACTCCAACGTTACATGGAGTTCCTTTACTTTTTGAGATGGCATACTGTACATAGCGTCCATCATCACGGCCTCTACGATTGAACGTAACCCACGGGCACCCAGCTTAAACTCAAGCGCCTTATCCACGATAAACTCATAGACTTTCTCATCGAACGTCAGCTTAATGCCATCCATCTCGAACAATTTGACATATTGCTTGATAATGGAGTTCTTCGGCTCGGTCAAGATGTTACGAAGCGTATCACGATCCAGCGGATTCAGATACGTGAGGATAGGTAAACGACCGATAATCTCCGGGATCAAGCCAAACGACTTCAAATCAGTCGGGGTGATGTATTTCAGTAAATTATTCCGGTCTACGGTAGCCGTACCCAAACTAGCCGAATAACCGACCACACGGGTATTTAAGCGTTGAGCGATCTTCTTTTCGATTCCATCGAAAGCACCACCGCAAACGAACAGGATATTCTTCGTATCCACCGCGATCATCTTTTGCTCCGGATGCTTACGTCCCCCCTGAGGAGGCACATTCACGATCGATCCTTCTAGAAGTTTCAGCAAACCTTGCTGTACACCCTCACCGCTGACATCCCGAGTGATAGACGGATTATCGCTCTTACGTGCGATCTTATCGATCTCATCGATGAAGACAATACCCCGTTGGGCCGCCTCCACATCATAATCCGCCGCTTGCAATAGCCGGGTCAAGATACTCTCGATATCCTCCCCCACGTAACCTGCCTCGGTAAGTACCGTAGCGTCCACGATAGCGAACGGGACATGCAATAACTTAGCGATCGTACGGGCTAACAAAGTCTTGCCCGTACCGGTAGCGCCCACCATGATAATATTAGATTTCTCAATCTCTACATCATCGGCGGTAACCTTTTGAAGTAAACGCTTGTAATGGTTGTACACCGATACCGACAGATAACGCTTCGCGTCATCCTGCCCGATCACGTACTGATCCAAGAAAGTCTTGATATCTTCCGGTTTAGGCAGATCTTTCTGCTTCAAACCAAAAGAAGTTTTCTTACCTCCTGTCTGCTCCTTTACGATCTCATACGCCTGCCGGGCACAATCATCGCAAATACAACCAGAGATCCCATTGATAAGCAAATTAACATCACGGCTACTCCTGCCGCAAAACGTACATGTATCGCCTGTTGTTTTGGCCATAGTTTCTTATTGTTGTTTTTGTTATTTACGTGTTAAAACATCGTCGATCATGCCATACTTTTTCGCTTCCTCCGCAGTCATCCAGAAATCACGGTCGCCATCGCGCTCGATCTCCTCATAGGGTCTACCTGAATGATCCGAGATTATGGTGTACAGTTCTTTCTTAACCTTCAAGATCTCGCGAGCGGTAATCTCGATGTCTGAGGCCTGTCCTTGTACGCCGCCAAGCGGTTGATGGATCATTACACGGGAGTGCTTCAAGCCGAAACGTTTTCCCTTGGTTCCCGCCACCAATAAGACAGACGCCATAGAGGCGGCCATACCCGTACAAATCGTAGATACGTCGCTGGAAATAAACTGCATCGTGTCGTAAATGCCGTAGCCCGCATATACAGAGCCACCCGGCGAATTGATATAAATAGAGATGTCCTTTCCGGGATCACTGGAATCCAGATACAACAACTGCGCTTGAATCACGTTAGCGGTATAATCATCCACTTGCGTGCCCAAGAAAATAATACGGTCCATCATCAACCGAGAGAAGACATCCATTTGAGCGACATTCAGCTGTCGTTCCTCTATAATTGTCGGGGAGATATAGCTACTGGAGATGTTCATATAACTATCCAGAGCCGTACCACTCATACCTAAATGCTTTGTAGCATACTTTCTAAAATCTTCCATATTTTCTCCTATCTTTTATTTACCGAGAAGACGTAAAAAGGGATTTCCCTCTGTGACTTAACGGAAAAACAAAGTTATAAATAAATTTCTGAAAGAAACAATTTATTTCGCTATCCGCTAAGATATTTTTAGAGAGAAATCCCTTTTTTGATATAAAACAACCTCCTAAGAGGCCGAGTAAAGATCTTTTTATTCAAAAAGTTTGTTGAACTCGTCAGCGGTTACCTCCTTAACATCAAGTTCCACTTGCTCTTTCAACCAAGCAGCCAATTTCTCCTCAACCGCACGGTCGATGATGTTCTGAAGTGTTTGCTTATTTTTCAACATGTCTTTAGCGTAGTTGTCAAGTACATCTTCCGGTACAGACAACATGCCGTATTGAGCGAACTGAGCCTTAGCCACACGTTTAGCGAAGTTCTCGATGTCAGCGTCCTCAACCTTCAAGCCGTTCTTCTTAACCAAGTTCTCCTTGATCAACTGATATTTCAAATCCTGAAGGATCTGAGGGAAGTCCTCGTCGATCTTCTCTTTCGTATTCTTCTCGTTAGCGGCAAGCAACCAGCGTTTCAATAAATCGTCAGCGAAATTCAACTCGCCAGCTCTCTCAACCAACATATCACGAGTGTCTGTCAAGAACTTGAAGTCACTCTGAGGAGCGAATTGCTCAGCCAAAGCTTCCTTGATCTTGTTCTTGAACTCTTCCTCGCTAGTAACCACGTTCTCGCCAATACCTTGTCGAACAACTCTTGGTTCATCTCAGCATCTTTATGACGGGTGATCTCCTTGATCTCGAAGCTGAAGTCGCCTGTATCTCAGCCACTTTCTCCTTATCGATCTTCAAGAAAGAAGCGATCTCTGCCTCAGCACCTCATAAGCCTTATTCGGTTGAATACCACTACGGCATTTACTTTAGCACCGATAAACTTAGCTTTTTCTTCCTCATCCTTGATATACATAGGCATCAAGACAGCGTCCTCCACAACGATACCACCTTCTTTCGGGGCACCATTCTCAAGCTCGGCTACCGTACCTTTTACCATATCTTTTCCTCAACCTCGTCTACCTTGTCGTAAGAACCGAAGTTTGAGCGATAAGCGTTTACTTGGTTATTTAGCATTTCTTCATCGATAGCGACTTGATAGAACGGAAGTTTATCGTTCTTGCTCAACTCGATATTGATCTCCGGAGCCAAAGCCACGTCAAAACAGAATTCGAAATCCTCTTCCTTATCGAAATCCAACGGCTTTTGCTCTGTCTCGTTAGGCATCGGCTCGCCTAAGATATGCAAATCGTTCTCACGGATATACTTGAACAGATTCTCAGAAACTAATTTGTTTATCTCCTCTACCAGCACGTGCTTTCCGTACATTTTTTTAACCATGCCCATAGGAACCATGCCCTTACGGAACCCGGTACATTGGCTTTCTGACGAAGGCTACGCAGGCTCTTGTCTACCTGATCAGCATAGTCAGCTTTCACTATTTCTAATTTCACGATACCGCTTACGGCATCATTGTTTTTAAGCGAAACGTTCATTCTGAATGATTTATTTAATTAATAGTCGTTATCGAATTTTAGGTCGCAAAATTTAGACTTATTCTTTTAATCGTGCAAATTTTGATCTGTTTTTTATTTCTTTTTGTTTATATTTGGCGGCAATTATTTACCCTTTGAATGAATCATTATGAGAATAAAAGGAATATATGCTACCCGTCCGGCGGTAATCCAACTTTTGATCCTCCTGCTATTCTTATTGGCTGGAGCCGTTTTATCATCTATTATATCCACGGGCTTATTACTCGCGACCCACGGTTTACAGGCTGATATAACCCAAGACGCTAATTTAATGAGGCTCATTCAGTTCATCTCGGCGATCTGTACCTTTTTGCTACCATCTATCGCCATGGCTTGGACATGTAGTGACAATCCCCGCCATTATCTATCAGTCAAGAAAATCACAGACGGCAGGATCTGGATTCTCACCTTAGTTTGCATGTTCTTATTTTCTCCGGTTATCAATTTGCTAGGATTGCTCAACAAGCAGATGGAGTTACCCGCGTTTATGGCTCCTATCGAGGAATGGATGCGGGCGCAAGAAACCCTCGCCGAACAACTGACGACGATCCTGTTATCCAGCGATAGCGTTTGGGTAATCCTGGCCAACCTTATCGTTATCGCCGTTACGGCCGGGATAACCGAGGAGTTCCTGTTCAGAGGAGCCTTGCAACGAGTGATCGGGAAATGGACCTCCAACCCTCATACGATCATATGGGTCGCCGCCATACTATTTAGCGCCTTCCATTTACAATTTTACGGATTCTTGCCCCGGATGATACTCGGAGCCTATTTCGGCTATCTACTCTATTGGAGCAAAAGCATCTGGATACCGGTGTTCGCCCACTTTGTCAATAATGCTTTCGCCGTAATAGGGATGTCGGACAGTCGTCTCAAGGATAACGAGTTTATCACAGGCAATATTCCCGCCGAGCATCTTTTGGACTTTTGTCTTATCGCCGCCTTATCTTTCCTGCTGTTCATACTGGTAAACAGGCGATTGAAACGGCTGCTATAAGTCTTTCTTACGCAGCACGAAGTCTTTTCCCAAATATTTCTCGCGCACGATCTCGTTCTCGGCTAGTTGTTCGGCGGTTCCTTGGAAAAGGACTTTTCCCTCGAACAAAAGATAGGCCCGGTCACAAATACTCAATGTCTCGTATACATTGTGGTCGGTAATCAAGATTCCGATATTCTTATGTTTCAAGCGAGCCACGATTGTCTGGATATCTTGTACGGCGATCGGGTCTACACCGGCGAAAGGCTCATCCAACATAATGAACTTCGGATCGATCGCCAGACAGCGGGCAATTTCCGCACGACGCCGCTCTCCACCCGAAAGCTGGTCTCCCAAGTTTTTACGAACCTTATTCAAACCGAACTCTGAAATCAAACTTTCCAGTTTCTCTTTTTGGTACTCAACGCTACGTCCCGTCATCTCCAAGACCGAGCGGATATTATCTTCCACCGTCATTTCCGGAAAATCGAAGCCTCTTGCGCCAGATAGCCAATGCCGTTGCGAGCCCGCTTATAGACCGGGAATTTCGTAATCTCCATGTCATTCAAGAAGATCTTACCCTCGTTAGGAGTGACCAAACCTACTGTCATATAAAAGGTGGTCGTCTTTCCCGCTCCGTTCGGACCAAGCAAACCAACGATCTCCCCTTGTTTCACGTTAATCGATACATGATTCACGACCGTACGAGTCCTATATTTCTTTACCAATCCTCCGTACGGAGCACCATTCGTTGTTCGTCTGACATAAGCTACTTAAAAATTTAACGCGAATGTACGTGATAATCCGCAGATCTACATCACATACATTCGCAAAAAAGCGAATAATGAAGAATTTAATAACTCCACTCAGATTGCCACTCGATCACGGGTTGCTCCCCCTCGAATCGGATAGGAAGCCAGATATAACGTCCGTCTATAGCGTTCTCCGGAGTCCAACGATCTCCCATATAAATAAAGCGATCCGCATGGCCGGGTACAGGCAATACGTACGTGCTCTGAGAATAAAACGACACCTCCGAGTTCTCTCCCCTAAACGGATTTTCCAATTCCTTCCAAGGTCCCCAAATCGAGGAAGCGACGGCCGATCGTCCCGCATTCGGAGCCCAGCCCGTACAGCCGGACATAATCAAATAATATTTCCCCTTCTGTTTGAACAAGGCTGGAGCTTCCATGAAACGCCCCGGGAAGAAACGGGCGTACTTACCGGAATAACTCGTATAATCATCGGTCAGCTGCGATATATGCAAGGTACTATTCTCTTCCGAGGAATAAATATGATAAGCGATGCCATCGTCATCCACGAAAAGGTTCATATCCCTAGCCATTTGTCCGGAGATCTGGTCACGCCCCAATAAATTCAAGCTATCCGGATGGCTGGTAACTCTCCACCGCTAAAACGTAGATCTGCGGAAAGCGTACAAGGTTGCTTATGTAGTTCCTGTACATTAACCGGCCAAAACCGGCATTCGGACGGAAAGCGTTTACGAACGAGTAAGGCCCCACCACGTTTTTACTGACAGCCACTCCACTCAATGCTCCCGAATAGCCAGCACCTCTCGGCTCTAAATGAAACCACATTACATATTGATCATTCTTTTTATTATAAATCACTTTCGGACGCTCCAACACGCATCCCTTAGCAATATGGCTCGTCGTATCATCCAGCACGACCGATAAGGCGATTCCCTCGTCTTTCCAATTATATAAATCTTTCGACGAATAGCAATGAACGCCTACTTGAGCCAGATTTCCAGCCGAGCCCTCCGTTTTATGCTCACCAAACCAATAATAAGTATCCCCGATCCGTAGAATACCGCCACCATGAGCGTTTATATGTACCCCTTTATCATCCAGCCAAACTTCCCCCGGCTTAAAAGAAAGATCCTTCCGCTGGCAAGCCACACATAAACACAGCAAGCCGATCACTCCTAAAAGAATTCGCTTCATAAAAGTATTTTTTAGTATTTAAGAAAGCAAACATAGTTAAAAAAGAGGGATGTGGCAAACTTTAATACCATAGGATTTACAAATAAAACCAATCTTGTTTCTAAGATGTTATATGGTTATTAGTGGATTTTACGCTATCTTTGCAAATTGAAATCAGAAATTTATCAAGATAAAAATGAATAAAGCATTACACAGAATGGGTGAGTATACCCTACTGATGATGAAGAGTATAACACTTCCAGACCGGTGGAGTATGTTCTTTAAGCAATTGATCAAAGAGATATACAAGCTAGGCGTGGATTCTCTTTGGATTGTCATAATCATCTCGGTCTTTATCGGTACGGTTATCGCCATCCAGATCTCCTTGAATATCAGTTCCCCCTTGATTCCTAAGTTTACGATCGGCTATACCACCCGTGAGATTATCTTGCTGGAATTCTCTTCCTCTATCATGGCACTAATCCTAGCGGGTAAAGTAGGCAGTAATATCGCCTCCGAGATCGGAACCATGCGAGTCACCGAGCAGATAGACGCCATGGAAATCATGGGTGTTAATTCCGCCAACTTCCTGATCCTTCCGAAATGCTCGGTTTGATGATCTTTATTCCGGTATTGGTTATCTTCAGTATGTTCACCGGTATCATGGGCGGCATATTCGCCAGTTACTCAACGAGTACGGGAATGACTCCTTCCTCGTTCGAGTACGGTTTACAATTCTACTTCAACGAGTTTTACATTTGGTATTCTATTATCAAATCCGTAGTATATGCGTTCATCATCTCATCCATCGCCGCCTATTTTGGCTATAACGTAAAGGGAGGCGCCCTAGAGGTAGGTAAGGCAAGTACGAATGCCGTGGTCATGAGCAGTATCATGATTTTACTTGCCGACGTAATATTAACCCATTTAATGCTTACTTAAAAATGATCGAAGTTAAGAATATAACGAAGTCTTTCGATGGACGTGTCGTCTTGAAAGATATAAGTACGACGTTCGAGGATGGTAAGACGAATCTGATCATCGGACGAAGCGGTTCGGGTAAAACGGTAATGATCAAGAATATCATCGGGTTAATGAAACCTGATACCGGACAGATATTATACGACGGCAGAGACTTGATCACGATGAACAAGCATGAGTTAAATATGCTGCGTCGGGAAATGGGTATGTTGTTCCAAGGTTCCGCTTTATTCGACAGCATGACGGTAATGGAAAACGTAATGTTTCCTTTAGATATGTTCTCTAAAGACTCAACGAAAGAGCGCAGGAAACGTGCGGAATTCTGTTTGGAACGTGTAAACCTGTCCGAGGCCGGACATCTATATCCTTCCGAGATCAGTGGAGGTATGATGAAACGTGCCGCCATCGCAAGAGCGATCTCCCTAAATCCTAAATACCTGTTCTGCGATGAGCCGAACTCCGGACTAGACCCCAAGACTTCTCTATTGATCGATGATTTGATTCACGACATTACGGTGGAGTACAATATGACGACCGTTATCAATACCCACGACATGAACTCCGTGATGAATATTGGTGATAATATCATCTTTATTAAGGAAGGCGTGAAGGAATGGCAAGGAACAAAAGAGCAGGTAATCACCTCTAATAACCAAGCGTTGAACGATTTCATCTTTGCGTCCGACCTGTTCAGGAAAGTAAAAGAAGTAGAAATGCTCCAAGAGGAAGGGTAAGTTAACATACTTGGCAAAGTATCTTAACTTCATCGGCTAAGTATCTTAACTTAAATGCAAAGTATCTTAACATACTTCGCCATTTAAGCCAGCTTACTTTTTCCACTTATTTTTTATAGACCAAACACGTCCTTGATCTTATCTGCATAATCCAATTTCTCCCATGTGAATAACTCCACATCACAAGTAACCGGCTTCTGCAAATAACGGGAAGAGAATGTCTTCGTCACCGTCTGGGGTTTGCGTCCCATATGACCATAAGAAGCGGTCTCGAAATAAATCGGGTTACGCAATTTCAAACGCTCCTCGATCGCTTTCGGACGCATATCGAAGATATCCCAGATCTTAGCGGCGATCTCTCCGTCTGTCATATTCACCTTCGCACGGCCAAAAGTATTCACGAAAATATTCATCGGTTTAGCCACACCGATCGCATAAGACACCTGTACCAGCATCTCATCCGCCACACCGGCGGCAACCATATTCTTAGCGATATGACGAGCGGCATAAGCAGCCGAACGGTCTACCTTAGAAGGGTCCTTTCCAGAGAAAGCACCACCGCCATGAGCACCTTTGCCACCGTATGTATCCACGATGATCTTACGGCCGGTCAAACCGGTATCACCGTGAGGACCACCGATCACGAACTTACCGGTCGGGTTCACATGATAAATGATATTATCATTAAACAAAGCCTGTACATGAGCCGGATATTGAGCCTTCACACGAGGTATCAATATCTTCTTCACGTCTAAGGCGATCCTCTTTTGCATAGCCTCATCCGCTTCCTTCTGTGAAATACCTTTCGGACCGATAAACTCATCATGCTGCGTGGATACCACAATCGTATCGATACGCAATGGCTTACCGTTATCATCGTATTCAATCGTAACCTGACTCTTAGCGTCCGGACGTAAATAAGGCATCAAATCCGGTTCTTCCTTACGGATCTTCGCCAATTCCCATAATAAACTATGAGATAAGTCCAACGCCAAAGGCATGTAATTCTCAGTCTCATTAGTAGCATAACCGAACATCATACCTTGGTCGCCGGCACCCTGCTCATAGGGATCCGCACGCTCTACGCCACGGTTGATGTCGCCACTCTGCTCATGGATAGAAGAGAACACACCACATGACTTCGCTTCAACTGGTACTCGCTTTTCGTGTAACCAATCTTCTCGATCACGCCACGTGCCACTTCCTGCACATCCACATACGCACTCGATTTAACTTCTCCAGCCAAGACAACCTGTCCGGTTGTAACAAGGGTTTCGCAAGCAACTTTCGAATTCTTGTCATACGCCAAGAACTCATCCAGCAAAGCATCCGATATTTGATCGGCTACTTTATCGGGGTGCCCTTCAGACACCGATTCGGAGGTGAATAAATAACTCATCGTTTTAAATTGAAAAGATTACTAATCTACAACTGAATTGAACTTGGAAGGATTTTCTGCCGGACGGCAACGAAAAGGATATGTTTTAGCATTTTTTCCCGTGGTTGCAAGCAATACAAATCTATCCACGTCAATTCATTCGCAAAGATACGCAATAATTGAGAATTGAAAGTTGAAAATTGAAAATTATTTCTTCTTTTGGAATTACGTAAGGCTTTTTTATATTTAAAACCGGCCTTCCATTTCGCTGAATCAGAGCCATGTGTCCCTTTCAAGAAATCAGAGAACTTGATTTTCTTACCATTCGAATCTTCCGCTTCGCCTTTCGCTTTCTTGAAGACGATCCCTTGCGTCATCGCTTTATTAATTTCTTTATTCATAACTCAAATCTCGTAGTTCATAATTAAAACTTATAATTCGGATAAAAGTTCACGCATCGTCTTGCCAAACACAGGATGTTTCACCGACGGAGCTACTTCTGCCAACGGTTCCATTACAAACGACCGTTTGTGCATCAGAGGGTGCGGTAGCGTCAGCCGCTCCGTATGCAGGATTTGCTCATCCACCATTAACAGATCGATATCGATGATACGGTCATGATACGCACCGTCACTTTTTTTCGATACGTCCCATCTCGATCTCGATCAAACGGGTAGCGTCTAATAATTCCATAGGGGAAAGTTCCGTCGTCATAACGATCACGGCGTTCAAGAAAGTGTTGTCCGATTCAAATCCCCAAGGCTCCGTCTCATACATATCAGAAAGGGCAAGAACATCTCCCACCCTTTCAGCCAACAGCGCCGCCGCTGTCACCAAATTTCCTCGTTTATTACCTACGTTCGTACCTAATCCAAGGTAAGCTGTCGCCATAGAAACCGGATTAAAGGATTAGCATAGCGTCGCCGTAAGCACCGAAACGATATTTCTCTTTCAAAGCGATATCGTAAGCGTCCATGATCAACTCATAACCACCGAAAGAAGCTGTCATCATCAATAATGTAGACAACGGCATGTGGAAATTTGTCACCATGCTGGTAGCCACGCTGAAATCATACGGAGGGAAGATAAACTTATTCGTCCAGCCCTCGAACTCTTTCAGATGACCATCCGTACTTACGGCCGTCTCGATCGCACGCATCACGGAAGTTCCGACCGCACAAACCTTGTGCCCCTCATCCTTTCCCTTGTTCACGATATCCACTACATCGGCATTTACGACCATTTGCTCAGAATCCATCTTATGCTTTGTCAAATCTTCCACGTCGATCTCACGGAAATTACCCAAGCCCGAATGCAATGTCAAGAAAGCGAACTGGCAATCCTTGATCTCCAAGCGTTTCATCAACTCACGGCTAAAATGCAATCCCGCAGCAGGAGCCACAACCGCACCTTCTTCCGCAGCAAAAATATTCTGATAACGATCCTCGTCTTCCGGTTCCACCTCACGTTCGATATACTTAGCAGCGGAGTCTCGCCCAAGGCATACAAAGCCTTCTTAAACTCGTCGTGGTTCCCGTCATATAAGAAACGGAGCGTACGACCACGCGAAGTCGTATTATCAATTACCTCCGCGACCATGGAATCATCCTCGCCAAAGTATAACTTATTACCGATACGGATCTTACGAGCCGGATCCACCAATACGTCCCACAAACGTAAGTCCTCGTTCAGCTCGCGCAACAAGAACACCTCGATACGCGCCCCTGTTTTCTCCTTGTTACCGTACAAGCGAGCGGGGAACACTTTCGTGTTATTAAAGATAAACACGTCACCTTTTCCATAATAGTCTAGAATATCCTTGAATTCGCGATGCTCGATCTCACCTGTATCACGATGAACGACCATCAACCTCGACTCATCTCTGTTCTTCGCCGGATGTAAAGCGATTAATTCCGACGGTAAGTTAAATTTGAATTTCGAAAGCTTCATAATGCACTCTATTTATTTTTCTTCTTCTATTTTTACCACATTCTTCTCTAAGAAATCATCGATCTCCTCCGGAGACATACACATATCCAAGGTTACCTCTCCGATGCGAGTCCGTTCCAAGCCAATCAAATGAGCGCCGGAATCCAAGGCCTTCCCGATATCACGAGCCAACGCACGAATATAGGTACCTTTGCTACATACCACCCGTATCTTTATAACAGGCAAATCGCACTCCAGCAACTCCAGTTCGTCTATAACCAATGTCTTGGATTTTAGTTCAACCTCCTCTCCTTTCCGGGCTAGCTCATAAGCACGTTTACCTTCGATTTTGCAAGCGGAGAACACCGGGGGAATCTGTTGGATCGTACCCACGAATGTCTTTAAAACCTCCTCCACGAGCTCACGGGTTATATGTTCCGTGGGATACACGGCGTCTATCTCTTTCTCCAAATCGAAAGACGGGGTAGTCTCTCCCAACTTCAACGTAGCGATATATTCCTTCGTCTGATATTGAAACTCATCGATCCGCTTCGTAGCCCTTCCGGTACAAACGATCATCACACCTGTAGCCAAGGGATCCAGTGTCCCCGCATGTCCAACTTTAATCTTCTTTACCTTCAGTTTCCGACTTAGCTTATAGCGAAATTTATTAACTAGGTCAAAAGAAGTCCACGTTAGCGGTTTATTAAAATATAAAATCTCTCCAGCTATAAAATCCATTCTTTATTTCAGTAATGTACAAGCAATTGTCACCAATCCCGCGATCGCGCAATAGATAGCGAAATAAATCAGTTTCCCCTTTTTCACGATGTTGATCATCCATTTACAGGCCACGCAACCGGAAACAAAAGCGGCCACGAAACCTACCGCTAATGATAATGCGGGAATGCTCCCGGCCACATCTTCACCTTTCACCATCTTCATCACATCCAACAACGCCTCTCCCAAGATCGGAGGTATTACCATCAAGAAAGAGAACTGGGCTAGTTTCGCCTTATTATTTCCCAATAACAAACCGGTAGCGATCGTTGATCCGGAACGTGACAAACCCGGCATCACGGCGCAAGCCTGAGCCAGACCGATAATAAAAGCATCTTTCATCGAGATCGACTCTTTCTGGCGTGGTTTGGCATAATACGAAAATGCCAGCAAAGCCGCCGTCAATAGCAGCATACAACCAACGACCAATAAACCTGATCCAAAGATTTGTTCTACCGTATCTTTAAAGAATACCCCAACGATCCCGATCGGAATCATGGAAATCAAGATATTAATCACATACTTCGTCTCCGCGTTCATCTGAAATTTAAACAAACCACGGAATATCCAATCGATTTCCTTCCATAAAACCACTAACGTACTGAATACGGTCGCCACATGTACGACGATCGTAAACGCAAGATTCTCCTCTCCCTCTATACCAAACAAAGCTGAGCCAATCGCTAAATGACCGCTACTGCTCACCGGCAGATATTCGGTCAGTCCTTGAATAAGCCCAAGGATAAGCGCTTCAAACCATTCCAATTTGTTTAAGTTTTTAAGTTCTTGAGTTGCCGGAGGGGCTGTCCGGAAGCTCTGTTACTACTTCTTTCTGATTATTTTTCAGACGCAGATAACGCAGATGACGCGGATTTCTAATATTCCAATCTGCGTCATCTGTGTAATCCGCGTCTGAAAGTTTACTCCTCTGCACGACAGCTTTTAGGCTTGCGCAGTACGGCATATATCAT